>Ga0209426_1001798_pt1 | contig 11638 bp, 10 predicted proteins | sample Deesub1362B_J571_FD_187697 | JGI IMG/M metagenome (GOLD analysis project Ga0209426, IMG submission 187697) | Deep oceanic, basalt-hosted subsurface ecosystem from Juan de Fuca Ridge flank, Pacific Ocean, CORK Borehole 1362B_J2.571 (SPAdes)... ...
TTTGTGTCATGAGATGTTAGGTAACTCCCCATCTACAAATCAAGAGAGGGGAGTAGTCCCGCCCTTTGGCGGGACGTCTGGTTCGGGACCAGGAGGTCAGGGGTTCGAGTCCCCTCTCCCCGATTTTATTCTTCTTTTTCTCTTTAACAAACTTTGTGTCATGAGATGTTAGGTAACTCCCCATCTACAAATCAAGAGAGGGGAGTAGTCCCGCCCTTTGGCGGGACGTCTGGTTCGGGACCAGGAGGTCAGGGGTTCGAGTCCCCTCTCCCCGATTTTTTTTATTTTCCGTTTTTGTAAAATATAGAAACCATCGAGGAAAAGGCAGTGGTGGCGACAAGCCCGAGATTTAAGAGAGCTTTTTTGAATAAATTTATGGAATTATGTTTTTTAAAAAATTTGTAAATTGATTTTCTTAAATAATAATCCGATTTTAATCCCAGATATCTTCTTGAACCCCCATGAAAATGAATTATTCTGATGTCAGGAGCATGCAATATTTTGTAACCTCTCTCCTTTACCCTTAAACAGAGATCAATATCCTCTGCAAAAAGGAAAAATCTTTCATCAAATCCTCCTATCTCTTCAAAAATATGTTTTTTTATAACAATGAATGCTCCAACAATTCCTTCAACCTCAATTGGATTCTTCTCATTTTCAAGGTCAAGATATAGGAATTCCCTGGTTATGGGATTGTTTTTGAATATAGAAGAGCCGATGGATTTTCTTCCGAACAGAAGATATTTGAAACGGGGATATCTTCGACAGCTCGGCTGATAGGAACCATCAGGATATTCAAATCTTGGACCGAGTATACCTATTTTATTGTCCTTTTCCAGATACCCCCTTATTTTATCAAATACTCCCTTTGTTATTATGACATCAGCATTTGAAAATATAAGAATGTCTCCCTTTGCATACTTTGCTCCTAAATTACATCCCCCTCCGTATCCGAGATTTCTTTTACTTTCAATATATTTAAACTCAGGAAAGATTTTTTTTGCTTTATTTATTGAATTATCTGTTGAATTGTTATCAACAACAATAACTTCACTGTTCTCATCTAAATTCAACTTAATGGACCTCAGAGAATAGAGCAGATAATCTCCGCTGTTGAAATTAACAACAATTACTGAAAACTTCACTTTTCTTCCTTTGGTTTCACCTTTTCAAATTTTTCCTCCATCAAACATTTTCCATTAAATACAACACCCTCTTCAATAACAAGACCTTTACAGTATAATTCTCCATCAAATCTTGCACTTCTTTCCATGTGTGTTTTACCTTCAACAATCAATTTACCGGAAAATGTTCCACCGATTCTTGCATTTTTTGCTTTGGCTTCGTTTGCTTTTACCTTACCGTTTACTCCTATTATTAAAACATCTTTTGTTTCAATTGTTCCTTCAAATTCTCCATCTATTCTTATTCCCCCTTTTGCCTTTATTTCTCCTTTTATTTTTGTGGTTTCACCAATGTGAGTATCAACCTGAGGAGGTGTTTCCCTGTTCATATTTTTGAGTTTTGTTTTCAAGGAATTGAACCTATGTTTACTTCTTCAAATTTTGAAAGTTCTTCAAGTATTATGCTTTTTATTTCTTCCATTCTTTCAGGAGTTTTTCCCTCAAACCTCAAGACAAGCACAGGCTGGGTATTTGAAGCTCTGACAAGTCCGAATCCATCAGGAAATGTTATCCTGACTCCATCTATATCTACAATTTTATATTTCTTTGAAAACTTTTTCTTTAATTTTTCAACAACTTTAAATTTATATTCATCAGGACAATCAACCCTTATTTCAGGAGTGGAGTAATAAAAGGGAATTTCGTCAACAAGTTCTGAAACCTTTTTGCCAAATGTATCCAGCACCTCAATAAATCTTAAAGAAGCATATATTGCATCATCAAATCCATAAAATCTATCATTGAAAAACAGATGCCCTGACATTTCCCCTGCAATCGGTGCATTTTCCTCTTTTAATTTCGCCTTTATGAGCGAATGCCCTGTCTTCCACATTACAGGCTCTCCACCAAGAGACTTTATATATTCATAAACTCCCTGTGAACATTTTACATCAAAAATAATCTTCTGTCCCTTTCTTTCTTCAAGGACCTTTTTGGCAAGAAGTGCAAGAATTTTATCTCCGTAAATTATTCTGTATTTTTCATCTATTAAACCGAATCTATCTCCATCACCATCAAATCCAAAGCCTGCTCTGAAGTATTTTTTCTGTTTCATAAATTCAATTAAATCCTTCATGTATTTTTCCACCGTGGGATCAGGTAGATGATGGGGAAAGTTTCCATCAGGTTCCATATAGATACCTTCAAACTGTATTCCTATTTCTTTATAAAGTTTTTCAACCACAGGTCCACAGGTTCCATTTCCAGGGTCAACCGCAATTTTATAATTTTCAGGATTCCATATTCTTACCCTTTCCTTTACCTCCTTGATATATTCATCAACTATATCCTCCCTTAACCATCTCTTGCCGTGTCCTTCAACATATTCACCCTTTTCTATTATTTCTTTTATTTTCTGTATCTCTTTTCCATAAACTGTCTCCTTTCCGCACATTACCTTCATTCCGTTGAATTCCTTTGGATTATGGCTCCCTGTAACCTGAACACCACCATCAAGTCCAAAGTGAAATACAGAGAAGTAGAGAAGAGGAGTGGGAACCATACCTATATCTATGACATTCAATCCTGATTTAAGAAAGGCATCAAGAAGAACATCATGAATTCTGGGAGAAGAAAGTCTTGCATCCCTGCCAAGAGATATAGTTTTTCCGCCTCTTTCTATGATATAGGCAGCTATAGCTTTACCTATATGCCATACATTTTCATCTTTTAAATCTTCATCAGCAATTCCTCTTATATCGTATTCACGGAATATAAAGGGATTTATCTGCATAGATTAATTTTAAAGTAAAATACTTTTAAATTTAAAATGGATTTGGGTTAAAATATTTTATGGAAAAAATACTTGTAATAGGAAAAGGTGGAAGGGAACACGCAATTTCCTTTTCTCTTTTAAACAAGGGACATGAGATTCATGTGATTCCTGGAAATGATGGGATGAAAGAGGGTATGAGAACTTATACTGATATGGGAACTGATTTTGAGAAAATCAAGGATTTCATTCTTAGAGAGAATATTAATTATGTTATTGCAGGACCTGAAGACCCACTTGTTAAAGGTATAAAGGATTATCTGAAAGATACTGCCTTTGTTTACGGTCCTTCAAAAAAGGAGGCAATACTTGAAGGTGAAAAGGCATATGCAAAGGAATTTATGGCTGAATTCGGGGTAAGCACCGCTGATTTTGAAATCTTTGATAGTCCTTTAAAGGCACATGAGTATATAGATAAAAAAGGAGCTCCTCTTGTTGTTAAGGCAAGCGGGCTTGCTGCAGGAAAGGGAAGTATTGTTTGTAAAACAAAAGAGGAGGCTCATGATGCAGTTAAAAGAATAATGGAAGATAAGATTTTCGGTAATGCAGGAAATTTATGTGTTATTGAGGATTTTCTGAAAGGGATAGAAATTTCTGTAATAGTGTCGGTTGCCGGAGATGAATATTTGTCTTTTATTACTTCTCAGGACCACAAACCCGTTTTTGACAATGATGAAGGACCGAATACAGGTGGAATGGGTGCCTATGCTCCCTGTCCTTTTGTAAGTGAATCTTTATTTGAAGAAATTGAAGAAAAAATTATAAAAAGAACCATAAAGGGAATGGAGAAAAGGGGATTTGAATATCAGGGATTCCTTTATTTTGGTCTCATGCTCACAGAAAAAGGTCCATATGTTCTTGAATATAATGTGAGAATGGGAGACCCTGAGGGAGAGGTTCTGCTTTATCTTCTTGAAACAGACCTTATGGAAATTATAGAGCTGACAAAGGAATTTAAACTCGGAAAACTCGGAGAGCTTAAATTCAAAAAGGGATTTGCCACCTATGTTGTTCTTGCATCCAGGGGTTATCCGGGTAAATATGAAAAAGGCAAGTTAATTGAGGGCTGGGAAAAGGTTGATTCTGAGGATAGAAAGGTATTTTTTGCAGGAGTAAAGGAAAAAGATGGTAAGTTATATACCGATGGAGGGAGGGTTATGGGGGTTCTTGGATTTGGAGAAACCCTTGAGGAATCCATAAAAAAAGCATATGAGGGTGTTTCACTTGTAAAATTTGATGGTATGCATTACAGGAAGGATATAGGTAAGAAAGGTATTATCTTATCTCAGGGTTCAATTCCCGCATAAAATTAAAGGGAGTTAAAATGAACAAGAAAATATTAAAAGCACTGAATGAGCAACTGAACAGAGAGCTTTTCTCCGCATATCTCTATCTTTCAATGGCAGCATATTTTGAAAGGGAAAATTTGGAAGGATTTGCAAAATGGATGAAAATCCAGGCACAGGAAGAACTTGAGCATGCAATGAAATTCTTTGATTTTATAAATGAAAGAGGTGGGAAGGTAGTTCTTGAAAAGCTTGATAAACCAAAGACGGACTGGAAATCTCCTCTGGAAGCTTTTGAGGATGCCTATGAGCATGAAAAATTTATTTCAAAGAATATCCATGATATTTACAAACTTGCGGAGAAATTAAATGACTATCCCACAAAAGTATTTCTGCACTGGTTCATAGATGAACAGGTGGAGGAAGAAGACCAGACATTAAAAATTGTAGAAATACTCAGAAAAATCGGAAAAAGTGCAGGAGCATTGTATCATCTTGACCACAGGTTGTCAAAAAGAAAAGAGGAATGAAGAGGTTTATTGAAATTTTTGAAGAAATAAAAGAAATAATCAATTCTGAACTTGAAAGGAATGAGAAACTTTTGAAGATATGCAGAATACTGAAAGAAAAGGTTCCTCATTATGACTGGGTTGGTTTTTATCTTGTTGATGAAGAAAAGGAAAATGAGCTTTTTCTCGGTCCCTATGCAGGAGAACCCACAGAGCATGTAAGAATTCCCTTTGGACGGGGAATATGTGGACAGGCAGCAGAAAGAAAGGAAACTTTTGTTGTTCAGGATGTATCAAAGGAAACAAATTATCTTTCCTGCAGTCCAGAGGTTAAGTCAGAGATTGTTGTTCCGATTATGAAGGACGGAAGGGTTTTAGGTGAGCTTGATATAGATTCACATTCTCTTGCACCCTTTACCGACGAGGATAGGCAATTTCTGGAAAATGTATGCAGGCTTATTTCCGAAAAATTATTCTGAATGAAGAAAAAGAGATGGTTTTTAAAATCTGATGAAGTTCCTGATAAGGATGGTTTACTTGATTTTATTTTAAGAATAAGGAAAATTGAGGACAGAGAAAGTTTTTTAACCCCTGAACTTTCATATATTTATTCACCATCAAAATTAAAAGGTGCATATGAGGCAGCTGAAAGATTGAAAAGGGCAATTGAGAATAATGAAAAAATAGGTATATATCTTGACTATGATGTTGATGGAATAACAGGTGGTGCACTTCTTTACAGAAATCTTATAAAATTCGGTGTGGAACCAGTATTTAAAATACCCAATAGAATTTCTGAGGGATATGGAATTTCTGTGCAGGGCCTGAGAGAACTGAAAGAAAAAGGAGTTAATCTTGTTATAACAGTTGATTGCGGGATAAGAGCTTTTGAGCCTGCTGAATGGGCTTTGAAAAACGGAATTGACCTTATAATCACTGATCACCATGTTCCGGGTCCTGAACTTCCTCAGGCTTCTTTTATAGTCAATCCTCATATAAATTATCCATTTAAATTCCTCTCGGGTGTTGGTGTTGTTTTCAAATTTCTTATGGCTTTTTATGAAATTATGGGCAGGGATTTAAAAGAACTTTTATGGGACCTTGACCTTGTGGCTCTTGGAACAGTTGCGGATATTGTTCCTCTTGTGTCAGAAAACAGAATTTTCACACATCTTGGAATGAAAGTTCTTGAGAAATCAAAAAAGCTTGGAATCAAGGCATTGAAGAAGGTTTCAGGAAAGGAAGAGAACATAAAAACAAGAGATATTGCCTTCATTCTTGCTCCAAGATTAAATGCTGCGGGAAGAATTGAAGATGCCTCTTTTGCTTTTAAGCTGTTGATTTCAAGGAAAAGTGACGAAGCTGTGGAATTTGCAAAGAGGCTTGAAAAACTTAACAGGGAGAGGCAAAAGGAGCAGGAAAGGATTTTAAAGGAGGCAATTTCAATAATAGAAAAGGAAGGTAAGGATAGGGATTATTTCATAACAGTTAAAGGAAAGGATTTTCATCCGGGTGTTATAGGAATTGTTGCGTCAAGAATTGTGGAGAAATATTCAAGACCTGCAATAGTTTTTACAGAGGAAGGTGACATTTTAAGAGGTTCAGTGAGAGGCGTTAAGAAGATAAATGTGATGGAAATTCTTGATAAGCTCAATGATATTATAATTGAATACGGTGGTCATAAAGGGGCTGCAGGACTCAAGATATGGAAAAAGGATTATGAAGAATTTGATGAGAGGATAAATACGGTTACGTCTCTTATGATAAAAGAAGAGGAACTTGAACCTGAAATTGAAATCGATTGCAGATTTCCCTCAGATGAATGGGATAAAAATCTTTATGAAAATGTTATGGAAAAACTTGAACCCTTTGGAGAGGGAAACCCGAAGCCTGTTTTTCTTGATGAAGATGTTTATGTTATGGGTAATATCAAACTTAGAAAGAATGAACATCTTGATTTTTATATAGGCAAAAACGGGAAGTTTTTTAGAGCTTTTGTTCCTCAAAGGAGTGATATTTATGATAAGATAGTCTCAGGCAGGACAAAGTTATCAATTGTTTATACACCTGAAATAGATTACTATTCAAAAAAGAGGGATATATCCTTTAAAGTCCTTGACCTTGATATTGAAAAATGAAAGATTTCAAAAATAAAACATTTTTGATAACAGGAGCTTCATCAGGACTCGGAAAAGCTCTTTCTTTCAGGATTGCTGAAGAAGGCGGAAATCTCCTGCTCGGTGCCCGAAGAAGGGAAATTCTTGATGAGATAAAAAGTGATATTGAAAAGAAATATGATGTTAAAGTTATAATAGCTTTTCTTGATGTTACAGATGAAAAAAGTGTTAAAAATTTTATAGGAATTGCTCTTGAAAGTTTTGATAGTATTGATTGTGTAATTAATAACGCAGGAATAGGTCTTTATTCAAAAATTGAGGATGTTGAAATTAATGAATTTCAGAAACTTTTTGACACAAATGTAAAGGGTGTTTTTCTTGTTACAAGAGAGATTATTCCCTATTTAAAAAATCAGGGAAAGGGCACTATTGTGAACATTTCATCCCTTGCAGGTTATGTGGGAACACCGTTGATGAGCATATACGCTTCGACAAAGTTTGCTGTCAGGGGTTTTACGGATGCATTGAGAAGAGAATTGAAACCTTACAGGATAAAAGTAATCGGAGTTTATCCTGGCCCTTTTGAATCGGATTTTTTTAAACATGCTATAAAAAAAATTAAGGGAAGTGTGGTTAAAAGAAATAGACTGATGTGGGCTACTTCAGAGAAGGTTGCGGATGAAGTTATAAAAGGTATTAAAAAGGGAAAAAAGAATGTATTTATAAAAATGACCTGGAAAATGGTCGCGAAATTGCATGATAATTTAACCTTTCTATATGACCTTGTTTTATCCTCTGAAAAATATTATGAGAGTTTTGAGGAATAGGTTATGATTTATTTTTCTTTACAAGTGTATCGAATACAGAAGATACCTCTTCAGGATTTATTTTAAAGGGATAGAATTTTGATTCTGTTTTTATAAAGAAACTCATGTATTCATAATTTTTGTTTTTAAATATATTCTTGAACAGAAAATCTATCTTCTGGGGATTTGTTTTGTATATAAAAAGAAAATAGAATCCCAGTATTGTATTTTCAACATGACTATCAGGGGGAGCTATATTGAGGGCTTTATTGAAGTAAAACTCTGCATTTTTGTTATCAGATTTTGCAAAACTTATTATTGCTTTATATAAATTTACTTCTGCCAGAATAGAAGCTCTTGTTATTTTTTCCATATTCTCTATGATGTTAACAGCCTTGTCAATATTATTTGTTATTATATTAAGCCTTGCTTCCAGGAGTGACACGTGATTCTTTACATCAAGAAAATTGTATTTTTTGTTTACATTTTTCATCTTTTCAAGATATTCTCCTGCCTTTTTAAGGTTATTCTCAACAATGTATATTTCAACCATGGTCATATAGATAAATATGTAATAATATTCAATATTATTATTCTCTGATTCCAGATTTTCCAGTGCATTTTTTATCAAAACTTTTGCTTTATCTATATCTCCTATGTTCAAGTAACATAGGGCGAGTTTTCTGAGTAGTTTATATTCTGTGTCTTTATCTTTAATATTTCTGAGCAGGGATTCAAATATTTCGATTGATTTTCTGAAATCTCCCTTGAGAAAATAAGCTGTTGCAAGATTTGATAAAATTCCCTCATATCCTGACCTTGAAACTTTCCATATTTCAAGTTCATTTCCGATATTTAGTGATTCTTCAAAAGCTTTTATTGCCTCATTATATCTATCTTTTATAGCATAGTTTACTGCTTCAAGATTTTTCAGCTTATATCTTATGAATTTATTCAGTCTTCTCTGTTTACTGTCTTCAGAAAATTCAAGTCCCATCTGAATAAGTTTTAATGCAAGATTAAAATTTTTTTTGCTGAAATAGTAAGCAGCAACGATGTAATAATAAAAATCACGAAGTTCTGGAGATAATTCTTCCGGTTTTAGCCCCTCCAGTTCCTTTTCAAATTTTTCATTCTGATATTTTACCGAGTAAACTCTCGCCTTTAATAATTTTAGAATCGGATATGAGGTTATAAATTCTTCAGGGAATCTCTCTAAATGGGGTTCAAGTTTTAAGAGAAATTTTGTGTTTTCAAAGATTGAATAAAAATCTTGTAGAATTTTTTCCACTGCATTTGTGTATTTTTTTGCTTCTATATTCTTGATTATTTGTTCAACTCTTCCATTTTCTTTCATTTTTATCTCCTCCTCTGATTAAAACTTGGATAAAATTATAAGGAATCCTAACTATCCTTTTCAAATATCACCTGCTAAGAATCTTCTTATCCAGGAAAGGATTTTTCCCTCATACTTTCTTACAACAATAAGGGGTTTTTCTGAATTTCTCAAAAGTTTCTCAGGAATTGTTCCGAACCTTATCCTTTTCCATAAACTTTCTCTACTTGCTCCTATTATGATAAGGTCATGTTCCTCCATTTCTTCCATGAGAACCTTTAAAATATCCTTTCCCTTTCTTATCTTATCTGTAACAATTTTTTTCTTGAATTTAATTCCCTCTTTTGTCTTTGAAAGCCAGTGTTCTGCCTTTTCTTTTTCCGAATCATCTCTTATTATATAAAGAAGTGTTACCTTTCCCTTATTCTGATTAGCAATCCATGTTGAAATTTCAAAAGCAAGTTTTGCGTTTGGTCCCCCGGCTGTTGGAACAAGTATTTTCTTTAATTTTTTTTCATTCTTTCCTGCCTTAAAAACACATATATCACTCGGAACCTCCTGAAGCAAAGGTTCGATAACATTTCCGAATATCTTTCCTCTAAGTTTTATTTCGCCTGCCCCTAAAATTAAAAGATTAATTTTATTTTCTATTGCCGCGTCTAAAATTCCCTGCCATTCATTATGGGAAACCCTTATTGTATAACTTGTGGGCAGTTTTTCCTTTTCTCCTATTTCTTCTGCAACAGAAAGCATTTCTCTCTTTTTATTAATCAACCTTCTTCCTGCAGTAAGGGGTGTTTGTGGTGGAAGAGGTATAACATGGGTGATAAAAATTTCTCCGTCCTTTTCCTTTGCAATCATTGTTGCAAGTTTCATTAAAGGTTCTATTTCTTCTTTCTTTTCTATTGCAACCCCCACTTTAAACTCCTTATGAACAAGTTCTTTCTCCTCAACAAGAACCTTCGGTCCAACCTCTTCTTTTTCCCTTTTAACAGAATAAGCATAATAAATTGCAACCCCGCCTCCAATCCATAAAAGACTCAGGAAAAAGGACTTCGGACTGTAAATAAACATAACAATTATTAAAACAAGCTGTGTTACAATTGCTATAACAGGAAACAGGGGGAACAAAGGAGATTTGTATCCCTTTAATTTATGAGGATGTTTTCTTCTTATATGAATAAGGGAAATATTAACAAAAATAAAAAGATACAAAAACATAACATCAGCACTTGACGCAATATCTTCGATGGGCAAAAGAATAACCATCAGCATAATTAGAATAGATGAAACAAAGATGGAACCATCTGGTGTTCTGTATTTTCTGTGAATTCTTGAAAAGATTTCAGGAAGATTATAATCCCTTCCCATTGCAAAGGAAACTCTTGATGAACTGTAAATTGTTGCGTTTAAGGCAGATATTGTTGAAAGAAGACCTCCTATCAAAATTACTATGCTTCCGAAAGCACTTATTCCTCTTGCTGCCTCAACAAGGGCAATTTCCTTTTTTTCTGCAAGAATATCCCATGCTTTCAAACCTCCCTCCGGATTTACAATTCCAAGTGCAACAAAGGCAACCAAAAGGTAGATAGGAACAACAATCAAAAGGGAAAGAAAAATTGCCCTTGGAATATTTTTTTCAGGATTTTTAACCTCCTCTCCGCTCTGGGCAATAATTTCATAACCTTCAAAGGCAATATATGTAAGTCCCATTGCGGTTAAAATTCCTCCGAATCCCTTTGAAAAGAAAGGCTTAAAATGTTCAAACCTTACTGGTTCTGCAAATATTATTCTGATACCCAGAAGAACAAACATAAAAAGAATAGCAACTTTTAAGATTGTAACAATATTTCCTGCTCTTCCTGTTTCCTTTGCTCCCCTGTAATTTATATAAGAAAAAATTAGAACAATTAAAACCGCAAGAAGTTTTTTAATAATTTCATGGGGTAAGACTACTGTCATTCCCATTTCCTTTAAAACTTCTCCGAAATAGGCTCCAAAACCCGTTGCATATAAAGCACAGGCAACAGAATGAGCCATCCAGGACATCCATCCTGCAAGAAATCCTGAGGGTTGAGGAAGGGTATTTTTAACCCAGAGATAACCGCCTCCTGCCTCAGGAATTGAACCACCCAATTCTGCGTATGCAGAGGCGGTAAAGAAAGCAACAATACCGTTCAATAAAAAGGCAAGAATAACAGCAGGTCCTGCGATTCCTGCGGCAATTCCTGTAAGAACAAATATCCCTGCCCCTATCATTGCTCCGACCCCTATCATGGTCACTGAGAAAAGTGATAAATCCCTGCTTAATTTCATTTTTAAAAGAGAATTTTAGGATAAAAAACAAATATTTTGAAAGAAAAAGAACTTTATTTGTATTGCGATTATTTTATCTTTCTCTTGGAAAGTAATAATGTAAAAACAAAGTTCTGTGGGAGAGGTGGTAAAATCCTTCCTCTCTTTTTATTTTTTTATCATCTCCAATACCCTCATTATAAGCCTGAATAATTTTTACCCACATCCTCTTTACAAAAGAAAAGGCTTTGCCGAGTTTATTAATTTCAAGATTTTCCTTTATACTTTCAATGAGTTCTTTTAATTCATTTCCAAAATTTTGTTCTATATAATT
>Ga0209426_1001800_pt1 | contig 11624 bp, 6 predicted proteins | sample Deesub1362B_J571_FD_187697 | JGI IMG/M metagenome (GOLD analysis project Ga0209426, IMG submission 187697) | Deep oceanic, basalt-hosted subsurface ecosystem from Juan de Fuca Ridge flank, Pacific Ocean, CORK Borehole 1362B_J2.571 (SPAdes)... ...
CCAACGCGGGCAAGTCAACCTTGCTTAACGCCCTCTCCGGCGCCAACGTACTGGCCGCTGACCAGCTCTTCGCTACACTGGACCCGACGACCCGCAGGGTAGAGCTTCCGGGAGGGAGACAGGTGCTCTTCACCGATACCGTCGGCTTCATCCAGAAGCTACCTACGCAACTGGTGGCCGCCTTCCGGGCCACGTTGGAGGAGGTTACCGAGGCCGACGTCCTGGTGCACATCATTGACATAACACATCGACTGGCGTTGGAACAAGCGGCTACGGTAGAGGAAATCCTGCAGGATCTGGGCGCGGCCGACAAACCCGTGGTCATCGCCTTGAACAAGATCGACCTGGTGCCCGATCCGGCGCTGGTAGCGGAGGCGCTACAGGTCTTCCCCAAGGCGGTCACCCTCTCGGCCCTGAAGAAGAAAGGACTGGACGACCTGCTGGCCAGGGTGGATGAGGTGCTGGAGGAGCGTATGGTCCCGGTACGGGTGCTGCTTCCATATCAGGAGGCGGAGCTGTTACACCAGCTACACGAGCGGGGCAGCGTGGAACGAGAGGAACACACAGGGGAAGGCACCGTGGTGGAAGGACGGGTGCCGCCATGGCTCCTGGCTCGACTCGAAGGGTATCGTGTAGATTAGCCCGCCCCTCTCGCGTCTTAACATAGAAATAACGCGGGCCGCCTTTACATAATGTAGGGGCGACCGGCCGGTCGCCCCTACAGAGAGCAGATGACCCTTTAGTGTTCAACGATAATCTGGATCGTGTGTCTCAGGCGCACTTTCAGTGCGACACATTTTCGGTGTGTCGCACTTTAGTTTATGGTCAAGAGGAGTCCTCTCATGCGATCCATACAATCAGCAGAAGCTATCTATCAAGCTGTCCAGAAGAAGATCGACGCCATCATGAAGGCCTCTGCCATCGAGAAATGGCGGTTTCGCATCAATCCACCCCAAGGCGCGTACGCCCCAGATTTCGACGACAGCGATTGGGAGACCGTAAAGCTTTCCCATACGTGGTCATCGGCCGACGGGGAGGCGTGGTTCCGGACGACGCTGAATCTCCCGGCCGAGGTGGAGGGCATCCCACTGGCTGGGTCCACGTTGGAGCTGATCATCGCTCTCACCATCGGCGCCAGCATCTACGTGAACGGCGAGGAGATGTACCGAGAGCCGTCGTGGTCTGATACACGGGCGGTCCCGTTGGTCCTGACCGAGGACTATCAACCTGGCTCTCCCTGGACCCTAGCGATACGTTGCAACGCCGGCGACGGATTCGGTGCCTTCATCGCGGCCTATCTGCGCTTTAGCAGCCTGGCCGACATCGCCTTTCGCCTCGACCTGGCCCGCATGCAGATGGCCTTCACCCGCTTCCTGGTGGAGCAGGGGGATGGCGCCTCCCCGGAGAAGATGGCCGCATGGGAACGTGCCGCGGCCGCCCTCGATCTGGAGGCATTGGAGGACAACGACTGGAATCGATGGTGGGCCAGCGTGGAAGCCGCCCAGGCGGCCCTGAGCCCCTTCGCCGATGAGGCCAAGCGATATACGACGCATTTGATTGCGCATAGCCATATAGACATGAACTGGTTATGGCCCTGGTCCGAGACGGTGGAGGTCTGCCGCCGAGATTTCACCACCGTCGATCAACTCATGGATCGATATCCCGAGTTCCATTTCTCGCAAAGCCAGGCGTCTACGTATCACGCCATGGAGACGTATCACCCTAATGTGTTCGATCGCATCCGGGCCCGGGTAGGGGAGGGGCGCTGGGATATCACGGCCACCACCTGGGTCGAGGGGGACCTAAACATGGCGGCGGGGGAGTCCCTGGTACGACAGATCCTGCACACCCGCCGATACATCCGGAGCCACTTCGGGGTGGAGCCGCTCATCTGCTGGGAGCCGGACACCTTCGGACATCCGGCGACGTACCCTCAGATCCTGAAGAAGAGCGGCGTGCAGTTCTACTACTTCTGCCGGGCGGGAAAGCGCCATCCGCTCTTCTGGTGGGAGGGGCTGGACGGCTCCCGGGTGCTGGCGGTGCAGGACCCGCGCGGTTACAGCGGTACGATCGAAGTCTGGGAGACTCCAGGAGTATCGAGTGTGGTGGAGAGCGTCATGGACTTCAGCAGTCGTTACAAGATCCATCGCGGTCTGTATGTGTATGGCGCCGGGGACCACGGTGGAGGAGCCACGGCACGGGACATCGAGGCCGCCCGGGTCATCGATGCCACGCCGTTCCTCCCCCGGGCGCGATGTAGCTCCACCGTGGCCTTTTACCAGGAGGCGCTGGCGGAATCTCCCGAGCTCCCCGTGGTGCGCGGCGAGCTGAATACCGTCTTCGAGGGGTGCTATACGACCCACGGTGATATCAAGCGCATGAACCGGGATGGCGAGAACGGGCTGCTGACCGCCGAGACGACGGCTACCCTGGGGGCCATCCTGGCTGGCGCATCCTATCCCCTGGATGAGCTGGCCGAGGCCTGGCGCACGCTCTGCTTCCACCAGTTCCACGACATCCTGTGTGGCTGCGCCATCGGCGTGACCTATCGCGAGGCCCGGGAGCGGATGGCGCGGGTCATGGAGGTGGCCCGGCAGACGACGGCGGATGCTCTGGCGACGCTGGTGTCGGCTGTGGACACCGGCGCGGGGGAAGGGCCGCGCGTTGTGGTCTTCAACCCGCTGGCCTGGGAACGTGACGACGTCGTACGGGTGCCGCTCAGCGAGCTGGGTGACATCACTCCGACCGCCGTTGAGGACGATCAGGGGCGTCGCCTGCCCGCTCAGGTATGCGGCGATGAGCTCGTCTTCGTGGCCGAGGGGTTACCCTCATTAGGCGTGCGGGTATATCGTCCTGTGAGCGAGCCGGCAGATGAGGAGGCGACCGTACGAGTGGATCTGCAGGAGAACGTGCTGGACAACGGCATCCTGCGGATTCGAGTGCATCCCGCGTCCGGCGCACTGGACCAGCTCATCGATCTGGAGGTCGATCGGAACCTGGCGGGTCCACTGGCCGGGTGGGGGCCGGAGGCCAAGGTGAGCGCCGGCATGCTCAACCGGATGCAGATCTTGTGGGAACAGCCGCATCCCATGTCGGCCTGGAACATCGGGGAGATCACCCGGGTAGACCATCTCATCACAGGGGCCCAAGTCCAAGTGGTGGAGCAAGGCCCCGTGCGGGGCGTGATCGAGGTACGTCGCCAGTTCCTGAACTCTTCGTTGCGGCAGCGCATTGTACTATACCGTGGGCTACGTCGCATCGACTTCGAGACGGAGGTGGACTGGCACGAGCGGGGGAGCGCCCACCAGGATGCGCCTATGCTGCGGGTCATCTTCTCGCCCTTCCTGGAATACACGCGGGCGACCTTTGAGATCCCCTTCGCTGGGCTGGAGCGCCCAGCGGATGGCCGGGAGGTGCCCGCGCTGCGTTGGGCCGATCTCTCCGAGGACAATTACGGGGTCTCACTGCTGAATGACGGCAAATACGGCCATCAGGCGCATGGCAACACGCTGGGCCTGACGCTCTTGCGCGCCTCGTATGAGCCGGATAACAACCCGGATGAGGGGCTGCATCGCTTCACGTATGCGCTGTATCCGCATCCCGGTGATTGGCGGGAAGCGGGGACGGAGCAAAGGGCGGCTGAGCTGAACCAGCCCGTCCTGGTGGCGGTCACCGATGGACATATCGGCCCGTTACAGCCCGGACGGCCCTGGCTGCGTTGCGACTCGGATCACGCCCGGGTGTCGGCGGTGAAGCTGGCGGAGGACCAGCCGGAGAAGGGGATGGCCGTCATCGTCCGGGTGTACGAAGCTCACGGTCGGGAGACGAACGTGAGGCTCCAGCCCAGATGGCCAGTTGCCCGGGCGGAGGAGGTCGACCCGGTGGAGCGACCACTGGCAGATCTCGCCATCGAGGAGGGAAGCATCTCGTTGCATCTGACGCCGCATGAGATCAAGACTGTCAAGTTGTACACGGCTTAGCACATACCAATTCTGCGAATGGCCCACAGCGCCTGTCACAAGCGTAGGGGCGACCGACTGGTCGCCCCTGCGAGGCAAGATGTTTGACAGGGTGATAAGGTAAAGGGCTACAAGAGACCGAACAGATCGTTAACGACAGCCGACCATTGAGAGGTGATGGCCGGCTGTCCTATTTTGACAGGAGGAAGATCACGGTGAGATCTCATCACTCGCCGTGCCCCGACGCCTCATCCGATACATCGACCTCGACCGGCTCCATGGTTTCGATCTTGATCCCCCCTCTCGATCCGAACACGTGACGATGTGCTCGGCGGTAATCCTCGCGCTTGGTTTGGGCATAGATGCGGGTCGTGGTAGGGGAGGAATGCCCCAGGGCGTACTGGGTCAGCGCTAGGTCGCCAGTCTCGCTTAGGAACTCCGTGGCGAAGAAGTGCCGCAGCGTGTGCGGCGTCAGATGGAACATCTCCAGGATACCCGAGCGAGAGGCCAGCTCGAAGAAGATGTTCTGCACGCTGCGAGTAGTGAGGGGGAGGATGCGGGAGCCGGCCCGTCGATCATGACGGGCGAAGACGGGGAGGCTGGCGAGCGGCCGCGCCTGGGCCGTATCCTGACGGGCCCTCAGATACGTCTGGATGGCGTGCCAAGCCCGATCGGAGAAGAGCACCTCGCGCTCCTTCTTGCCTTTGGCGTATTTGACCACCGCGCCCTTTACGTGGTGTAGCAAATGACCTCGCTCCAGCCGGACCAGCTCGCCCACCCGCATGCCGGAGCTCAACAGTGCCTCGATGATGGCGATGTTGCGCAGGCGGATCAGCTCTTGGCGACGACGCTCACTGGGTGGTGTGTCCGGGGGAAGATCCAGGGGTTTATAGGCCTCCCTCAATAAGGCCTCGATGATCTCCCGGGTGGGGAGCTTCTCCGGGGGGAGGATATCCCGCCGCTGACGCTTGGCCGCCCGGGCGAACACCTTCCGCAGCGTATCGTACTCATTCATGGTCATCGGCAGGAGCTGGGCCTCGATGATCAAGTACTCGAAGAAGCCGATGACAGCGGCGAAATAGGTGCCCTTCGTGGATTCGGAGATCTTCTGGGGATCCCCACCGGCCTCATCAAGCAGGTAATCGTACAGCCAGGTGACAAAGCCGGTCGCTATGGGGAGAGTAAGGGCGTTCACCTCGGTCGATTCCGGAGGCACCCCACATGAGGCCAGGTAGCGACGCAGGTGGCGAAGGCCGGTAGCGTATGTACGAGCCGTGCCGAAGGATCGGGCGGCCTTCAGGTGATCCAGATACGCTTCGATCGCCTCATCGATTGTCATAAACCTCTACGCTCCTATCCCGCGCCCCACGATCCCTCCCAGTCCGGGAATGTCCCCTCTCATCTCCTCACGCTTTCAAAGTAGCACCGATCCCTCCGGATGTCAAACCAAAATGGCTATAGCGGCTATAGCTATATCCCCGCGGCCCTCATAAGCGCCAAGGCCAGTGGTACGAGAGAGCCATTGAGTGAGCACTTCCCCTTTGCTATACTTTCGTGCCATCTCTTGCCTGCATCCTCACCCAGTGGAGATAGGCTCTGCCTACCTAGGGTGTAAATCGTGGCCCAAAACAGAGAAGGAGGGTATCCTCATGAGACGGCACCGATTTCTTCTCACGTTCTCGTTCACGATCCTCATCGCGGTTCTTGGCTTGGCGACGCTTCCGCTGACGGACGAGGTCTCAGCCGATGCGGCCGATTATACACGAGGCGACCTGATCCTTCTCACCGATGATGGTGGCTTCCCCGATTGGTCGCCTGACGGCTCCAAGATCTACTTCTCCCGCGTGATGGAGGACGGCTATTACGATGTATGGCGCATGAACCCGGACGGTACCGGGCAGGAATGCCTCACATGTGGTCACCCGCGGCTTCCCAATAAGCACCAGGGAAACCCTCGCGTGCATCCGAGTGGGCGCTATGTCGTGTTCCAGGTAGAGAAGGCGCAACATCAGTTCGTCATTGGTAAGACCCTCACCAGCCCCGGGATAGGGCGTTACAACGACCTGTGGGCCCTCGATCTCGAGACCGGCGAGGTGTACCAGCTAACGGACGTCAGCCCTGAAGGTGTCTCTGGGAGCATCATCGGTGACTTCAATCGCGCTGGTACGAAGCTCTTGTGGACCCATATCGAGGGAAGGACGGATGAGTTCGATGATATGGCGCTCGCGGTGGCCGATTTTGTGACGACCCCCGTGCCTCATCTGGAGAACATCACATACTACAATCCAGGGCCTGACCCAGGATGGATGGAGGCTCACGGATGGGGCCCGGATGACACCTGGATCTATTTCAGCTGCACGCCGTTCGCCGGCATGACAGATATGTCGATGGATATCTGCCGTATGGACTTCCGAAACCCGACGGAGGTAACCCGGCTGACGTTCACATCCGGGCTGAAAAAGAAGAAAGAGGAAGCCGCGTGGGATGAACATGCCAACCTATCTCCGCTCAACGATGCCTTCGTGTGGATGTCCAGCCAACCCTACGGCATCCCGTCAAGCACCTCCAAAATCGTCAACGAGCTGAAGGCGGATCTGTGGATCATGGACGTGAACGGAGGAAACCCGCGTCGATTGACGTTCTTCAACGATTCTGGCAGCCCGGATTACACCGGCGAGCGGGCGATCGTGTCGGAGAACGCGTGGAGTCCCGATGGTACCCAGGTGGTCATGCGCGTGCAATTTCGTGACAGCACAAAACCGAATCGCATCTACCTCCTGCGCCTAAACCGCGAGGTGGCGACGCCAAGCCCCACGCCGGAGCCTTCAACGGAGACGATGCACATAGGGGACCTGGACGGAACGAGTTATAACTGGAGGAACAAATGGTATGCTAAGGTCACCATCACGGTGCATGATGGTCAAGAGTGGCCGGTGACCGGGGCGATCGTGAGCGGCACGTGGGGAGATGGCGCATCAGGGACAGCCTCATGCACGACGGATCAGCAGGGTCGGTGCAGCGTGACCAGCGCGGCGATCCGCAAGAAGAGCGGCAGCGTCATCTTCAGGGTGGAGAGGGTAGAGCACGCGACGTTGGGATATGTGCCGGATATGAACCATGATCCCGACGGGGATAGCGATGGGACGGAGATCATCGTAGAGAAACCTTGAACCAGGGTAGGGATGCCAAAGATGAACGGCAAGAGAGGAGGGGGCTCACCCCCTCCTCATTGTATTTATACTGACGAAGAGAGGCATATCATGACCTACTCAGCGGTGGGGGAGAGGGCTCACGAGGCCGCCCAGGCATATGGCGCACCTCGTCGTAATAGTTTACTTCGCATAAGTTTTCTTAGACGAAACATAATGAAGCACCGAGGAAGGGAGGGGGGGCTAAAAGCAAGGCCCGTCAGGGGCACGGGCCGGCCTCAGCGGGCCTTCAGGCGTCGCCAGCTCATGCCGACCTCAAACGATCGTTTCTTTAATAAAGAACCCAATCGTCCCTTCCTAATAAATATTTGCTCCCCCTCATCCAAGGTTTCTCCTCCCCACAACGCCTCATCAGATCCCAGATTGTCATCTCACCCTCCTGCTCCCTACCCCGCCTCCAAAGATTAACAATATATTATGTCATTAGCATTACATTAAGACAGTACATAATGCTCCCTCGCCTGTAACATGAGGTGCTCTTCTCAGAGCCCTTGAAGGAGGATACCAACGGATGCTACTGCCTTGCCCATTAAAAGGCCACTAGCGTAGCGCCTCAAGATATGCTAGAATTCATCTAAAATACTCACTGAATCCTCTACAAATCTGGCTAGCTGGATGAGCATATCTCCCTATTAAACGAATCGCCGATCGAGGGCATACGGTATGAACCTGTCGGATTCCCTCTCGTCTCCGGCCGGCCATACCCTTCACATCCGCCTCTTCAGTGGTCTGGTCTTGAGCCTCGGGGATCGGCCACTGCCGGCCATCGTCACGCGCCCAGCCCGCTCCCTGTTCGCCATGGAGAATCGAGGAGGGTGAACGAGATGCGAAAGATGCGTACGTATCTTTTGACCGTGTTTCTGGCCTCGCTGCTTGCCTTCGGGTTGGTAGCCTGCGGTGGTGAGAAGAGAAAGGAAGAAGTCACGCCAACGCCTACACCGGCGATAGAAGTGACCAGGCCATCCCCCACTCCGGTTGAGAAAAAGCGCGCCGCACTGGAGATTCTGGAAATCACCTTTGCCCACGGCTTGACGGAAGAGCTTGCCCCTGCCGATCCCGGCAACACATTCACGCCAGAGGAGACGATCTATCTCTCCATCAAGCTAAAAGGTAATCCCAAGCAAGGACAGGTGACCGCCCGTTTCCTCTATCAGGATCAGGAGATCTCATCGGCGACAGTGGATCTGGCTGAGGAGCGCAAGAAGCAGGGCCTGCTCTTCGTGATCGGGGGCAACACCAACGTCGGCTTCACCCTTACCCATGAGAAACCGTTCCCGATCAGCAAGCTCTATCGGGCGGAGATCTTGTTGAACGGGTCCCTGGCCGGGTCCTATGATTTCGCCATCGTCCCGCCACCCGATGCCATCCCATCCAGGATCCTGGAAGCCACCCTGGCCCGGAGTGCGACGGAGGATTACCAGCCGATCGAGCCCATCGAGCCCGCGGACACCTTCATGTCGATGGATGAGGTGTTTCTGGTCGGCCGGATGGACCTGGGCACTTACTCGACATTAGAGGCTCACTGGTACGTGGCCGGTCAACTGGATGAGGCCGGCACTCGCTCCATCACGGCTCAAGAGAACATCGAGGACACGGGCTTCTACTTCTCCTACCTGCCCGAGCAGGGATGGCCTGAGGGCGAGCACAAGGTCGTGCTCCTCATCGATGACCAGGAGGTGGCCTCGTATGCTTTTACTGTGCGTGCGGTGGTGGAGCCCTCTACCCCCACACCGCCTCCTGAGCAAGTCTCGGAGTGGCGCGAGTTCGGCGACCCCTACGACCCGAACGCCCTATTCACGATGCGCTATCCGGCCCATCTCAGCGTCATTGAGAAGGAGGGCGATGAGAACCGATACAGCTACATCTTCAGCGATCCGGAAGGAGGCGAGGCGCTGAGCATCTCGTTCATCCCTCTAGACAGCCAGCCGCTGGATGACGCCACTTGGCAGGAGGTGGCAGACGCGATGATCCCCGAGTTGGTCGCTGTCCTCGGTGAAGATGCCGAGATCCTCTCCCAGACCACCTACGAGGACATCCATGTCGTCGTCGCGCAGGCGATATCCGAGACGCAACGGCGCGGCGGGTTGATCAGCCTCCAAGAGGACCGGGGCATCGTTATGATCCGCTTCTGGCTCGTGCCGAAGGATCGCTGGGAGCAGCGCCTGCAACAGTGGCAAGAGCTGGAAATCGTCTGGTTCCCGCCTCGGGTGCACAAAAAGTTTAACATGTGGACCCCTTATGAAGAGGCCCTAGGCCTCTTCTCCTTCTCCCGCCCCCCTCAACTGGACCAGGAGGAGGAGCTGAGCGATCCGCCAACCGGGTATATGTTTAAGAGCAGCCAGTCTGGTGAGGGACTCCTGTTCGTCTACTCCGACATCACCGACGCTGAACTGGCGGAAGCCTTCCAACAGTTTATTCAGGAGCTACGAGGACAAGTCTTCGGCGAGAGCCCAACGGCTAAGACGGACACGAGCGAGGATACCCAGGGATTCCCCGTCACTATCACCGAGTTCACTTCGGAAGACGGCACGCGCAAGGGTCTGGAGGTTCTCTGGGAGCCACAGCGGGGAATTCGCGCCTACTTCCTCTGGATGGCTCCAACCGATCTATGGAGTGAGAGCTATCGAGATGAGACCGTGCTGCGTGTCCTCCGAAGCCTCCAATGGTCGCCGGAGAGGATCCGCGAGTACTACGATCGGTTCTATGTCGCTCCAACCTCGCAGCCGGAATCGGCAGAGGATCAAGAGACGGCCTCGCTTATGCTCCCGGAAGACACGCAGCCCCTCGATCTGGCATGGGACCCGGCGGGGCGCTGGGTGGCGGTGGCACTCTGGGATAGCTCGTCCGGCACATCAAGCCTGGCCCTCTATGATGGACAGACCTTCGAACCGCTCGCCATCCAGCCCATCCAGGCTAGTAAGGTCGCTTTCAGTCCGGATGGGACATGGCTGGCGACGGCTTATACCGCCGACCTCCAGGACTACCTGACCGTGTGGGAGACGGCGGCGCTGCTGGAGGGCGCTGCCGCTCCCATAGCAACCTTTCGCGACAGTTTCGGCGGCATCACGGACCTGGCCTTCAGCCCCGATGGCCGGCTGATCGCGTTGGCCGTCTCGGCGGCCCAGGGGAGCCTGGTGCCGGTGGTGGAGACGGAGACCGGAGCGGCGGTGCAGACGCTCCAATTTCCGTACGAGAGTGTCCACGCGCCCATAGTCGAGGAAGTCTCCTTCAGCCCGGACGGCGCGCATCTGGCCGCCATCGCCTACGGAGGAACGGCGCGGGTCTGGCGCACGGAGGATTGGGAGCCGGTGGCCACGGTGAAGACCGGGATCATCAGTGACCCGAACACGCTTCTATTCCTCGATCCCGAAGGATTCCTGACCAACGGCTCGACCGACGAGGGCTATGTGCTGCACGCCTGGCGAGTGGACGGCACCCTGTCCGCCAGCATTCCTGCCCCGGAGGGCATTCATACGCTGGCACTCTCCCCATCCGGGAACATGCTGTTCGCGCTTGGCCCCTCCGGAGCGCACCTTCTCATATCTCAAGAGGAATTCCTCTCCGTGGAGGGCCCGTTTCGGCAGCTCGCTTTCAGTCCTGACGACGAGCAGGTCGCCGTGATCACGGGAGAAGACAAGGTGCTCGTGTGTCCTCTGAGCTATTTCGTAGTCGCGCTCTGTGAGTAGCGAGGCAACGTAGGGTAGAATACAATGCCGTCGTCGGCAGTTCCGACGATAACGACTTCTTCCGTTTCCCCTTGACCGTGGGCCAACAGATCACCATTGGCCTTTACGGCATGGAATGGGACAGCAACCTTGACCTCTACGGGCCCGATCAGACATTGATCATCACCTCAAGTCGGAACTAAGGGAAGGAAACGATGGATCCTATATCTCCGAACTGGGCGATCGTCTGCCTGGCGTCCGTCTGCTTGGTCTGGCTGGGGACGGCAGGGCTTGTCGCCCTGATCATGTGGCTGATTCGCCGGTGGTGCCGAGCCATCACGCACCTCCGTCCCTGGTCGCCGGAGGGCCTGGAGGATCTGTCCGCCAAGTGGGAAGCTCGCTGGATGAAGTTCCCCCGATGGGTGCACGGTCAGGGTATGATCCATAGCGTGCGTGACCCAAAGGGGCCCGCATGGGTCGCCTTCACGTTCGATATACGTGGAGGACGTGAGACGACCCGCGGGATCCTGGAAGCCCGCACGACGGAACACACCTTCTCCTATGAGATCACGCCAGAGCGCACGACGGTCCACGTAAGAGGTGTCGGTCCCCTACTCTATCATTCAAACAGCTTGGTGATCTCATCAACGGCGAATTGAGGGAGAGGTCGGCGCGCGTCGCCATCCTTTAGCCAGACGCCTTCCTCTCTGGTCAACACGCGGCCGATGACGGCGACGGGGAATCCCTCATGTTCCAACCTCGTCCGCAGGTCGGGGACCTCGTCCTCCGGT
>Ga0209426_1001801_pt1 | contig 11605 bp, 11 predicted proteins | sample Deesub1362B_J571_FD_187697 | JGI IMG/M metagenome (GOLD analysis project Ga0209426, IMG submission 187697) | Deep oceanic, basalt-hosted subsurface ecosystem from Juan de Fuca Ridge flank, Pacific Ocean, CORK Borehole 1362B_J2.571 (SPAdes)... ...
GCTTTTCCTGCTGGGATTCGAGATTGGATTGAATGTCTCTTAAGCTTTGCCGACAAGAAAGTTGGGACATCAATATGGCAACAAACTGATCCCAGCGGGTGGCTGATCTTAATTTTTGCCCAGAGTGATGCAGTTTAGCCAGACGTTCAAAATCTTGTCTTAGAATGGGTTTGAGTAATTGATGAAATACGGTATTCTGATGTGACAAAACCTGAGTCCTTTATAGTTAAAGTGTTTGTTTGCACTTATATTTTAACTATTTAGACTCAGGTTTTTTTATTTAAAGCAAACTATGGGACAGTAGTGATGTGTATGGATATCTGATCCTAGATAAATGAATCAAAAATGAGAATTAAGACTGAGCTTTATGATTGCTCATGACGAGAAAAATAAACACCAGCACGTTGTGCAGCGCCAATAATGTGTGCCTGCATCGCTTTTTCAGCCGCTATAGCATCTTGTTTAAATAGCGCCTGTAAAATCGCATCATGTTCTTGAATGGTTTTGAATGCTAGATTAGGTTGAACGAAGGGAAGAATCTGACTTTTCTTAATCCATTCATTATGCATTTTAAGTGTTTGAATGATTGACTGATTATGACTTAATTCAATGATATGTTGGTGAAATGCATAATCACATTCAGAAGCAGCTTGCCAATTTTGTTCCAAAATTGCATTTGAGAGCGTTTCATAGTGTAGTTTTAAAGTTGATTTATCTTGTTCAGTTAGATATTCACATGCCAGCAAGGCGCAAAATCCTTCAAGCACATAGCGTAGTTGATAGAAATCTTTTAAAGAAATGCGATGTTCACCTTCCCATTGTTCGGCTGCTTTACTATGCTTTGAAATGACATAAACACCTTTACCAGCCTTAATTTCTAACAAGCCTAAAGCAGCAAGACGAGTTAAAGCTTCACGTAGAGAAGCGCGACTGATTCCTAACTGGGTAGCAAGATCACGTTGGGAAGGTAATGTAGAGTCAATTGCATAAGTACCTTCTTGAATACGTTGATGAATGACTTCCACCGCTTGCTCAGTCACTTGAGATGATTTTCCGTTGAGCATAGCTTGTGGACTCATATACATCGTTTCCTAGAAATAAAATGAACAATTTGATTCTACACAAAATTCATAAATTTAAATTGCTTCAAAGCTAAAATTAGATAATTATTTGCAACAGGTCAGACCAGTTGGACTGGATTTTGCATAGAATGAACCATATGAAAATGTTTTTAGGATTGATCAATGACGGTGCATATTGCCAAAGTAGTAACTTTGCCAGATAACTTACAGGGTTTAACCAATTTAGCTGGTGCGCGCATCGGCGCGAGCATTATGTCTTGTTCAGATGAGTTTTTTGCAAGTGCGGAACGAATGCTACAACCAGAACCTGCAAAATTTATTGAAGGTAAGTTTGATGATCATGGCAAATGGATGGATGGCTGGGAAACATGCCGTAAGCGCGAAGCTGGTTATGATTGGTGTATTGTTCGCTTAGGTGTAACTGGAAAAGTTTCAGGCTTTGATCTCGATACTTCTTTTTTCACAGGGAATTATCCTGCTTCTGCCTCAATAGAAGGGTGTTATGCACCTGATGATCAACTGGAAAATATTACTTGGATCCCACTGTTAGAAAACTCGGTTTTGTCTCCTGATCATCATCATTTTTTTAGTTGTGAAGTACATAAAATCACCCATATTCGACTTAACATTTTCCCTGATGGTGGTGTTGCTCGTTTACGTGTTTACGGAAATGTCCTACTGGAAAATATAGATTCAACCCAACAAATTGATCTGATTGGTTTGAAAAATGGTGGGCGTATTGTTGCATTTAGTGATGCACATTACGGGCATCCGAATAACCTACTCAGCCCAGATCGTGGCATTAATATGGGCGATGGTTGGGAAACCAAGCGCCGCCGTGAGCCTGGTTTTGATTGGTGTGTTATTGCGTTAGGACAAACTGGGCACGTAGAAAAAATAGAAGTTGATACAGCACATTTTAAAGGTAATTTTCCTGCATTTTGTTCGATCCAAGCTGCTTATGTTGAAGATGCTACAGATGCTCAGTTGATTCCACAAAGTATGTTTTGGCCTTTTGTGTTAGAGCAACAACCATTATCAATGGATGCGATACACACATATATTGCAGAAGTTTTGCAGCATCAAAAAGTGAATTATATCCGTGTAAATATGATTCCTGATGGTGGGATCAGTCGAATTCGCTTATGGGGCAAAATCAAAGAATAAAATTGTTTCTTCAGTAATGTGCAGAGTCATATAAGTTTTGATAACAGATCATTTTTGTATTGGTATTTGCTTACTTTTGAAAGATCAAAAGTAACAAAAATCTTTCGTTAGTCTGATGGCACATCCTTGATGCCACCGCCTAACGGGCGGCATCCATGCCGCCTAGCTCGATAGCAAATGTTCATTATACATTGAATTAGAGAAGCAAAATCTACGAAGTTTCGTTCTGCTAAAATAAAGTGAAGTTCAATATATGAGAAAAAACGTCCAAATTCAGCCTTTAACTCAAGAGAATTTCTCTGCTTTTGGTGATGTGATTGAAAAAGAAAATCATGATTTTTTTGCGATTAACCAAGGCTTAACTCAGCGCTATCATGCACTATCAGTTGCTCAAATTACTGGCGATAATACCGTTGTTGGTATGAGTATTTTTCATAATTTATGTGGAACGCAGATTCCGTTTAAAATAGACATGCTTGAACGTCATCCTCACGGTTCGCAATCATTCATTCCATTACAACAGCAAAAATTTATTATTATCGTGGCTTTACCTTTGGATTACTCACAACCAGATGAACAGAAAATCTATGCCTTTTTAAGCAATGGTAAGCAGGGTGTTACCTATCACCAAGGAGTTTGGCATCATCCGTTAATTACCTTAGAAGCTGAAAGTGATTTTTTAGTGGTGGATCGTATTGGTGGTGGACAAAATTGTGATGTTCATCCTTTGGCTCGACCTTATTGGATTATTGAACAGAAAGAGTCAGAGATTATTAATCTCTGACTCTAAAAGTATTTAGTATTTCCCTTTAAAATTTGCACTAATTCTTTGTTTTAGATATTCCTTTGCCGTGATTGCTGGATACTTCTTTTGTGGGCTTTCGATGACCACATCTTCATTGGCTTGACAGAAAAATGCCAAACTATAACGTGCGCCTTGATATTCATGAGCTTCAGGATTTTTGACACGATGGAAATTCGATGGTAATTGATCATCGCTCCAGCGCATCAACATATCGCCAATATTACAGGTGATCACATCGTCTCTTGGTTCAATGCTAGTCCATTGTTGTTGCGCCATATCTTTACCAGGACAGACTTGCAAGCCACCTTGACCTTTGCGCTGGAACAATAAAGTTAAGCAATCAAAATCAGTGTGTGCACCTGCACGCCATAAACCAAGTTGATCTTTAATGGCTGGGTCGATTGCATAGTAGTGCAACATCCGAAGCGTGCTTTGATAGGTTTCTTGGTCGGGGTCATGTGCAAGGGCAAAGAAATTATCTGCAAAGTCAAGTTTGTAGGCGAAGCAAGATAATATTTTCATACCGACTTGCCAGCAAGATTTTTCAAACTCAAGCATGGTTGCTTTAAATGTCGGTAATTCCTGTTCACTGGGATATAAGCCAGCCATACGTGGACGAGTGATTTGATAAGATTCTTTTTGATCAGGCGTACTGGTGGATGGTCGAATTTGCGCTTTACTTTCCCAGCCCGCATTACGGTTCAATGGGTATTGTGCTTTGATGTGTTCAGGAAGATTGAAAAAGTTTTCAGTCATTTCAAAGGCATTTTTGATTTGATCTAAATCAATGCCATGATTTGAAACTTGAAAAAAACCAATATCGGTTGCTGCTGACCAGAGCTGATCTGCTATGTCATACTTACGTTGTTCAAAGTCAGATAAATCAATCACGCGAACTTCACGTTCAAATGTTTCTTGACCTAAAGCGCCCATGCGAGATTCTTTCTGGAGTTCTTCGAGGCTGTAGTTATTTTCCTCAGCTAAGTTGGTCATGTTTGCATTCATATTTCACCTCAATTTTTGGATAGACCATGACCCAATCAAATTGAATGAAAGGCGACTGGGTCATTATTTCAAAAAAGAGCAATACCTTCTAAATCAATAGAAAGTGAGCTTATTTCTGAGCAATGACCCACATATATTTTTAGATATATGCTGAACGCTTCTACTCTAACAAATCTATATAAGCATTTTCTATACCAATGTTTAAAAATAAGCTACGAACTGGATTAGTGTCTGTAAAATGCTAGATTTAATGCTGATTAGATGAAAATAAATCAATAGGTTTGGTGGTTAATTTAATATTTGATTCTTTTTTGCGCATGGTGTGGTCTTAAAATGGTGCATTTTATTTTTTTATCCAAAATAATTCAGAATAAAGCGCAAATGTTAGTGAAGAATGAATAGCTGACATCAATATGAAATCTAGTTTTTAATCTATCTATATGAAAAATATCTATTAAATAAATACTGGCATGGTGTTTGCTAAATCATGAGTGAGTATAAGCGGTTAGTGTGTATTACACATGGGACATTGCTCTACAGCGTTAGCTGTTCCTCTTTTGGGGACAAAGTCATGATTTGGCTTTGAGAGAATCTGTGTGCTTTTATACATTTGGTTTTGATTCCCCTAAAAGAATAGCGAAATGAGTTCATACATATTTAGGGGTCTTACTTATGAAAATTCAGCATTATGTAGGCAAAGGACGATTAACTGTCATTGCAAGCACACTATTATTCAGTTCATTTACTCAAGCTGCCGATAAATTGGTTCTACAAACGACATGGTATGCGCAAGCTGAACAAGGTGGTTACTATCAAGCTTTAGCACAAGGGATTTATAAAAAATATGGTCTAGATGTCGATATTAAAATCGGCGGGGCGCAAGTCAACAATATGACGTTATTACTCTCAAAACGTGCAGACATTATTATTAATTACGATTTACAAGTTCTAAAAGGAATTGAAAGCAATTTCCCAATCAAAGCCATTGCTGCACCATTTCAATTTGATCCACAAGGCATACTTACACATAGCGATGTAAAGTCTTTGGCTGATCTAAAAGGAAAAACGATTCTTGTCTCGACGAGCGGTCAAGCAAGTTGGTGGCCTTGGTTGAAAGGCAAATATCATTTAAATGCAGCTCAAGCACGTCCATATACATTTAACATGCAGCCATTCCTTGCAGGGAAAAATGTTGCGCAACAAGCTTATGCGACTTCAGAAGTGTTACAAGCAAAAAAAGCTGAACCTTCAAGTAATTTCTTCTTATTTGCCGATGCTGGTTATCCTGCTTATGGTGGTATTTTGGTTACACGCAATGATGTGATTCAAGCAAAGCCAGATGTACTTCGCCGTTTTGTTCAAGCCTCGATGGAGGGTTGGAAAAATTATTTAGCAGATCCGAAATTAGGAAATGCAGTGATTAAAAAAGAAAATCCAAATATGAATGATGAGCTACTGGCTTTTGCAGTAGATCAAATGCGTAAACGTAACTTAATTGATGGAGGGGATGCGAAAAAAATGGGTGTTGGTGTGATGACCGATGCCCGTTGGAAAGCAACGCGTGACTTTATGGTGGGTGCAGGTTTACTCAATGCCAAAACCAATTGGAAATCGGCTTATACAACACAGTTCGTTAATACTGCGAAGAAATAAGCTGTTTTGAATCGGTTAAGAAAATAGGGCATTTGCACGAAGGGGAAACCATATGAATTCAGCTTTATCTGTTGATATTCCAGTCAAAGAATCATCAAATTTCTTAACGCCTATGATTATGGTCAGAGGCGCAGAAAAAACTTATCCAAATGGTACACATGCATTACAACGTTTAGACCTCAATATTTTGCGTGGTGAAATCGTCTCTTTGCTTGGACCATCGGGGTGTGGCAAAAGTACATTATTAAAAATGTTTGCCGACCTTGAGCAGCCTTCTGCTGGGCATGTGCGTTGGAACGGCAAGGCTGATATTCAGTCGCAATGCAAAATGGCAATGGTATTTCATGAAGCCACCTTAATGCCGTGTTCAAATATTGAAGATAATGTACGTTTACCTTTGGATTTAAGGCATGTTGCCAAGTCAGAAAGTACGCCAAAAGTCCACGAAGCTTTAAAAGCCGTTGGTTTGGATAAATTTGCCAAAGCCTATCCAAGAGAGTTGTCAGGCGGTATGCAAATGCGTGCTTCACTTGCAAGAGCATTGGTTACAGAACCTGATTTATTACTGATGGATGGACCCTTTGGCGCATTAGATGAGTTTACGCGGCATAAATTAGATAGTGACATTCGCAAACTTTGGTCAGAGCGTGATCTAACGGTTGTGTTCGTTACCCATAGTATTTATAAAGCGGTTTATTTGTCTTCACGTGTGATTGTGATGGGTGCACGCCCAGGGCGTGTGGTTGCAGATCTACCTGTGGATGGACCGTATCAACGCGATGAATCCTTTAGAACCTCTGAAGGCTTTATCAAACAATGCTCTCATCTTTCTGAATTATTAGCAGAAGCAAGTGGAGGCCATGATCATGATTAAACCTTTATTGCAAAATCCTGCGATCCAGCGTATTGCGGCACCACTGAGTTTAGGTTTGTTGCTACTTCTAGTTTGCAACTGAGTTTTCAACAGATGAATATTCCTGTTTATATCGTGCCGAAGCCGAGTGATATTGCAATGAGCATGATCAATCAATCGGGTTTGCTATTTGGTAGTTTATGGGTCACTTTGAAAATTACTATGTTGGCGTTTGCGTGTGCAGTCATCATTGGAACTTTGGTTGCTTTTGTATTTGTACAAAGTCGTGTGCTTGAGGCATGTTTTATGCCGTATGCAATTTTATTTCAGGTCACACCGATTGTTGCAATTGCACCGCTAGTAATTATTTGGATTCAAAATACAACTCTAGCACTGGTTGTGTGCGCCATGTTAGTGGCAATTTTTCCAATTTTAACCAATACAACTCTCGGTTTACGCAGCGTAAATAAAGGCTTGCTCAATTTATTTCAGATTAATAGAGCAAGCCGTTGGCAAATTTTAATGCGCTTACGTGTACCAAATGCATTGCCTTATTTCTTTGGTGGTTTACGAATTTCCTGTGGTTTGGCTTTGATCGGTGCAGTGGTATCTGAGTTTGTTGCAGGAGCAGGTGGTACTAGTGCTGGCTTGGCTTATCAAATCTTACAAGCGGGTTTCCAGTTAGATTTACCATTAATGTTTGCGGCTTTATTTTTAATTACTTGTACAGGTCTGGGTTTATTTGTCGCCATGTCTTTGTTGAGTCGTATTTTCTTAAATAAATGGCATGAGAGTGAACAAGTATGATGAACCACAGTTATTTGATTAAAAATGCCCATGCGATTTTGACAGGGTTATCAGCGAATGCCGCGCGGTCTTCTGCCACTGATATTCGTATTCAAGATGGCAAAATTAAGGAAATAGGTCAGCTTACGCAACAACCACATGAACAGGTGGTGAGTGCAAAAAATTGCGTTATTTATCCAGCGTGGGTCAATACACACCATCATTTGTTTCAATCTTTACTGAAAGGTGAGCCGCAAGGCTTAAATCAAAGCTTAACAGCTTGGCTTGCCAGCACCCCATATCGTTTTCGTGGTGCATTTGATGAAGAAACATTTAGAGTTGCGGTTCGTATTGGCTTAATTGAACTATTACGTTCAGGTTGTGCAACACTCGCCGATCATCATTATTTATATTGGCCAAAAATGCCGTTTGATGGCGCTGCGATATTATTTGATGAAGCAGAAAAGCTAGGCATGCGTTTTGTGTTGTGTCGAGGTGGTGCAACGCTCACGCGTGGTTTAGAAAGTGAATTACCACAGGCATTGCGCCCTGAAAAGTTCGATGACTATATGGCGGATATTGAGCGCTTAGTGCATTTATATCATCAACCAGATAGCCATGCTTTTCGCAAAATCGTGATGGCGCCGACATCGACTTTGCACTCAACGGCAGCGCAACAGTTTCGGGAAAGTGCCAAGATCGCGCGTCAACTAGGTATCCGAATGCATAGTCATTTATCTGAAACGGTAGATTATTTGGATGCGGCAAAAGCCAAATTTAACATGACACCTGTGCAATATTGTGCCGAAAATGATTGGGTGGGACATGATGTTTGGTTTGCGCATCTCGTGAAGCTATTACCTGAAGAAATTCAAATCTTGGGGCAAACCCATACAGGTATTGCACATTGCCCACAAAGTAATGCGCGTTTGGGCAGCGGTATTGCTGATTTAGTGACTTTAGAAAAAGCTGGCATGACCATTTCGATTGGTGTGGATGGTGCGGCGTCAAATGAGGCTGCCGATATGTTGTCAGAAACACATGCCGCATGGTTATTGCAACGTGCTCGAAAAGGGATGTTGGCTGTCCCACAGTACGAGGGCGGGCAATTTGAAGGCGGGGCTGATGCTGCGACTATTGAAGATATTATACGTTGGGGCACAGTTGGAGGCGCTAAAATTTTAGGCTTAGATCAAGTGGGTACGATTGAAGTAGGTCAACAAGCTGATTTAGTGCTGTATCGTTTAGATGATCCTCGTTATTTTGGCTTACATGATATGGCAATTGCCCCTGTCGCGAGTGGTGGTCGGGCACATATCCATGCAATGTTTATCGCAGGGAAAATGGTGGTAGAAAATGACCAAATTCCTGATGTTGATATGATGGAGCTGGCTTCGCAAGCTAAGGATGCGGTAAAACTCTTGCAACAGAGGAGTGTGGAAATGGCGAAAATAGCCTAAGCAGTTACGTAATATTATTAGGCTATGATTTACTTTAGTAGGGCTTAAGCTTTTTGAATTTATATTGATGATTACTATCGTGTAGGGCGGCAAGGATACCGCCAGTCTAACGATAGGTTTACCACTGATAAGGATGATATTTATACCAGTGCTCCGCAATCTGTTGACGAGTACAAATCCATACACGATCATGATTTTGCACATAATCCAAAAAGCGCTGTAGTGCTTTAAAACGAGCAGGGCGACCTAAAATTCGACAATGCATCCCGATTGATAGCATTTTCGGTGAAGTCGTTCCTTCAGCATACAACACATCAAAAGCATCTTTTAAATACTCAAAAAAATCTTCACTACGATTAAAACCTGTTGGTGAAGCGAACTTCATATCATTCGTATCAAGCGTATATGGAATAATGAGATGTGGACGAGTTTCACCATTCTTTTTCGATAGTGTTGTCCAAAAAGGTAGATCATCTCCATAATAATCACTGTCATATTGAATCTGATCATAATCAGCCAAGAGTTGACGGGTATTGGGACTATCACGTCCTGTATACCAACCTGTTGGATATTCTCCAAATAAATTTTTTAAAATTTGCATGGCTTCAGCCATATGTGCTTTCTCAGTTTCAATATCTACATTTTGATAATGAATCCAACGTAAACCATGCGAAACAACGTCATAGTGATTTTGTTTGATTGCTTCAACCACTAACGGATTTCGTTGTAATGCCATCGCAACAGCAAAAATCGTCATAGGTAAATGACGTTTGGCAAACTCTTGATGAATGCGCCAGAAACCAACGCGTGAACCATATTCGTAGATGGAATCCATCGAAAGATGACGAGCAGGATAACTATCAGCCCCACTGATTTCAGAGAGGAACTGCTCTGAACCATCATCACCATGCAAAATGTGTCTTTCTCCACCTTCTTCATAATTCAAGACAAACTGAACGGCTATTTTGGCTTTATTTGGCCACTGAGCATGTGGAGGATGATTGGCATAACCTAGCATATCTCGAGGATAATCATGGGTGACATGGCTAGTTTGATCTATGGGTGTCATGGGTTTGCCTAAGAAGATGGAAATGTGAAACTTCTCATTAAATTACTTGATGAATTGTTTGGGTGTCAAACAATAAAGCAATATAAATCAAATGTTTGTGTGTTTTGTTTTGGTGCGTTAATCGAGTTTATTTACTGAATAATCTCAATCATGCGCAATTTTAGTGCTTCCATGTGTTCAATGATTTGATTCATCATAATTTGTGATATTCGTGAGAGTTGCCGTTTTGGTGCAATACACAAGGCAAGGGTAATCGGATGTAGTCCATTTTCGTGAATAGTTTTGAACTCAAATTCACCATTTTCAATAAAAGCATAGGCATCTAGATAACTCATGATCCCAATGCCTAGATTATTTCTAAGCAATGACAGCATCATACGAATATCATTGCATTCAATTTGATGTGGTGGATTAAAATCGTGCTTCTTATATAAAGCCATCACATGATCATGAATAATCAACGGTGCAGCAGCGATGATATGGTTGAACTCCAGTGTATCGGAGAAATAGATTTTTTCTTTATTTGCTAAGGGATGTTGTTTGGGAATGACAAAACCGAGTGGCATTTCAATAAATGAGCTGACTTGCAATTGATGCTGATGTTTTGGATTGAGGATTAAACCAAAATCGAGTTCTGCGTTAATTACTAGATCAACAACATAGTCGCTATCTAACACGCGAATATTGAAATTAATCCAAGGATAATCTTGATGAATGGATTGAATAACATCCGTGACAAAACTTTCACTGAGCGCGGAAATTACACCAAAATCAATTGAACCACGCTGTAAGCCTTGGATTTCATTCAAGCGCTTTTGTGTTATTTGAAAGTCTTTTTGCCAACTTCGCAAATCTGCATATAGCAACTCACCAGCCAAGGTCAGTTTTAAGCCATTAGGCAGACGTTCAAATAGAGCTACACCAAGTTCTTCTTCAGCCAAAACGATCTGACGATGTACCGCTGAAACAGAAATAAAAAGCTGATCCGCTGCTTTTCTTAAACTACCTGTTTTGGCGACTGCAATAAAATATTCAGCGAAGCGAGAAAAGGGTAATGCCATCACATGTACGTTTTATAAAAATAAGTATTTATACAAAAGCAATTTTAGTGCCGTTGCTGTTCTAGTTTTTAGAATGAATGATCAAATTCATTCTAATAGACGAAAAAAATGTTCTGCTCCACACTGCATTTAAGTCATACAGATCCATGATCTATAGCAGAAAATGAGAGCAAAGCATGAATGCAATTCCTTCAATCAATCTTCCAAATAAACCTTGTCACAGTCAGTTTGACGATCAGGATTGGCATATATTGGCTCAACATTGGTATCCCGTAGCACGAGTTGAAGACGTAACGACTAAGCCACAGCAAGTCACGTTGCTTGATATGAATATGGCGATTTATAAAACGGAGTCAGGCAACATTCATTTAGTTCGTGATATTTGCCCACATCGAGGTGTACCGTTAAGCAAAGGTTGGGTCGAAGGTGAAACGATTATTTGCCCTTATCATGGTTTGCATTTCAATGAGCAAGGTAAATGCACAAAAATTCCTGCGCAGCCGGATTTAACCAAAATTTCTGATCGTTTTTCCTTAACCAAATTTCCAGTAGTTATAAAATATGGTTTGGTATGGACGAGTATTTTAGGCAGAGATGAAAGCTTGGCAAATTTCCCAGTACTGGATACATGGGATACAGAAGAACACCAAGAAATTCTACCTCC
>Ga0209426_1001803_pt1 | contig 11579 bp, 9 predicted proteins | sample Deesub1362B_J571_FD_187697 | JGI IMG/M metagenome (GOLD analysis project Ga0209426, IMG submission 187697) | Deep oceanic, basalt-hosted subsurface ecosystem from Juan de Fuca Ridge flank, Pacific Ocean, CORK Borehole 1362B_J2.571 (SPAdes)... ...
ATATTGAAAATTAACTGAGAAATTTGACGATAATCGAAATACTGATCTGCAAAGAAGCGTTGTATACGTCGATAAAATGATTGTGGTAAGCACTTGATGGGTAAGGCTTTAGATGCAGAAGAAAGATTACATGTCTGTTTTACAATTAATGCAAGCATAATCAGTGTAAAACATTTTGCATGTGACTTGTTCCACTTTAGATATTTGTTTAAGATGAGATGTAACTCATTGAAATGTGTCATCATATTCGTCGTCAGAAAACAAGTATTATGCCATTATTTCAATGAGTTATCTTTTTTTGTCGTGTACAAAGCTTTAATTATTAGAATTTAAGATTCATAAATCGTTCAGCACGGAGTAATTGCCATATCAGGTGTTCTGCATCGGTGGCATTACTCCGCATGGTTTTTGCGAATTCTAATAATTGTGGGTCTATCATTTTTATTATTACCTCTCCCTAGCCCTCTCCTTAAAGGAGAGGGAATATCATCTAATTACACACCACCAAAAAATCAATTGCTACCCCCTCTCCCTTAGGGATGAGAAGCACTGCTTCGCAAGGGGGTGAGGGAAAATCAAAGCACCCCATGCTCCAATAACATCTCCACCCCACTTACCTTTTTCATATGCTTTAAACGCTCTTTTTCCCACTTCAACTGCTGCTTTAAATCTGCACAATCCGCATCTATGGCTTTATACACATCGCTAATATGCAGATGCTCGGCTTTGACTTTCTTCGCCAACTGAAAAGAATCCAAAATTTCTTCGATTTGGCTTTCAAGCTGCTGACTTTGTGCATCCAACGCCAGTTTATAAAACTTTACTTGCTCCGTAGAAAGCTCTTTAGTTCCTACACCTTTATTCTGTTCAAGCTGTAATTGAAGTTTCAGTAAATAAAACAAATCCTGCTGTTCATAAGCCTGACTGGCTTGCTGAAACAATTCGGTTTTTTCCGCTTTCTTAGTTTCATCTTGCTCACGGTCAGGATGAATCATCGCAGCTATTTTTAAATACACCGTTTTAAGTGACTGTGCTGCTAGTTGCTCAGCTTGTTCACGTTTTTGTTGCTGTCGTAGCTGTTTGGCTTTTTCTCTTGCCTGTTGCTGATCCGCCGCATATTGCTCAAAGTCGTCTTCTTGTTCACTCCTTTGTTCTGCATGTTGCTCGATACTCGGCTCAGAGGATGCTTGATACTCAAACTTTTCTGACTGTACTTTTTTAAGCTTTTTAACAGATTGTTGTGAATGCTGCTGATAAAAAGTGTCGATCTGCTGCACAAGAGTGAGCTGTTCTTCATTCAAAAGTTGTGAGCGTTTCAACATACGGGCAAGTTGTGCGATTTTCTCATCGAGTTGTTGTAAATCGTTTTTGGAAAATGTATGCGATTGCAACAAGTGCCAAAGTTGCTCTAATTGTAAAAATAATACCTCATGTAGTTCACGGTACAGGGGCATGAGCTTCTGTCGGGTATGCTGTTGAATCTCGTCTTGTGCATTTTTCCATGTGGCGAGACTTATTTTTTGCTGTTCAATTTGAGCAATTAATTGATTGAGCTTTTTCTGCTGTGCAGATGGTTCAGACCTTTGTTTGAAACTAACTTTGAGATCAAAGGACATATTCATCCACCTGAAAAATAAAAATTGTAGCAACAATCACTATTGGAAAGTAGCAGGTTGTCTTTTGCATGATGATTAGCAAGTAGAACGCCCCACACAAAAATCAATTAAACAAATAACATCCGCTAAAATGCTGCTATTTAGATCAACATCTTTAAATTTCTGTGCTATTTTTAATCAAAATGCACTACTTTTCATCATATTTACAATTTATTTTCTAAATTGGTGCGTTTTTTGCATCACAAAATCCATCAAATTGAGTTGTGACGCTACAGCTTGAGTTTTTAGATTTACTAAATCCATTTTGGTGCACAAACGAATCAAATACTTGCACCAAAATAAAATTTAGCACTTTTTTTGAGCACCACTATGCAAAACGTAGATCTATTTTTCTTACTGCTCGGTGCAGTACTGGTTTTGGCAATGCATGCAGGCTTTGCATTTTTAGAGCTAGGCACCGTTCGTCACAAAAACCAAGTCAATGCACTCAGTAAAATTCTGACTGACTTTGCCATTTCCGCAATTGCCTACTTCTTTGTTGGTTATTGGATTGCCTATGGACAAAACTTTTTTCATGCAGGCGAAGTTTTAGCTGCTGATCATGGTTATAACCTGATGCGTTGCTTCTTTTTATTGACCTTTGCTGCTGCCATTCCAGCGATTGTCTCTGGGGGTATTGCTGAACGTGCCAAAATGCGTTCACAAGCGATCGCAACTTTACTTTTAGTTGCCCTGATCTACCCATTCTTTGAGGGGATGATTTGGAATGGAAACTATGGTTTCCAAAAATGGCTTGAAAGCTCTTTTGGTGCAACATTCCATGATTTCGCTGGTTCTGTGGTTGTACACGCGATGGGTGGGTGGATTGCCTTAGCTGCGGTGATCTTGTTAGGTGCACGTAATGGTCGTTATAAAAATGACGGTCGTGTTAGTGCTCACCCTCCTTCATCTATTCCATTCCTAGCTTTGGGTTCATGGATTTTGATCGTAGGTTGGTTTGGCTTCAACGTAATGAGTGCTCAACGTGTTGATGCTATCTCTGGTTTAGTTGCGATCAACTCATTGATGGCGATGGTTGGCGGTACTTTGGCAGCTAACTTTATGGGTAAAAATGACCCAGGCTTCTTGCACAATGGTCCTTTGGCTGGTTTAGTAGCGATCTGTGCTGGCTCTGACATCGTGCATCCTATTGGTGCATTGGTTATCGGTGGGGCTGCTGGTGGCATGTTCGTTTATCTATTTACTTACACGCAAAACAAACTCAAAGTCGACGATGTCTTGGGTGTTTGGCCATTACATGGTGTCTGTGGTGCTTTTGGGGGTATTGCAGCAGGTATCTTTGGTCAGCAAGCGCTTGGCGGTTTGGGTGGAGTATCGATTATTTCTCAAATCATCGGAACTGGCTTAGGTGTTGCTATCGCATTGGTAGGTGGTTTTGTCATATATGGTATTTTGAAAGTCACTATGGGCATCCGTTTATCTCAAGAAGATGAGTATCGTGGTGCTGACCTTTCGATTCATAAGATTTCAGCGAATTCTGAAGAATCAATGTTTTAAGTTTTAATGTTTTATGCGGCGGAAACGCCGCTTTTTTTATGTCAATTTTAAGAGCTGTTTAAGATTAAAACAGTTTAATAAATCATAGATTGTTTACTTTTCGACGTTTAATCCTATGATTATTAAAACGCCATTTTTTCTACTGACAAGTTTCTTGCTTTTAATCAGTTTTTTTATTTTGTGGTGGGTCTTTCCTGTAGGGGGCAACATAGATATGTACTTAATCCAACCTTGGGTGGGTACATTTGGTGATTTTGCGCTAAAAGGCGATTGGTATCTAGCAAAACTCAATCACACCTATGTCAAAAAGGTTTTAACGCTGGTCTACATTAGTTTTTTCTTATTATGGATAGCCTCTTTCAAAGTTGAAAAACTCAAAGCAAACCGCTGGAAATATGGCTATATGTTTTGGGTCAGCATGCTATGTACTTGTGTGATCGGGCTAATCAAAGCAAATGCTGCTCATGCTTGTCCTTGGGCGATGACGACTGCAACAACCACAGGCTTCACATGGGATTTTTCTGCTACAGCAGGACATTGTTTTCCTGGTGGACATGCTAGTACAGGCTTTGCATTGGTAACAGGGTATTTTGTCTATCGACTCGATGAACAAAAGCGAGCATGGTTTTATCTATTTGCAGGTATCCTACTTGGTTTTTCGATGGGATGGGCGCAGATGATGCGTGGTGCACATTTTCTCAGCCATAATTTATGGACAGCGTGGATCTGCTTTGCAATCAATCTTGCTGTATATGCTTTAACCTACCAACGCCATCTCATACACTCGAACATAATTGATACTCCGAAAGTTTTGCCTGATGTGGTAAAGTGATTACTCAAACACCCTTATACAATCACCTAATTATAGTTTGCTGCGAATGGATGACTTTCAGACTTTTTTAGACAATACCTTAAAAACCCAACAAGCATCTATTCAGGCTTATAAGCTCGATACAGGTAAAGTATGGTTAAAAAAAGCATCTGAACGTCATGGTTTATGGCTATATACGCCATTGAAATGGCTTGCCAAGATTTTCAATCTTGGTGCCATTATGCCTGTCCCGAATCAAGGTGGCGCGGCGGCGATTCGATGTGAATATCAGCGTATTCAACAGCTCAAACAACTCGGTGTATCAACACCTAATGTGCTTGCTCATTCTGACAAAGGGATTTTACTGGAAGATATTGGCGCTCAACATCAAAGTAAAGTTAAACAATTAGATCAAGCACTTGCATACTGCAAAGATGATTTAGCAGCTAAAACCACTTTATTTACCCAAGCGATTCAAGCAGTTCAATATGTTCATTTGCAAGGTGGTTATTTAAGCGAAGCTTTTGCACGTAATATTTTAGTCGATCAAGAAAGACATTTTAGTTTTATTGATTTCGAAACTGATCCTGCATCCGTGCTCAGCTTGCACGATTGTTTTGTCCGTGATTGGATTTTATATATTTTCTCGACGGCCTATCATTTCGAATTTGAACAGCTGAAGGATGCAAGCTATATCCTTTACCAAGCTCTACTCGCTGAACCACAAGTGTATAAAGACATTTGTAAAGTTGGAAAACGCTTAAACTGGGTGCTCAGACTCAACGTAAACCGCGTTGGCAATGATGGTAAACGCATCCAAAAATGTGTGTTGTTTCTGCGTTATCTTCGAGAGCATGCAGAAAGCAACGCTTAAATCAAAGTGACTCAGTGATGATTTAAAATTTTAGGTAAGCGCACTAAAACGGATAAGCCACCCAAATCAATACTACGAGACAGTTGCAGCGTACCGCCTAAACGTTGAATAGCTTTATCAACGATGGAAAGCCCTAAGCCGCTGCCCACTTCTAAATGGTGATGCACACGATAGAAACGTTTTAATACTTTATCGTAGTTTTCAGGGTCGATGCCAACACCACTGTCTTCAATTTGCACACATGCAAAATTGTCTTGGTCACTATAAACTGAAATATTAATGATGCCTTGATTAGGCGTATACTTAATCGCATTATCGATCAGGTTAAAAATAATCGAATGAATCGTTGACTCCAAACTATTCATTTCAATCACATCATTACGCTCAAAACCCAAATCTATTTCTTTTTGCATGGCTAAGTTGACCAATTGCTCGACGCAATTGAGTGCAACATCATTAAGGCGAAACTCCGTATTTGGCTCAATCAAATTTAAACCTACATCTTGTTTAGCCAATGCCAGTAATTGCGTCACCAGATGCTGAATCCTCGCCAATCCTTTACTTAGATTAATTAAGGCTTCGTGCTCAGGGAATTGACTCATTAAAATCTTGGTTTGTAGATTTAATGCCGTTACGGGTGTTCTGAGTTCATGTGCAGCATCTGCAATAAATTGCTTTTGTTCGGCCTGCGCCTGTTGGATTCGTCCAAACAAATGATTCATTTCTTCAATGGTTGGAATCAACTCTTGCGGATAATCTTGGCTATCAATCGGTGCTAAGCCATCCGAATCTCGACTGCGCAATTCGGCCTTGAAGTCTTCTAAAGGTTTTAAACTGAGACTAATAATGAATGCTAAGATAATAATTGCAAAAGGCAGTAACAGCACATATGGCACAAACATACTGCATGCCAACTCCCAAGCGAAGTTCTTGCGTACCTGCTCTTGTTGGCTAACTTGAATTTGATAATCTTTTAACGGAATGACATAAACACGCCATTTTCCTTGTGGTGTTTCTTGCGTGTAAAAACCTGCTTGCTTCACTGGTGGAATCAATAGATGCGTTTGATGCCATAAGTGACTTTGATCTTTGTACGCCCAAATATCAACCAGTAAATCTTCCTCGTGATAAGTCCGATGCAATTCGATTTTACTGGTGATGGTGGTTAAAGGCTGAGTAGTAGACCGTTCAGCCATATATTGCATTTGCGTATCGAGGATCTCATCAACTTCATGCAAAGCGATCTTATAAGCGGTGAAAATCAATAAACATCCAAGCAATAAACTAAAAACTGATGTCCCCCATATTAATCTTTTCTTGAGGGAATATTGCTTGGATAACTTCATAATACTTATGCTTGTCCTAATCTATAGCCCAATCCACGAATAGTACGAATAAAGTCTTTACCCAACTTAGCTCGTAAATGATGGACATAGACTTCGATGGTATTACTCGTGACTTCACTGTCAAAATCATACAACTTATCTTCTAGATTTGCTTTAGAAAAAATCTTGTTGGGATGACTGACTAATGGAATCAAAATCGCCCACTCACGATTGGATAATTCAATCTGCTGCCCTTTAAAGGTCGCTAAATGTTGTTCCACATCTAGAACTAGATCACCACTTTTGAGCAATTGGGTTTGTTGTTTATATTGAGCATTCTCAGCACCGCCACGTCGTAACAAAGCATGAATACGTGCGAGTAATTCGTCGAACTCATAAGGCTTAATCAAATAATCGTCAGCACCTTGATTCAGTCCATCCACTCGATTTTGGAGTTGATCACGCGCAGAGATAATTAAAACAGGTATAGAAGATCGCTGACGAATCTGTCTTAAGATTTGCATGCCATCCATCAGAGGCAATCCTAGATCTAGCAGTACTAAGTCAAATGGTTGTTTGGTCAACATCGTTAAACCATCCACACCATTATTGACCCACTCCACTTCAAACTGATGATAGCGCAATAGAGTCAAGGTTGACTCTGCGATCATAAAGTCATCTTCGATCATCAAGATTTTAGTCATGATTTCCTCATTCTTAGGAATTTGAACATGCAGACAGCATGTCATTTTGTGGCTCAATTACTTTCGTTTTGACATTCAGCAAGCTCAATAAAGTTGGGAATAAATTGTCTTGGCTTAATGCTTTAGTTTTTTGCTGTGTTAAACACTGGACTTGACGACTGGCTTGTTGCTTCCACGCATCAGAGAACCACATCAACATCGGTACATGTGTTTGCTGACTTGGTGCAATCGCATATGGTGCGCCATGTAGATACATACCACTTTCACCAGTTGATTCACCATGATCTGATAAATACCACAAACCTGTCTCATACTGCGTTGTATTTTTTAATGTTTCAATCAATGAATCTAACACATAGTCAGTGTACAACAAGGTATTGTCATAACTATTAATCAGTGCATCTTGACTACATCCTTGGATGGCATTGGTATCACAAGTTGGTTTAAAGACCTTGAACTGTGTCGGAACACGTTTGTAATACGCAGGTCCATGACTACCCATTTGATGTAAAACGATCAATCGAGGTTGCGTGTCATTTTTAGGAATAGTTGCGATATATGTTTTCAAACTATCAATTAAAAGATCGTCAAAACATTCACCTTCTTCACACCATTTCTGCTGGATAGGTTCAGGTATTTTAAACTGCTCAACGCGGTCACAAGCGCCCTTGCATCCAGAGTTATTATCAATCCAAGTGACTTTATAGCCAGCACGTTGTGCGATATCAAGTAAACCTTCTCGATGACTGGCAAGCCCTTCATCATAATCTTTACGAGGCATACCAGAGAACATACATGGCACTGAAACCGCCGTTGCTGTGCCACATGAACTTACTTGAGAGAAGTTAATAAGGTCTTGTTTTGATAATTTCGGGTTAGTATTTTTCGCATAACCATTTAAAGAAAAGTTTTCAGCTCGAGCCGTCTCACCTACCACTAAAACCATCAATTTCGGACGAGTAGTATTGTCTTTTCCAAGTTTTGCATCAGTTCCATAAGTGACCAATGGTAAATTTTCTTTAGGCGCTTTCTTTTTATAATAAGACACAAAAGAGGCAATCATATTTTGTGGAGAGATCATCCCTTTTAAATCACGATTTTCACGAAAGATTGCTGCAAAATCTACGTAAAACACGAACAATAACCCACCCACCATCGCTAGTGATACGATCGTCGCCATTAGCTTCTTCAACAACTGCTTCAAGATCGGTTCAGATTTCAGTTTTACGATCAATATGGCAATAATCGGTAATACGGTCATGCCCAGTGTCCAAGTGACTAAATGTATGGACCACGTATCTCTTGCTTCAGCGATATCTGTTTGCATCAAATTCTGAATCTGATCAGAAGTGATTAACACCCCTAATGTGCTGACAGCATATGAAGCAAATCCACCAATAAATACCATGGCGATTGCAACAGGCTTAGCTGTCCATTTCCAGTTCAAAAGTTGAAAAAGAAAGAAATAGGCTGATACAACGACTACAGCTGAAGCGGCTACGAATAACCCTGCTTTAATACCTGTATAAGGTGTAAGCGACTGAAGCTTTTCATAAAAGGCAAAATTTAAGAAAAGTCCTAACCAAATTGAAAGCAATAGGTTAAACGTGAGTAGCGAAATAGGCTTTGCCCTTAGTTTTTTCAGCAGCATAGTCATCGTCACAATCGAAGAGATAATTTTGTATGCGACAAAGATAGAAGCTGAAACTTAAAAATCACTTAAAGCAACATGACTCATGCAAAAAACGCAGAATTTAACTTATAAAAATAACAATATTTATCATATAGATAAGAATTAATTAGAGTTAACAATAATCATTATTAAAAAACATATATTATATTTAAAATAAATGTCATTTGAGCCAATAAAAAAACACCCAATAAGAACCTTATGGGTGTTTTTAGAATTACATGGTTTAGAATTTGAATTCTAAACCTAGACCACCTACAGGTTGCTTGTCTTTTTTGTCCGCTTGCTCAAGCGTTAAATAGCCAGCATAGCCATAAGTTTTTACTTGCTTACTAAATGCATAATCCGCACCTGCAATGACTTGCTTAGCTTTGAAGTCAGCACTGTTGTCTTTGAAACTGGTATCGTTTTGGCTGTATTGAGCTTTCACTGTCCAGTTTTTAGACTGTGGAATGTTATATTCAGCACCGACTAACCAACCTTGTGCATCATCAATATTTGCTGAACCAACTTCATTGCCTGACACAGCTTCAACTTCAGAACTTTGATACAATGCTTTAAGTGCTAGGCCTTCGATTGGATTTAATCGACCAATCGCACGAACTGTATTCGCTGCCGCAAAAACAGAGCCAATATCATTCTCTGGTTCTGAAGCATTTAAAATACCTTTGCCTAAAAATGTGCTTGGGATCGCTTTGTCATAACCGAGACCCGCAACAAAAAGTGGGTTTTCATAAGTTACCGAAGCAGACCACGCATCACCTAACCCACCACCTGAAACTTTAGCTCCACCACTTGATTTTTTGATTCCTGTCGCCTCACCTGTTGCCAGTAAAGCATTAAATTTAAATGCACCATCAAGAACTTTGACTGCAGGTGACTCATAGATCACTACATTATCAATACGGTTTTCGCCAGTAAAAATCCCTGTTACATCTGCTTTGTTAGCAACATAGTTGTTGAAGGTATCTACTACACTAGAGAGTTGCTTGACTGGTGTGTCATGTTTACCAATTTTAACTGTACCCAACTTGCTGTCTTTTAAGCCAACAAAACGGTTACGTTGAGTCCAATCACTGCTGTCACCATCTGCACTGAATCCCCATTCAGCAGCATAAACAGCACTTAAACGCTCTGTTAATTTCTCATCACCTTTGAATCCGATAAAGGTGCTGTTCGAACTAATTTCCCAAACATCTTTGTTTGATTTTGTCGCATTTTTTTCTGGTAAATAATCAACACTCGCGTCGATTTCACCGTAGATTGTTGGTGCTGCAAAAGTAGAGGTTGCAAGTAAACCTAATACTGCTGCTGTTACAATTTTGATTTTCATTTTTGCCATCCTAGTTAAATTTGTAACAAATCCTACACATTAACTTTATATGACAAAACGATTAAAATCTTATTTATTTATTCCATTTTCGACTAAAGTTTAATCTTTAGCCGAGACTAACACCTTATCTTTTTTTATTATATCCACACCAAAAAATATTTATCAGTCAGTGATTTAAAATATTACCAATCATATTTTAAACTCAAGAAATAGAGCTAAAAAACAATTGAATGAAGATATACATTTATCGAAAAGCCTTAGATTGTCACCTTAAAATATTACAGTTTAATATCCAAGCTTTATAAATTTGTAATCAACCTTGATTAATATTTACATATTTCTTCCAATTGAAAATTGGTAGCAAACAAATGAATGATATTAGAAAAATTACAGACAAATAATAGTAATATCCAAGCAAATCACCAAGTAATCCACTTAGTAAATATAATAAACCACTGACTGTCGCCATAATTGAAACCTGCAAAGTAAAGTCAGTTCCCGCAAAGTGTTTACGGCTGTAACTCATAATTAAGCTGAGCATCACTACCAACAACATCGCGGAACATGCGTCCTCAAAGGCATTGATTGCATATATTATTGAAGAATCAATTTTTTTATTATGTTCAAATACATAACCAAAATAAACATAGAAAAATAGACTTAGAATTTTTAACATAGAAAATATAATCAAGGCATATGCCTTAGACAGATATTTCAACAACACCCCTGCAATTGCTGCACCTAACAATGCAGCTACAGCACCTAAAATTGTAATATAAAGTCCAATTTGAGAAAAAGTTAAACCTAAATCAACAGCAAGTGGTTTTAATATAGGCCCTGTCAATCCATCAACAATCTTAAAAGTGATTAATACTAGCAACCATGCTTTTAACTGTGGAGACGAGCTAAAATAATGAAGATATTGTTTAATCGAATTAATTTTTGAATGATTTGAGCTGTTATTTGAATTTATCGATTTAATTCGTTCAGGTTCTTTATGAAATAAAATAGGAATGGTATTCAGGAATACTAAAACCGCCAACAATAAAAATGTTTTTTGCCAATATAACCAATCCAAGCACCAAAGTACGACACCACCACCGACGATAAACCCTAACCTAGAACCAATCACTTGAAAGGTATTACCCCAGTGTAATTGATCATTTTTAAGTAAATTAACAGCTAAAGCATCCGTCGCAATATCTTGTGTCGCACCTGTAAGATTTATACATAACAGCAAAGTAAAGAAGATTAATAAATACAGAGGTTGATCAAGTGCATGAATCGGAAAAAAGGACAATATCACCAAAATAATGACACTAGCGAATTGAGTAGGAATAATCCAACTGCGATAGTGACCTAAATTCGAGATTGCATAACGATCAACATATGCAGCCCAAAAGATTTTGATCGACCACGGCAACATCAATAATCCAAAACCGCCAATATGTGCCAGAGATACACCTTGAGATCTTAAAATCACAGGTAAAGCATGTGTCATAAAACCGACAGGTAATCCTTGTGCCCAATACAACGAAAATAACAATAAATAGATTTGACGAAGATTAGGCATGTAAGGCTGTTCCTAAAGTATTTCTTTGTAAGTTCAACTATCTAATCCTCTCAAAACCACCACAATAAAATCTCATTTTTTGCCAATGCGATGCAG
>Ga0209426_1001804_pt1 | contig 11524 bp, 8 predicted proteins | sample Deesub1362B_J571_FD_187697 | JGI IMG/M metagenome (GOLD analysis project Ga0209426, IMG submission 187697) | Deep oceanic, basalt-hosted subsurface ecosystem from Juan de Fuca Ridge flank, Pacific Ocean, CORK Borehole 1362B_J2.571 (SPAdes)... ...
CCAGTCTTTTATTAACTTTTACTCCTAATTATTTTTTTAATAGAACATCCATAAATGGAGTTAAGGATACTCAGACTACAAAGTCAAGGCATAAAACTTGGCAATTGGGAATAAATTTAGGTTTTACTTTTGATTCTTATTTGGATTATAAGGGACTACCCTTCAAATTGAGGTTTTATGTTGATTTTGTGGAAAGTTTCTATTCAGAAGAGATAATTGAAAATATAGAAATTAAAAACTCAACTGAAAACAGATCAACAAGGATTAAAAAAGGCATAGGTATTTCTGTTGAAAACCCATTAAAAAATGAAATTAGTGTTTATTTAATTTTTGAATTATGATTTTTTCTTTTTTAATCGTTTCTTATTCAGTGGGGCTGATATGGAATAAAAATCTTTTACCGAATAAGATTATATTTGAATTTGAAACACATAACATAAATATTTCTTTTTATGTTGGCAGTAAGTACATTAAATTTGAGAAAAAACATTTAAATGGAAAATGGGGAAATACCCGTTGGATAAGTTTCGGAGTGGAGATGACTCCCTTTTTTAATAATAAAAAAAGAGGATTTTTTTTTAACTTAAGAAATGATTTCAGATTTAATTCTTCACTTTTTAATGATGGATATGATAAATTAGATTCATATACTTTTTCTCTTGGACTTTTATACAATATCCCATTTCATTTTAAAGAAAAAGATTTTAATTTTAGAATAAAATTTTCTCCTCTTCTACGATTTTCATGGAGTAAATATAATTCTGAATATGGAGATATTTATCAGGAAAGTGTAATAAAGACTTGGTATTTAAATCTGGGTAGAAGTCACATTTATTTCATTCTTTCAATCCTACTCTAAAAATCTCTCAACCACCTTTGCTCCTACAGCATCACCCCATACGTTTATTGTTGTTCTGCATCTGTCAAGGAACCAGTCAATTATTAAAATAAGGGTTATTCCCTCAACAGGTAAATTTACTGCCTTTAAGACCATTACCATTGTCACAAGACCTGCCTGAGGAATACCTGCTGCTCCTATTGCTGCAAGGGTTGCTGTTAAAAATATTATCAAGTTTTCTCCGAATCCCAGGGGAATTCCGAAACTCTGGGCAATAAAAATCGCTGCCACTGCTTCATATAAGGCGGTTCCATCCATGTTAACGGTTGCACCCAAAGGTAAAACAAAACTTGCAACCTCTTCCTTTACTCCGCTCTTTTTAATAACAGAGTTCATTGTTACAGGTAAGGTAGCTGAACTTGAAGCAGTTGAAAAAGCAGTCAAAAGTGCGTCCGATAAGTTTTTAAAATAATTCTTAATACTTTCTTTACCAAGAAATTTCAGGATAAGGGGAAGAACAATAAATCCATGAATTACAAGACCTGAGATAACTGTTATTGAGTATTTTGAAAGTTTTATAAGTTCAGGAATAAATTCCTTAAAACCACCGGACTCACCTATCTTACCTGCAATCAATGCTCCAACTCCTATGGGTGCTGTATACATTATGAGCCTTACAATTTCCATTATCACATAATCAAGGGATTCAAAAAGCTCTCTCAGATTTTTAACCTTTTCTCCCAGATTTAAAAGAACAATTCCGAAAAGGATTGAGAAAAATATTATCGGTAAGATTTCATTTTCAGCCATTGATTTGAATATATTTTTCGGAATAAGTGATTCTATAACCTTTTTAAGTGATTCAAGAGGAGATACCTTTTTACTTTCAAACTCTTTGATTTTTGAAACATTCTGAACCTTTGATTCCTGATAGGAGACAACTCCGGGTTTTATTGTATTTGAAAGAAAAAGTCCTATTGATACAGAAATTGATGTTGTTAAAAGATAATAAACAAGTGTTATAACTCCGAGTTTTCCCAGTCTTCTTGTATTTCCTATTTTTATTATTCCAACTGTTATTGAAACAAAAATAAGAGGTGCAACAATCATAAGAAGGGCTTTAAGGAATAGAGTTCCTAAGAATTTAACCTGAAGTCCCGCTTTAGGGAAAAATCCACCCAGGAGAACCCCAAATATTATAAAAATTAAAATATAAAAAAGAAGCCTGTTTGAATTTTTCTGCATTTTTAATTTTATTTTTTAAATCCAAAGTCAAGTCCGGACTCAACTTCTCCTCCATCATCGGTCAAATTCTCACCTACACTGTAAACTATATAACTGTTATCACCGAGCTTTTTATAAATTAATTTCTCCCCTGTATAAAGGTCTTCTTCCATTTCTTCAAATTCATCAGGATAATATCCATTTTTTATTTTAAAATTCTCTATTTTTAAAACAGAAGTTAAGATATTTGACAGGGTTAGAGTTTTAATTTCCCTGTCAAGCATCATAGAATAATCAGAAAAAGGAATCCCATAGTCTTTCTGAAAGTCCCTAATTTCCTTTTTGATTCCTGAATGTTTCCTATACCATTTAATGTATTTGTATTTATCTTCATATTTTTGTGGAAGAAACTTTTTGTAATACTTGAAAAAGGAATAATAAAAAATAGGAGGAATTGAGAATAAAACTATTTTTTTAAAAAATCTCTGAACAGGATTCATATTTCTGAAATCTTTTCCCAGAAGGTTATAAAAAATGCTGAAGTAAGGCTTGTAATTTATTTCTTTAAGAGCAAACAGAGTCATTTTGTAATTTTGATAGAGTTCTTTATTCAATCCAGGAGCTATCAAAATCTTTTCTTTATAAATATAGTTTTTGTGAGGAATAACTAAAGGAAAAGTTTTTATTTCATAAGAAATTTCATTTATAACATCCGAAAGATTAGAAATTTTCTCAGGATTCATATCTAACATTTTTAAAAGAGTCTGTATCGTCATATTGTAACATAATATCCCCATAATTCCTGATATTGCTCCAGGACCTGCAAGAGAAAGTTTTGCAAATTTAAGAACAGTATTTATTCTTTTTTTAGTTTCCTCCAGTTTATTTTCATCAAAATTTATTAAAGCGTAAGTGAGGTTTGCTCTTGAAAGCGTTAAGAGAGGAATATAAAAAGGAATTCCCATTTCCCATGGTCTTTCTTCATATTTTGCCGGATTAGATTTGTATAAATTTTTTTTTGTTGCTATTTTTTCTGATAATTCTATCAGGAGCTTTAATTCTTTTTTTAATTTGTGCTTGTTTTTAACAATAAATTCAGGATTAAGCCAGTTTCTACCTCTTTCAAAAGACCTGTCAACTTTCGTGATTATGTTATCATTTTCTTCAAGTAAGCCATTAGCATTTTCTTCTTCTGAAAAGTAGAAGTCTGACAAACTGCTTATGTTAATCCTTTCTTTAAATTTTTTCTCTTCAGGTTTTGAAAAAGAATAGTAGATTTTAGGAAACAGTGTGTTAAAGAATATTAAAAGTAACAAAGGTATGAGTGAATATGAAATCCAGAATTTTAATTTAAATAAATACTTTCTCCAGTAGAAAAAAAGAAACAGAACCAGAAAAATAAAAGGAGAAAAGATAAGGACAAATTTGTAATATGTCTCAATTGCTGGAAATGTGAGATTAAAAACATGATACAGTATTAGAATGCTGAGGAAGAAGAAAGAAGCTAAGACAAAATAAGAGGAAATAATATAAATTAAAAAATAAAAAGTAAATTTTATGTACTTCATAATGATATTTTAACCTCAATCTTTTGGTTTATTCAAATATTTAGTTTGATAGATAGTTTTATTATTTATTCCCCTTCAAGTAAAACCTTTGATTTCTTAAAAGCATAGGAAAATATTAAAAGAGCCATAATTCCCATTACAGAGAAATTAAAGTAAAGGTCATAGATTGAAGAACCTTTTAAAAATACACTTCTCAATATTATTAAGAAATGGGTCATTGGATTTAAATAGGCTATAAATCTGAAAAAGGCAGGCATTGATTCAATAGGATAGAAAAACCCTGATAATATAAGCATGGGTAAAACAAAAAATATTCCTGTTATCATTGCCTGTGCCTGAGTTTCTGATACAATTGATGATAAAAGACCTATTCCCAGAACAAGTATTAAAAATAAAATTGCACCAGCATAAATAACTAAAAGACTTCCCCTTAAAGGTAATTTAAAAATTATGAAAGATGCAACTATAACAAGTGTTACATCTATAAGACCGAGTATTGTATAGGGAATTATTTTTCCTAAAACAAATTCAAAATGGGATATCGGACTTATACTTAAAAGCTCAATCGTTTCCATTTCTTTTTCTCTTGCAACAGCTATACTTGTTAATATCATTGATGTTATTAAAAGAACCATTGCTATAACAGCAGGAACCATAAAATGACTTGATTTTCCCTCAGGATTGTATAAAACAATTAATCTTGCATTTTCTCCATTACCTCCGAATTTTTCAAAAACATAATTGGAAAAATAACCTAAAATAATCTGTGTGCTCCATCCCCTTGAGCCATCAAAAAGAGCAAATACTTCAGGTTTTTCATTTTTCTTAATTCTGTTATCAAAATCAGAAGGAATAATAATTCCGAAATCAAGTTTTCCGTTTATGAAATCCTCTTCCATATCTTTAATTCTTATGTATTTCTTTTCAAGTTTAAAAAATCCTGATGCACACAGTGATGAAACAAACTCCCTTGAAAGATAGGTATTTGAAAAATCTAAAACACCTGTTTTTACATTTCTCACATCGGTTGATATAACATAACCGAATACAATTAATTGAACAATAGGAGCTGCAAAAACAATAAATCTTGTCCTTTTATCCCTCATAACCTGAATGAATTCCTTTTCTATGAAATATAAAAGCCTCTTCATATCACATTTCCTTTTTTATAAATTTTGAGGCAATAAAAATTGCTAAGAAAGACAAAAGAGCCAGAAAAAAGAGGTCATCAATAAGATAGTAGAAAGAACTTCCCCTTAAAAGACTTCCCCTTAATATTTCAAGGAAATACCTTGCAGGAACAACATAGGTTAAAAGTCTTAATAAAAAAGGAATGTTTTCTATGGGAAAGATAAAACCCGAGAGCAAAAAGGAAGGAAGAATTGTCATAAGCCATGTTACCTGAAGCGATGTCTGGGTCTGTTTGAATCTTGTTGCAACTGTTATTCCTATACCAAGTCCTGATAAAATGTATATAAAGGCACAAAAATAAAGGAAAATAATATTTCCTCTTATAGGTATACCGAATAAAAGTTTTCCGAAAACAAGAACAAGGGTGAACTGAATTAATCCTATAAAAATGTATGGAATAACCTTTCCTATGATTATTTCATAGGGTTTTAAAGGAAGTGTAAAAAGGGTGTAAAAGGTTCCTGTTTCAAATTCCTTACTTATACTCATTGCAACAAGAATTGCTGATATAACAACAAGAATGAGGGCTATGATACCCGGAACTATAAAAATTTCACTTTTCATTTCAGGATTAAAGAGAACTTTATATTTAAAATCAAAAACGTTTCTTTCCTCTCCTATCAATCTTGTCATATAACCTGAAAGTGATGAGAAAAGTGTTGGGTCCGAACCATCAATTATAAAAACAAGTTCAGAATTCCCTCTTTTGATAAAATTCTTTTTGAAATCCGAGGATATAAAAATTTTTGCTTTAATTTCATTTTTAAGAAATTTTTTCTCATCAAGGGAATATTCATCCTTGATTTTTGAAAATACTCCTGTTGCCTGTAATTTATCCTTTATTTCCCTTGAAAAGGAATTCTGTTCATAATCAACAAATCCTATCCCGATATTTTCAATATCCATCCTTATTGCATAACCGAAGATTACAAGTAAAAAGACAGGAACAATAATTGACAAAATCAAAGACCTTGCATCCCTTAAAATATGGATCGTTTCTTTTAATGAGATTGCCTTGATTTTACGGAGGGAGTTTTTCATTTTGCGTTGATTGCGTTTATTGGGTTTATCGGATTAATTGGGTTCATTTCATCAATCCCCCTTAATCCCCCTTCTCCAAGGGGGAAATATGTAATAGCTCCCCCTTCTTTAGAAGGGGGGTAGGGGGGATGTTTTAAAAAATTAAATTTCTTTTTCGAGTTTTTCAACATAACTTTCAATGTATTTTTTCACAACCTCTATATCCTTCAAAACATCCTTTTCCTTTACATGTAAAATCGTGTATCCCATTTTTCTCAGATCTTCATCTTTCTTTATATGCTTATCAAATTTCAAATCATGTGAAAAACCGTCTATTTCGATAATTAATCTCAGTTCTCTGCATATAAAATCAACTATATAATTTCCGATCGGAAATTGTCTGTTAAACTGATAATCTTTCATTTTTCTTGCTTTAAGCACATCTCTCCAGAGTAAAATTTCAGCAGGTGTGGAATTTTTTCTTAATTCTCTTGCAAATTTTTTGAGTTTTTTATTGTAAATTCTTTTCATTTGTCAATCCCCCTTAATCCCCCTTCTCCAAGGGGGAGATTTTCAATCCCCCTTAATCCCCTTTTCAAATCCCCCGAATGGGGGACTTCTCCAAGGGGGAAGGCAATTTTATGTTTCCGACACCCTCGCATAGAACACCTCCTCAAGGTCAGGTTCGCTTTTTTTGAATTCTTTTATCACAATTCCCATTTCTTTTGCCTTTTCGATGGTTTTCTTTATCTTTTCCTCTGTTAATGAGAAAATCTTAAAACCATCCTTTGTTCTTGTATAGAGAATCTCTTTTTCCTTTTCAAGCAATTTTTCAAATTTTATCTCCTCTGCTATCTTCACCTCATAAATCTTATATTCCTCAAGAAATTTATTTTTTAAATTCAAGGGTGTATCAAGTGCTCTCTTTTCTCCCTTATCAATCAAAAGAACTCTGTCACAGAATTCGGCTTCATCCATATAATGGGTTGTTAAAATTAATGTGTGTCCTTTTTCTTTTAAATTATTCAAAATACCCCAGAATTCTTTTCTTGTTTCAAAACCCATCCCTGATGTAGGTTCATCAAGGAAAAGAAGCGGTGGAAGATTTATAATTGCACAGGCAAGGGAAAGCCTCTGTTTAACTCCGAGTGGAAGTTTACTTGTTAAATGGTCTCTCCATCTGTCCATTTCAAGAAGTCCAATAAGTTCTTCAATTCTTCTTTTCTCATTTTCAACCTCATATAAACCTGCATAAAATTTCAAATTCTGATAAAGGGTTAAATCAGGATAAAGGGAGAATTTCTGAGAAAGATACCCTATATTTTTTCTTATCTTTCTCACATTTTCCCTTTTCAATTCCTCACCTAAAATCTCGATTCTCCCTTCTGTGGGTCTTAAAATCCCCAAGAGCATTTTTAATGTTGTTGTTTTACCTGCTCCGTTGGGTCCCAAAAATCCGAATATTTCTCCTTTTTTAATTTCAAAACTCAAATTTTTCACAGCATAAAAATTTCCGAATTTTTTAACAAGACTTTCAGCCCTTACTGCTATCTCTTCTTTTTCTTTAACATAAACCTTTCCCTTTTTAATTTCCTCCTCTTTAATACTTTTATGAAGAATTCCATCCTTTAAAACAAAAAATCTCGTTGCCCTTTTTGTCTCAAGAATATAAGGGGTTGTTATTATTATTGATATTCCTTCGTTTTGAAGGGTATAAAAAAGATTCCATAATTTCTGTCTTGAAACAGGGTCAATTCCCCTTGTGGGTTCATCAAGAAGTAAAAGTTTTGGTCTTGAAATTAAAAGGGTGGCAAGGGATAATTTTTTCTGCATACCACCTGACAATGCTTTTGCTTTTCTGTTTCTTGCTTCTTTAAGTTCAGTTAATTCAAGCAATTCCTCTATTCTTTCTTCCATTTCTTCTTTTTTCCCGAAAATCTCTCCGAAGAACCTCATTGTTTCCTCTACTGTAAGGTCAGGATAAAGGGAAAATATTTCTGATGAATAACCTATTTTATCCTTAAAATTTTCCCTTTCTTTTATAAGGTCTTTTCCCAGAAAAATAATTTCTCCTTCATCCGGTTTTAAAAGACCTGCAATTATCTTTAAAAGGGTGCTTTTTCCAGAACCATCAGGTCCTGTAACTGCAATAATTTCTCCTTCTTTAACATCAAAACTTATTCCTTTCAAAACCTCATCCTTTCCAAATCTTTTTTTGATGTTTTTTAATGTTAGAATTATCTTAGACATATTGGTTAATTTTATTTTTTAACATCCCCCTTTATCCCCTTTTTAAATCCTCCGAAAGGAGGACTTCTAAAGAAGGGGGATTCATTGATTTTATTCTTTCACAATTTGCCCACACTCTCACTTCCTCACCCTCACTTATAATAAACAGAAACTGTCATTCCGGGTTTTAAGAGGTTATCCCTGTTTATAACCTTTACTTTAAATTTAAAAACAAGTAAAGCCTTTTCATCAGGTGTTATTATGTTTTTTGGTGTGAATTCTGCTTTATCAGAAATCCAAACAACCTCTCCCTTAAGTTCAACCTTTTTACCGGTATGAGGAACAACCCTCACAATTTTTCCTGTTTTTAAATCATAAATTTCCTTCTGGGGTAAAAAGGCATAAACATAAAGGGTATCAAGGTTTGCAATTGTAAAAAGGGGAACACCCGGTCTTGTGAGTTCTCCTATTTCAATATTTTTTTCAAGAACAACACCTGTAACCGGTGACCTTATTTCTGTTTCCTCTTCCTGAATATTCAATCTATCAAGGGTTTTCCTGAGCGACTCAATATTTTCTTCAAGGGATTTTAATTTATATTGAAGGGAGGAAAGTTTTGTTTTCATTCTTTCATATTCCCTTTCAGGAACAGCACCCTCTTCTTCTAATTTTTTAGTCCTTTTAACATCTTCTTTCAGATTCTTTATCTGGGCTTCAAGGGATTTCTTTTCAAAATATAAGCTTTTAAGTCTCTTTTCTGTTTCCTGTTTCAGGGCTTCAAGTTCCCTTCTATCAATTTCAAGAAGAAGTTCACCCTTTTTAACAAAATCTCCTTCATCTTTATAAATTTTTGTTACCCTTCCCGAATACTTTGTTGCAACATCAATTTCAATTGCCTCAACCCTTCCTGTTGTGTAATTGACTTTCTTTTTGGGATAGAGAATATAAATTAGGACACCGATGATAATAACTAAGGTTACAATTATGAGTCTTTTTTTCAATTCAAACCCTCCTTTTAGGAAAATATATATTAGATTTATATTATACCTTATTCTGGTAAATCAATTCTCAAAAAACGCAATAAACCCAATAAACGCAATAAACGCGATAAACGCAACAAACCCGATTGACGCGATAAACGCAATATGTAGCGGTCGCATTTATGCGACAGATATTATTTGCGTGGTAAATCACGCCGCTACATTTTATGTTTTCACGATAAATCGTGTCGCTACGTTTTGTGGATATTATTTCAATCTTACAGGTTCATAATAGATATAACCCTTCTCAATTAAGGATTTTATGGGTGATTCAAGGGTTATGTCAGAAGGATAGAGCATTTTTAAAAGTTTCTTCTTCGGATAAATTACAACCCTTACATCACCCTTAATATCTGCAAGCTCCTTTGCCTTTTCAATTGCATCAAAAATTCCACCGATTTCATCAACAATCTTGACCTGTTTTCCATCATAACCTGACCATATTCTCCCCCTTCCGATTGAGTCCACATAACTTTCGGTTAAATTTCTTGAACTTGCAACCCTTCTTATGAAATTCTTATATCCCCATTCGAGTTCTTCTTTAAGAGCTTCAATTTCTTCCTCATCCCAGGGTCTTATTGCTGAGAGAGCATCCGAGTGCTTGAGCGTTCTTATCCTGTCAAAGGTTATTCCGAGTTTTTCAAACATACCACCCAATGCAAGCTTTCCTCCCAAAATTCCTATTGAACCTGTGAGTGTTGTGTGATCAGCAAAAATATAATCAGCAGGACAGGATATATAATATCCGCCAGAACCTGCAACTCCTCCCATTGAAACAACAACAGGTTTTTTCTTTCTAACTCTTTTAATTGCATTCCAAATAACTTCAGAGGCGAGAGCAGAACCTCCGGGAGAATTAACTCTTATTACAACCGCCTTTATGCTTTTATCCTTTTCCAGTCTCTGAAGTATCCTCTGCATTGTTGATGAACCGAGCATTTTGCCACCGATTATCGGAAAAGGATTATTGCCACTCTCTCCTTCAATAATGGAACCCTCTGCAATAAGAACTGCAATTTTCGGTCTTGTATCAACAAAATCCCTTTTTATATATTTTTCCTTTGCCCATTTTTCATGGGATATCTTCTTTATTTTTTTCTTTTTATACCATTTTTTGATGGCATCATATAAATCGGTTTCAAATAACACAGTATCAACAAGCCCGTATTTTAAAGCATCATCAGAATTGAAATATACCTCATTTTCCATGAGTTTTAAAAGGGAATCCTCGGGAATTTTTCTTGCTTCAGATATTTCCTTCACTTCCTTTTCCAGAATTCTTTTCAGGAACAGGGAGTACTGTTCCCTGTCCTCTTCACTCATATTTTCTCTCAGGAAAGGTTCCACAGCGGATTTATATTTTCCTATTCTTTCAAACTGGGCAACAATTCCTGTTTTTTCAAATAGTTTTTTAAGATACGGTCTTTCAATATAAGGACCTGCAATAAAAATACTTCCCTCATTCGGCATTATTATTTTCTCACACGCAGAAGCAATATAGTAGTTTCTTTCACTGAAATTTTCTCCATAAGCAATAACATGTTTTTTCTCTTTTAATTTCAAAATTTCTTTTCTCAGTTCCTCAGCCTGTGCTGTGTAAAATGCAGGATTTTCAAAATAAACGATAACTCCCTCAATTTCAGGGTCTTTTTGGGCTTTTTCAAATACTTTTAGAATGTCATAAAAAGAAGGTTTTAATTTGAATTTGAAAAATCCTTCAAATTCTCTTTCTTCAGGGTATGTGCCTTTTAATCTTACCTCCAGCCATTTATTTTTTATTTTGAATAATTTTGGGTAGATTTCCTGAGAGGAAATGATTGTGTAATTTCTCAATTCATCATCTTTGTCCATTGAATAGGAAAGAATCTGTTTTCCGAAGGATATTTCTATTCCAAAGAAATATTTTGTATCTTCTTTATAAAATCCGCTTGATGTTGTAACATTGAAGTTAAAAATAATCCCTGATAGAGGTTCAATTCCTGCTGTAAGGGAATAAGAATTGATTGTATCTCCTTTTATTTTTAAATCACCTGAGATTGTTAATCTGTTTGTAAGGGGTTTTAAGCCCAGTCCGATGAGATATTCAGTTCCGTTTTTATAAAGGTCTGCTCTGGCTCCAAGTGAGAAAAAGGAAAAGGGTCTTGCCATTAAACCGAGTGTATTAAAACTCATTCCATTTTCTTTTGTGTATGAATATCCGAATGCAAATTTTTCTCCAATAGGTATCCCTACTCCAAAGGAGTATATTCTGGTTTTTTCAATCAGACTGTATGAAAAGCCTATATTGCCTGCGCTTAGTGCAAAGGTATGATAAAATTTATCTTTTGTAAAATAGGGATTTCTGTCTTCTTTTAAATTATAGAGAAATTCAAAACCGGCTTTATATGCAAGTCCTGCAGGATTGTTTAAAATTG
>Ga0209426_1001807_pt1 | contig 11516 bp, 12 predicted proteins | sample Deesub1362B_J571_FD_187697 | JGI IMG/M metagenome (GOLD analysis project Ga0209426, IMG submission 187697) | Deep oceanic, basalt-hosted subsurface ecosystem from Juan de Fuca Ridge flank, Pacific Ocean, CORK Borehole 1362B_J2.571 (SPAdes)... ...
GCCGCAGCCATCATCTTAGCTTCAGAGGAGAAGGCAAGACAGCTCACCGACACACCCGTGTGGATTCTCGGTGGGGCGCAGTGCGTTCTGCACGCACATACGGTGAACCAGATGGGGGAGCTGAGTGACTGGCTTGCTTTGAGAAAAGCGGCTAAGGAATTCTACGACCTTACAGGCTTGTCTCCCGACAAGATCGACTTCGCGGAGGTTCACGATTGCTTTACCATAAGCGAGATAGTGGAGTACGAGGAGTTCGGGTTCTGCAAGAAGGGCGAGGGTGGAAGGTTCATCGAGGAAGGGGAGAGCTACGTAGGTGGGAAGGTTGCGGTTAACCCAGGCGGAGGATTGCTATCCAACGGCCATCCCTTAGGTGCGACAGGTATCCGGCAGGCTTGGGAGGTGGTTATGCAGTTCAGGGGAGAAGTGCCGAAGGAAAGGTACGTCAGCGGTGCTGAAGTTGCGATAGCCCACAACCTCAGCGGAATGGCGCAACTTCATCACATCATGGGCTACGGCATTGAAAAGCCGAAGGAGATAAAGTTCGGGAGGTGAAGTATGAGGACGATCAAGCTCCCCGATTCGATCGAACTTCCGAATTTACTCGATCCATTCGAGCAGCAGGAACCTTCTGGCCCTGATGCCACCGGCATATACGACTTCTACAGGAATCTGGCGGAAGGGGATCTTACAACAACGAAATGCAAGGATTGCGGAAAGATGGTGTTTCCCCCCCTCATAATATGCCCGAACTGCCTGAGCGATAACCTCGAATGGGTGAGGATCCCGGAGGTCGGCGAACTTTACGCATTCACCGTTATGGCGTTGGGCGTGCCGGCTGTGATCGACAGCTACGCTCCGTTCGTCGTAGCAATCGCTCGCTTTGGAGACTACCCCGATGATGGCGTTCAAATGAGCGGCATCATTTTCGATTCGAAGTACGAGGAGCTGAAAATAGGTGACAAGGTTAGGTGGGAGATCGTGGAAATCCAGGGTCCCGGAGAGAAGAAGAGGTACTGGTACTGCTTCAAAAAGGTTTGAGTAAAGGAGATGAAGGGGAGATAGAGATTTAATAAATTTTTATATCGAATTCGTATGATAATCGATTCCCACATCCACATCGGTCCCTCCCTCGCCTTAAACACCGATGTCTCACCGGAATACGTTGCAGAAAACATGGAAAGGGCGGGGGTTGATAGATGTCTGGTTTTCCCCTTTCCGTCTTACGGCGAGGTTTATGGCTGCGAGTGGATTCTTGAGATATGCGAGAGGTACCCCTTCTTCCCGGTTTTTTACGTGACCGAGAAGTTCGAACTTCCGGATGAAAGGTTCGTAGCCGTGAAATGGCACTGGGTGGGTGGGGTTTCCGATTCCTACTCGAATTACGACACGCTGGATAATGAAAAGCTCCCAGCATTTGCCGAAAAGGTTGTTGAGCTCGACATGCCCGTCATCTTCGAGGAGGAGCTGAGGTTCACATCCCTCTTCGTCAAGAAGTTTTCTGACGTCAAGCTCATCATACCCCATCTCGGTCTGCTCGGGGGAAATCCTCTGGATTTCTTGGAGGAATTCAGAGACTCTGACAACGTGTATTTCGACACGTCCCTCGCATCACCGTCGACGATAAGAAGGTTCGTCGAAGAGGTGGGTAGTGAAAGAATCCTGTACGGCTCGGATGTGCCGTTTGGAGATATATGGGGCGAGCTGAACAAGGTAATAAGGCTTGAACTGGACAGGAGGGATGAAGAAAGGATTCTCTCCAGGAACGTTAGAGCCCTCTGCGGGTTGAGGATTTGAAGCCGGTTTGAGGATTTGAGCCCCATATCAAATAATTTTTTGTTACAATATATTCTTTTCAAAAAATTTAAAAAGCCGCCCGGAGAGATAGCTAAGATGCCGATCATAGACTTCCACATGCACGTCTACGAGAAACCCTGGAAGGGATGGGTTGTCGAGTTTCTGAAAAGCATAAATCCATCGGTCGACTACACAAAGCCGATTAAACCTGAACACCTGCTGAAAGACATGGACAAAGCTGGAATTGAGTACGGTGTTGTTTTTGCGGAAACGACGCCTCAGGTAACAGGGATCGTGAGTAACGAGTTCGTTTCGAGATTTTGCAGCAGTAGCGAGAGACTCATACCGGTTGCATCGGTAAATCCGAACCTCTCTCCCGATGCGGCGGGAGAGCTCGAATACTGCGTGAAAGAACTGGGGATGCGGGCTTTGAAGCTGCTTCCCTCGTACATGTACTTTTATCCCAACGAGCGGAGGGTCTACCCCCTTTACGAAACGGCAGCGCGACTTAAAATTCCGGTCATCTTCCACACGGGCACGTCTGTTTTCAAGAGGGTGAGGCAGAGGTTCGCGGATCCGCTTTATTTGGATGATGTAGCGGTCGATTTTCCGGAACTCACGATAATCATGGCTCATTCGGGCAGGGGGTTGTGGTATACTACCGCCGAGATGCTCGCAAGGATTCACGAAAACGTTTACATGGAGATCTCAGGTCTTCCTCCGAAGAAACTGCTCGAATACTTTCCCAATCTCGAGAAACTCTCGGAAAAGGTCATCTTCGGCTCCGACTGGCCTGGTTGCAGACTTGACGAACTCGTGAGGGACATCAAATCACTGCCGTTGAGTGAGAAGGCGATCGAAAGGATTCTCGGTGAGAACGCTGCCGAAATACTGGGGGTTAAAAAAAGCAAAAAATAGTAAAGATTTTTAATTAAGTCACTCCCACTTTATACGATGATAGCACAATACGGTTACCGGGACGGTTCAGGAGTGTACTACATCAGCATAGACACCGATCTGTGCGATGGATGCACGTCGCTCCCCCAGCCAAAATGCGTTGAGGTGTGCCCTTCGGGAATCTTCGAGGTGGGAGAGGATGAGGTGGACCCGTTCAGGGATGAGCCGGTTGCGAAGGTCAGGGAGGAGCACAGAAAAAAGCTACGCTTCAGCTGCGCCCCGTGTAAGCCGGCAGGTGGATGGGACATCAAGGAGCTTCCATGCGTTAAAAACTGCCCAAAGAGCGCGATAAATCATTCTTGGTAAGCGACTATGTCGGAGTGGAAGAAGGCGTTTACGATCGAGAAGGAGAGGGCCCAAGAGTACGTTGAGCTTTACGAATCGATGGGATACGAGGTGAAGGTTGTCGACGCCACGGATTGTGACCTCAAAAGCGAATGCAACGTTTGTTTTTTAGGCGGCGGATACGTTGAAATCCTCATTCGCGAGAAGTCCGATTGAGTTGAAATCCGAGGACTTTTAATAACAGAATAATTAATGACAGAATAAAACGTTAAGTTGCGTAGATTAAGGGCATCACAACCTGTAAGAAACTATTTTTAAATAATTCATACTAAGTTAAATTTAAATATATTGGTAGTTTACAACCTCTTATGGAATTCGATATACGAATGCCCATAGTCAAGCTCGACAAAACGAAGATCGCAATTCTCAAGGAGAAGATCTCGGATCCGAACATCACGACAAGGAAGCTGAGTCAGGTTTTGAAGGAGAAATACGACATTTCGATGAGCCATGCAAGAATTGCAGAGATAATCAAGGAAATGAAGGAGAGCGAGGTTTTCAGGGAAACCGTTATACCCAACGAGAACTACTTCATTTTCTCCTTCATGGAATTCAGCTTCGATAATAAGAATTTCGCTGAAAACTGGAGAAAAACGTACGAATACCTAATAAACTGCCCCAATGTAATTCTTTTCTTCATAACAGACGGGATATTCAGGTGGAAGTTTATAATGGTCTTCAGGAGCTTCCTTGAAGTTTCGAGATGGGTACACAGTTTCCTGAAGGAGCATGGCGACCTCGTAAACGACATGAACCTCCTCATCGTCTATCGGATACTGAAGTTCAAGTTCGATGACCGGCTGCTCGACGATCTGCTGGAGGTGTCGAAGGGCGGCGATCGTACATTGTAAAGGTAACCAGCCTTATTATTTTTCAGATTATCAAAACGTTTATATACTATGTTTACGGAATCTTATTAAATCAGGCAAAAACTTGACAATTTGTATCGGAGGTGAGTGGATGGGTAAAAAGGTTGAAGAGCTCCCACAGCTCAAGCAATTCCAGGAGTGGTTCGATAAGCGACACGAATACGCCAAAGAGTGGAAGAAGAAGAACGGTGGAAAAGTGGTTGGCTATTACTGCACGTACTGTCCAGAGGAGATTCTTTATGCAGCCGGAGTGCTTCCCGTGAGAATCCTCGGTTCTCACGAGCCCGAAAGCATAACGAGGCCGTATCTGCACGACATGTACTGCCCCTTCTGCCACGACACCCTCGCCCAGGGATTGCAGGGGAGGTACGACTATCTCGACGGAGCGACGCTCGCCCAGTCTTGCTTGCACATGAGGCAGTCGTACTTCAGCTTCGTCGACAGGGTTCCAAACATCGAGTGGAGTTACTACCTGCATTTTCCCCACGGCGTGAACAACCCCCATGCGGCCGAGTATCTGAGGGGTGAACTGGAGAAGTTCAAAGCAGCGGTGGAGGAGTGGACCGGTACAACGATAACCAACAAAGAGCTGGATGAGGCGATCGAAGTCTACAACAAAAATCGACAGCTGATGAAGCAGGTTTTTGAGCTGAGGAAGAGTGAGAATCCACCGATAACGGGGTTGCACGCGATGCATATGGTCGTCTCGTCGCAGATGGTTGACAAGAGGGACCATAACGAGGTTCTGGAATCCTTGCTCGAAGATCTGAAGGATGTTGAGGTTGAGAGGGAAACGGGCACGAGGTTGATTCTGATAGGAAGCGAAGACGACGACCGAAGCTTCCTGGAGTTGGTCGAGTACGGAATAAACTATCCGGCAACCTTCGTTTACGAGGAATGCTGCACCGGTGCGAGGTACTTCTGGGATGAAGTTAAGCCAAAGGAGGACAGGCTGATGGCTCTTGCGGAAAGATACGTTTACAGAATCCCGTGTCCTGCGAAGGACTGGGCTGCTGGAAAGCTTATAAGGAGGAGATTTCAGCACATCGAGAGGGTAATCAAGGATTACAACGTGCAGGGAGCGATAATCACACAGATGAAGTTCTGCGATCCGCACGAACTCGATATCCCGTCTTTGAGAGATCTCTTCGACAAACACGATGTGAAGCATCTCACGTTAGAGCTCGACATAACCCAGCCGGTTGGTCAGTTCAGAACGAGGGTTGAGGCTTTCCTTGAGGCCATGGGAGAGGAGGATTTATTCTTCTGAGGTGAGAGAATGGAGGTAAAGGTAAGACCGCTCGAATGCTGGAATGATTTTAAGAAGTATAGGGAGGAATACTACAAGAACTATCTGGAGGCCAAGGAGAAGGGCGGAATAAGGTGGGCTGGCTCTGCTTGGGCTTTCGATGCGATTCCCAAGGGTTTGGGTGAGGACGTTTACCCGCTTACGGGCGAGCCATACGGTGCGACGTGCGCCTTCTATCATGACTTCTCGCGACAATGCCTTGAGACGATTGAGAGGAGGGGAGTTGCCAGAGATCTCTGCGGATACATGCGAAACTACTGGGGTTCGATCGCCCAGAACAAGTACCTCCTTGCAGACGGAACGATAGTTGAACCGTTTCCGAAGCCGGACTTCAACTTCACGATCCACATATGCTGCACGCATGCGAAGTGGTACCATTACGCTGCCGAGCTTGAGGGAGGTGTTCCAACTTTTGCCGTTGACATCTCCGTAGGCCCGGGATATCTGCTGGATGACAAGAAGATAAACTACGTCGTGAAGCAGCTCAACGATGCGATCGCATGGATGGAGAAGATTACCGGCAGAGAATACGACGACGAGCTGTTAATAAAGGCCGTCTATGCGGAAGCGGATTCGATGAGCACCTGGGCGAAGATATGCAAGCTGAACCAAGCTAAGCCAGCCCCTCTTGAAGAGAAATCGATGTTCAGCCTCTACGTGCTTAACCTGATAAACAGATCGGATCCGGAAGTTGCGAAGCTGTATCACAAGCTTCACGACGAGGTTGAGAGCAGGGTAAAGCGCGGGATAGGGGCGCTGACGTTCGAACAGTTCAGGTTTCTGACAGACAACCCACCACCGTGGGCTTTCCTGAAGGTCTACCGATATCTGGAGAAGGAGTACGGAGCCGTTTCGCTGGGAGCTATCTACACCTTCGGACTGGCAGGAGGATGGCTTGGGATGGACGAAAAAGGCGAGAAGTGGATCTGGGAGCCGGCACCAACTCCAGAGGAGGCGGGAGTTGAGATAACGAACAGGGAGGAGGCTTTGAGGTGGACGGCCGAATACAACCTCCGCTACAGGGCTTCCTGGCAGCACGAATATTCTCACTGGATAAGAAAGCTCGAAACCTACCAGATGATAAAGGACTGGAACGCGGATGCGATAATCATGCACATAAATCGCGGCTGCGAGCTGTGGAACATGTCGACGCTGGAGGTTAGGGACTACTTGGTTAAGCAGGGAGTTCCGGTCGCAACCTATGAAGGAAACATGGCGGATCCGAGGGACTTCGATGAGGCAAGAACCTTCAACGTGATAGACTCCTTCATGCAGAGTATGGGTATTGAAAAGCTCTCCGGGAAGTAAGGGGGTGAGGAAATGATTGTTGCGGGAATTGATGTGGGATCGAAATACACGAAGGTCGTTCTACTAAACGAGAACAAAGAGGTGATAGGCACTTCAAACGTCAGAACGGGCATAGATCATCAAAAGACCGTTGAAGAGGCTTTGAATGAAGCTGTGAAGGATGCGGGCATTTCCAGAGACGATATAAACAAATTCGTTGCCACCGGATTCGGGAAAATTTCGGTGCCTTTCGCTGACAGCGAGCTCACGCAGGTTGTTGCTGCCGGGAAGGGTGCTTACTTCGTGTGGCCTAATGCTAGGACAGTGATAGAGGTCGGAGCAGAGGAGTCGAGGGCTGTGAAGGTTGACGAAAACGGAAACATCAAAGATTTTGCCTTGGCGGACAAATGCGCTGCTGGGACAGGCTCTTTTGTAGACGCGATGGTCAGGTATTTGGAGGTGCCCCTGGAGGAGTTCGGCAGGATGTCCCTCGAAGCCAAGGGAGAGGTTCCCATGAACGCGCAGTGCGTCATCTTTGCGGAATCTGAAGTCGTTTCGCTTCTCCACGACAACGTGCCGAAACCTGAGATCTCGAGAGCCATTCACGACGCGATAGCTGATAGAGTTGCATCGATAGCAAGGCGAGTGGGGATAGAGGATGACGTAGTTGTCATAGGCGGACTTGCAAACGACATCGGTTTCGTCGACTCCCTCAAGCGAGAACTCGGAACCGAGGTACGTGTTCCCGACAAAATAGCTCCAGAGCTCGTTCCGGCGCTGGGAGCCGCCCTCTCAGGATTATGATCTGGAGGTGAATGGGATGGAGGCAATTCAGGAGAGTGAATATTGGAGATGGCCTGAAACCGTATGGATTGATGAGAGCAAGGACTGGAAGGAGGCCGAAGTAATAAGCTGCGGGATAGACCTGGGCTCCGTAAGCTCGCAGGCGGTCATAATGCTCGATGGTGAACTTTACGCTTACTCGAATCTGAGAACCGGATCGAGCAGTGCGGCAAGCTCCGAAAAAGCACTCGGAGCAATCCTGGAGAAGATAGGGGACATGAAGAGGGAGGACATACACTACATCGTCGGAACAGGATACGGCAGGGTGAGTATACCCTTCGCCCACAAAACGATAACGGAGATCGCCTGCCACGGTAGGGGAGCGAACTACATCTACGGCCCAAGTGTGAGAACCGTGCTCGACATGGGTGGGCAAGATCTCAAGGCGATAAAGATAGATCACAGGGGCAAGGTCGTGAACTTCCTGATGAACGATAAGTGTGCAGCAGGCACGGGGAGGGGAATAGAAGTCGTTGCCGATCTGCTGTCGATTCCCATAACGGAAGTCGGACCGATGTCGCTTGAGGTTTATCCCGACGATGAACCAGAGCCGGTAAGCACCACGTGTATAGTCTTCGGAAAATCGGAGATTCTCGGCTTGATAAGGAAAGGTTGGCCGAAGAACAGGATTTTAGCCGCATTCTTCCGTTCGGTCGCAACGAGAGTCGTGGAACTGCTGGAAAGGGTCGGTGTTGAGCCGGATTTTGCGATTACGGGAGGGATTTCAAAGAATCCGGGTGTAGTCGTGAGAGTGCAGGACATGCTTGGTATGAAGGCAGTTGAAACGGAATACGACCCACAGATAGCCGGAGCGATAGGTGCAGCTTTGTTCGGAAAGGCCCTCTACGAAAAACAGACCGGTAAAAGGTAAAGATAAAAATAAAACCCTCTTTATTTTTTGAGGTGGTTTTTTGATATCTGTGGGTGAGATTCTTGAGAGGCATGCTGATGGGAGCATCATAAAGATCCTTCAGGAAATACAGAACGAGCTCGGCTACGTTCCCAAAGAAGCCGTTGATGAAGTTTCGAGAAGAACGGGAGTATCCCCTTCACAGATATACGGTATTCTCACCTTTTACTCTCAGTTTCGTTTAACACCTCCGGGCAAATACACTATGAAGGTTTGTCTCGGCACCGCATGTCACATAATGGGTGGACACGAGATTTTCGAGCATTTGAAAAGGAAGTTCAATGTCAGAGACAATGAAACAACCGAGGATGGACTTTTCACACTCACAAAAGTGAGGTGTCTGGGTTGCTGCGGCATGGCTCCTGTTATAATGGTCGATGATAGGATTTACGGAAGGATGGACATTTCAAGAACAGAGGAACTCGTGGAGAATTTGAAGAATGAGGATGGTTGAAGGTTTGGGGAGTGTCGATGGTTGGATTGATGGTTGAGTCGATGATCGAAGGCGTTGAAGTCAGTAGGGATTCGTAGAGGGGTGTTTTCATGTCGGACGTGTCGGACATAAAGATTATGATATGTCATGGAACGAGCGGTTTATCGGCTGGAGCTGAAGCGGTTTTCGAAAGGTTCGAAGATGTTTTGAAGCGGTATAATCTGCTGGATTCGGTTGAACTCATAAAAACGGGAGATAGAGGATATTTCAGGGATGTTCTCGTGGATATAATCCATCCTGATACTGGAAGGGTGACGTATCAGGATGTAAAACCGGAAATCGTGGAAGAACTGGTTGAAAAGCACGTGAAGAACGGAGAGATCGTGAAAAAGTATTCCGTAAAGAAAGCCTATAACGAGTTCTTCGAGGGACAGAAGAGGATCGTTTTGAAAAGATGCGGAGAAATCGATCCGGAAAGTATAGATTCATACCTCAAAGACGACGGATACAAAGCTCTGGAGAAGGCCCTCTCCATGAAGCCGGAGGAGGTCATAGCTGAAATCAAAAAATCCGGTTTGAGGGGGAGAGGAGGGGCCGGATTTCCCACGGGCATAAAGTGGGAGCTGTGTAGGGCTCAGGAGGCTCATCCGAAATACGTTATCTGCAACGCCGACGAAGGTGATCCGGGAGCGTTCATGGACAGGAGCGTTCTTGAAGGAGATCCTCACGCGGTTTTGGAGGGTATGGCGATAGCTGGATATGCGATAGGCTCGAGCGAGGGATACGTATACTGCAGGGCGGAGTATCCCTTGGCGATCAGGAGGTTGAACATCGCCATCTCTCAGGCTGAGGAAAGGGGATTTCTTGGAAAGAATATCTTTGGAACGGATTTTTCGTTCGATATAAAGCTGGTTGAGGGTGCGGGGGCGTTCGTTTGTGGTGAGGAGACGGCGTTGATAGCATCGATAGAGGGTAAGCGGGGGATGCCCAAACCCAGACCCCCCTATCCGGCTCAAAAGGGACTTTGGGGCAAGCCGACGATAATAAACAATGTCGAAACTTTGGCAAACGTCCCGGCGATAATTTTGAACGGTGGGGAGTGGTACGCCTCTATCGGGACAGAGAAGAGCAAGGGCACGAAGGTTTTCGCTTTGGCTGGGAAGGTAAAAAACACCGGGCTGGTTGAAGTGCCCTTGGGCATGACGATAAGGGAACTCCTCTATGGTCCAGGGGGTGGATCGGCGAAAAAGATGAGGAAGATAAAAGCGATTCAGATAGGGGGGCCGTCGGGGGGTTGCATTCCCGAAGATCTATTCGACACTCCGATCGATTTCGATTCCCTGCTTAGCGCTGGAGCGATTATGGGTTCCGGTGGTCTGATAGTTCTCGACGACTCCACATGCATGGTCGACCTTGCGAGGTTTTTCCTAAGCTTTACGAGCGATGAATCGTGTGGAAAGTGCTTTCCGTGCAGATTGGGGCTTAAAAAGATGCTTGAGATCCTGAACAGGATCGTTAGTGGTGAAGGAGAGCTCAAAGACGTGGAATATCTGGAAAATTTAGCGAGGAGCGTGATGGACACGGCTTTATGCGGTCTCGGCAAGACGGCCCCAAATCCGGTTCTGACCACGCTCAGGTACTTCAGGGATGAGTACGAGGCTCACATCCTTGAGAAGAGGTGCCCCGCAAACCAGTGTGTGGCGTTGCTCAAGTTCGAGGTTAACGAGGAGAAGTGCACCAAGTGTGGCAGTTGCTTCAAAGCCTGCCCTGAGGACGCGATAGTGTGGCAGAAAGGCGAGTATGCGAGAATAGTCAAAGAGAAGTGCATCAGATGCAAGGCATGCATCGAGGCGTGTGATTTCATGGCCATTGAGTAGGTGGTTGTATGGCGGATGTAACGGATATGATAACGCTCAAAATTAACGGTGCTGAAGTAAAGGTTGAAAAGGGAGCCACGGTTTTGGATGCGATCAGGGCTGCGGGAATGTATGTTCCGACGCTCTGCTACCACCCGAATCTCGTACCGCATGGGGCATGCAGGCTGTGCATCGTGGAAATAGAGGGGGTGAGGGGATTTCCAACCTCGTGCACGACCCCCGCTGAAGATGGGATGGTTGTTCACACAGACACGGAAAAAGTAAAAGAGCTCAGAAAGGAGATCCTCTCGCTCATTCTCGAATTCCACCCGCATGCGTGCATAATGTGCCCGCAGCGAGAAGGATGCAGCAGAACGCAGTGCTCCTCAAATGTGCCCGAAGATGAGAGGTGCTGTCCGGTTTTCGATGTCTGCGAGTTCAGGAAGGTGGTCGAATATGTGGGGATCAAGGATGGTACGCCAAAGTACATTCCGAGGGGAATCCCGAAAATCGAGGAGCCATTTTTCATCCGGGATCCAGAGCTTTGCATCGTCTGCGGGAGATGCGTCAGAATGTGTCAGGACATTATCGGCGCTTCGGTTCTAGAATTCGTTTACAGAAGCTCGGACGTTACGATCTCAACCGCATACAACCTGCCTTTGGCAGATGTGGGTTGCAGATTCGACGGTTGTTGCATAGAAGTCTGTCCGACAGGAGCTTTAAGGGACAAAACGAGAAGGTGGGACGCTCCACCTTGCAACGTTGCGTGCCCGTTGGGCTATATCCCATCGAAAATGGTAAATCTGGCATCTAAGAAGAAGTTCGAGGAGGGAGCGAGACTGATCCTTGGAAAGGCAGCTCTCCCTAAGGTTGTTAGCTATCTCTGCAATGCTCCATGCGAGAGGGACTGCAG
>Ga0209426_1001808_pt1 | contig 11513 bp, 14 predicted proteins | sample Deesub1362B_J571_FD_187697 | JGI IMG/M metagenome (GOLD analysis project Ga0209426, IMG submission 187697) | Deep oceanic, basalt-hosted subsurface ecosystem from Juan de Fuca Ridge flank, Pacific Ocean, CORK Borehole 1362B_J2.571 (SPAdes)... ...
CGGTTGGAGGTTCGAGTCCTCCGCGGCTCACCACCCTATTTAGCATACCACTATTCAACTTTCCTACCACTAGTCCTTTTGTAATCCCCTTACTTAGTCCCTTTGTATCCTCCTTACTTAGTCCTTTTGTAGCCCCCTTACTAAAGAGCCAGTCCGACCACGCTTGGTCGGCTGGCTTTTGTTTTTACGTTTTCGGCTCCCCATCGTTAAATAGAGTACCGACAGTGCTATGTAGACCCGCCCTGGCGAGGGTCTCCTTAGTGCTGATGCTGTTGCAGCGGGTTGCTGTTGGCGGTGCTCATGAACCTTCGCCCGGCCTGGTCTCAGAGAAGCTGCCGCAGTACGACCTGGAGGTGACCCTATGAAGACGCTGGCAGCAATCCAATCCTTCCTTTACAATCGCCGGTCTCTTAACCGCCGTCCCAAGACCATTAGGTGGTATGAAATGAACCTCAAGCGATTTGCCGCTTTCTACCCTGGGGAACTCCCTACCGAGCCGGAAGCCATCGAGGAGTTTTTGGCAAAGGTCGTACCGGACGAGAAAGACGAGACCAGGCATGCCTATTACCGCACACTAAAGGCGCTCTACCGTTTCACCTGTAAGCGTCACCGCTTTCTTAACCCTATGGACCTGATTGATCCCCCCAAACGGCGAAAGAAGGTCAGGCCCACCCTTAGTTCGTGGGAAATGATGCAGCTTACTCAGGCGCAGAGCTTACGAGATAGAGCCATCTTGAGCCTATTTATTGACAGCGGCCCTCGCGTCGGTGAGGTAGCTAGCCTGCGCAAGCAGAATATTTTCGAGGACTACATAAAGGTAAATGGTAAGAATGGGGAAAGGGAGATCCCCATTAGCGAAGAAACAAGACGGCTACTGCTAGCCCTGGCTGAAAGTAATGGAGCAACCGACCACGTATTTATGGGCCAGCGTGGCCCACTGACCACCTCGGGAATCTACCGCCTTGTCCAGAAGTTTATGCGGAAGGCTAACATTAGCGGACCAAAGCTGGGTCCCCACCGTATAAGGCATGCCTTCGGCAAGCACTACATCAAAAACGGCGGGGACACGCGATCTCTCCAGAAGATAATGGGGCACGCCAATATTGCGACTACCGAGATATACGTTGAGCTGGCTAGCGAGGAGATTGTCGCCAAGCATCACCAGTTTACGCCGCTACGCTCAACCCATGCCGCCGCTCAACAAAGCTTCTTTGATACAGATAAGGCCAAGGCCATAAAGGAAGCTGAGGCAATACTGGAAGGGAGGTCTACATGACAACGCAGGCACAGATACAGGGTCTCAGTGAATTTGCCCAGCGGGGATTCACCCTGGAGCATCCCGACGACCATATCGTGGAGCTGCACCACCAGGGCGAGCTCATTGCCCGGTTCAGCCAGCCAGGAGCCACGGAGCAGAGCCTACAGGCCGAGTGCACCAGGCACCTGGTGGAAAAACACGGGTGGGACAGCTGTCTGTGGCACAGAAAGGAGGTGAAAATTGAGTCCAATCAAGGGAGTGAGCGATATACGGCGGCTGCCACGCCTAGGAAAGATAAGGCTCGGGATTAAGGTGCAGGGAGACAAGAAAAATCCCTATCCTCGAGCTGTTGACTACTTCGTGGTACCCGAGGAGATCCAGGGCTACGTAGGGGAGAAGTCAAAGAAGCTGAGCATCATGTTTCCTGTTGAGGATCCGGAAGTGTTCGCCCCCCAGTTCATGAAGTGCTACTCCCTCACCCAGGGGCTGGTGTGCCGTGGTGATGGCATAAGGTGCACCAGGAAGGTTGATACCGAGACGGGAGATATCGCGGACCACACCACCGAGCACTGGGAGTTCCGGGAGATGAGCTGCGACCCCGACACCTGTCCTCAGGCGGTGGGAGACCCCGATGCAGGCATCCGCCCCCAGTGCCGGCGAGTGATGAATCTCCTCTTCGTGCTGCCCGACGTGCCGGGCCTGGGGGTATGGCAGCTGGACACCAGTTCCTTCTACTCCATTGTCAACATCAACTCCTGCATTGACGTTATCAGAGGCCTATGCGGCCGGATTTCCGGAATACCCCTCACCTTATCCCTGGAGCCGCGGGAAGTGACACCGCCAGGGATGAAGAAGAAGACCGTCCACGTGCTGCATCTCAGGAGCGACCTCAAGCTTAGCCAGCTGCAGCGGCTGGCCAGCAGGGTGCCCAAGGCACTGGCCATGCCCAAGGCCGAGGAAGAGGAGCCACCGGAGGATCTATTCCCGACCGAGGCGCTGCAGGAGGCCGAGGGGATTGGCCAGCAGGGAGAACCTGCGCCGACAGCCGAACCTGTCCCAGCTAAGCCTGCCCGGGACCCGGAGTCGATCAGGACGATCAATGAGCTCTACCGTGCGTGTCATGAGGATTTCGGTCTTCAGCCCAAAGACGTGCTCAGGGAACTGGGAGTTAGTAGCCAAAACGAGATATGCGAGCTACCGTCCGATTGCTACAGGAGAATTGCATTAGTGAGGTAGTCATGCCACAACGCCTGTTCGTGAGCGAAACGTGGTCAATCGACGACTGGTTTCTCGACCTCACCAGGGACCAGAGGTACCTGTTCATTTACCTGTGGACCAACGACCATGTAAACCAGGCTGGCGTCTACCGCATACCGCTGAGAACTATGGCTTTTGAAACCAAATTCACCGAGGAGGAACTGCGGGAGCTCCTGCCATCTTTGTCACCAAAAGTGGAGTGGATGCCGCAGCAGAGCTACATATGGGTACGCAACTTCATCAAACATCAGGCGAAGTCACCAAAATTCTTAGTGGCCGCAGCGAAATGCCTGACAGAGATCAAAAATAATGGCCTCGTTAGAGAGGTCATAGACTACAACTGGAAGCAGCATAGGATATCGATACCCTATCAATATGCTAAAGATAGGGTATCGATATCCCCTGATACTGATACTGTTTCTGATACTGTATCTGTCTCTGAAGAGGAGATGGGGGTTGTTAAGGGGGAAGAGGGGACGAGCCCTCCGAGCGAGAGTGAAAGTGAGGAGAGCCTATCGGAGGGGGACCGTGAGGTCATATTGGTTTGGCGCTCAGTAAAAGGATTCCGCATGCCCGATGAGGAGGCAGCTGAGCTGGTCGCCAGGCTGAGAACAGAGTTCCCGGAGGTGGATATCCTCGAGGAGTCCAAAGGATGGGCGGCAAGGAAGCTGTCCGAGCCGCTGAACCGGAATTCGAGGCCGTCAAGTCAAATCTGGAACTGGATGAAGAAGGCACGGGACTTCGCTCTGGAAAGGAGAAGAAGTGAGCAAGACAAAGGTCAAAGAGTCAGGAAAGTCCACGGGCGAGAAGACTTTCGCGGAGGCTGGTAGCCCCTATGCCATTCTCGGCTCTGGGCCGCGCATCAAGCGGCTGACTACCTGGGAGCCAGAGCGCTGGCAGCAGTCGAGGGACCCGTCAGCCACAGGTCTTCCGCCTCTTTCTAGGGAAGCGATGAGGTTCCACACCTGGAAGGACCGGGGCATCTCAAGCCTGTCCCAGGCTTATTATGCAGCCAAGGACATGGCCCGGGGTAACCTCACTAGGGGTAACTTCCTGGTGCTGGCTGGCCCAACTGGAGTCGGAAAGACACATCTAGCCTTGGCCATTGCCTGGGAGTGGTTTGAGGATGGCCTCAGTGTCCTGTTTACCCGCGTTGACGACCTCCTTGACTGGCTGCGCCGGGGCTACGATGACGGTACCTATCACGAAAGACTCGAGAGGCTGCGTCGTTGCAGCCTGCTCATTCTAGACGACCTGGGGGCGGAGCACACCAGCGACTGGGCGGGAGAGAAGATAGACAGGATTGTGGACTGGAGGTATGTTGCCAGGATGCCGCTGGTGGTGACAACTAATGCTAGGAGTGAAGACCTGGCACCTCGCGTGGTCAGCCGGCTTGCTGACCACAGCTGTAGCGTTGTTGTGCCGATAGACGCTGAGGATTACCGGATTGCGGGGAAAAGCTGAGAGTGAACCTATAGGATCGCCGGCGATAGGTGAGGAATCTATCTATGGAGCTCTGGGATTGCCCTACCAGCGTCCAGAGGAAAGGGGTTAAAGATGACTAAGATAACGGGCCACGGTTGCTAATGGTCGCGGGTGAAGATGCTCGATGAAAAGGAACCGAAAGGAGAGGTTGAATGATGGAATTAACTGAAATCCTACAAATATTCAATGATTGTAAGAAGGCGGTAAAGACAGTCAAAGGTGCCGAATGTGACAAGTGCCCGTTATCTGATGATGTTTGGCTCACCATGCCGGTGCAGGATGAAACTGGCGTGCTTTCAGAAGTTAGCTTAAAGGTCATGCCCTGCCTTATATTACAGAAAGTGGTTGGGGCCATAAAGGCCTGAAGTCACCGGGAGGCGACAAGTGAATGACCTAGACTTGCTGCTAGGTTCATTTCACCCTTATAAGTTGTGGGCTCCTAGCAGCTGCATTTTCTCAGAAAGTCGTACCGTGCCAGCGAAATCTAAGCGTCTTTTTCCAAGTGGTCACGGGGTTCCTCGTTTCTTCTTTCTTTCCCCCTGGTAAGGAAAGAAAAGGGCGCTGACTCCTCTCCTTTGAAGGAGAGGAGAACATCGGGTGAGGTTGATAAACAACCTAACTTTTTGTTGGTCACACCTGAACTTTAACCCTTCGCTAAAGGCGGGTTTCGTGGCATTCTACCGAATCAGGACGTAGAGGTATCCAGACTGCGAGTAGTTTGTTCCTCTAATTTGGTGCCTAGCCCCTTAAGGATAGCGCGCATAAAATTGAGGTCAGGCAATATTTCAGCGCGCAAATCTGCCATAGCTCGTTCAGGTCCATTGTGTTCTGGGTTAGCTGCCACCTCAGCGAGAAACCGTCGAAAGCGCGGGTTAAAATCATGGTTGAAATCCTCACAGTGTCCGGCTATCCAAGCGATATCGTCCTCGAGGTCAGAGTTCCTAAGGAGCATAACGTTCTCCGGCTTTAGCACGTGTTTCATGGCAACTGTCCTGAGGCCTCGAATCCGAAGAGTATCTTTGGGTTGTCCAGCAGTCACACCCAGAAAAGTCTCCAAGTTCTCTAACCTTTTAAGATTCTCGGCTACCTCAAACTTCAAATCCTCCAGAAGTTGCTGACGCTGAAATGACTTTGTGACCTTCTGCTGTCGTAACCATATCGCGTATGTAAACATGATTGTGAAAATAACCCCGAACACAGTCGCAAAGAACTGAGGGTAGAACGTGTCCCAGAACCTGCTACCATGCAAAACAGATATCCGGTAGGTAACGCCAATCAGGATTACCACGACTATTGTCATTGGCAGAAAGAACGTTTTCCACTGCTTACCCATTTCTCCAAATATCCTAGCACAGTATCGGCTGGACAGAAACCCCGTCTCACACAACAACTAGATGTATTGTTACATAGGTTGCCCATTATAGGGTACTCAATGAATAGCTTTTGCCGCATCACAAATTCCTAGCACAGTTCAGCCCTTGGTTCAGTTATGGCGTTTAAGGTTTGCGTTTTAAGCCGAAGGGATGCAAGGTTCCAGTTGTGGAGTTTTACCCGTTCATATAATATCTAGATGTAGTGACAAACAGCCAGAAGCTGGGTTCTAGCCACGGCCCCAGTTATCTTGCGACATAACAGGAAAAGAAGACTCAGACGGAGATATAGACTGATCATCATTTGAGATGGTACGCTAGATATTGTTAGGCAGCTAGGACCCTACTTGAACCCAAAGAACTTCTTTGAAGGGGCTTCTTGCTTCCTCGGTAGTTATTTCAAGATGAAAGGGGAACTCACCGGCATTAGTCGCCGTCAGGGCAAAACAAACAACAAAACAGTCATCTTTAGCTAAGAATCTGGGATAAAGAAACTCTATATGCCAGAACCCATGCCAGTCGCGATATACTTTCCTTTCGGGAGGACCGAATTCCTCAATGGTAAAAGGCCTCCGATATTCCGTTATGCTAGGATGAGCGTAATAATTCTTCTCCTCAAATCTATCAAGAAAGCCGCAGCTAATGTTTCTCAGCCTTTGAGGAGCAGCCAATGTGAATTTGAAATGAAGTTCAGTATCACTACCTAGTCCAATTTTAACCTTATTCCCAATAGCAACTTCCTCATTGTCTATTTGTTGATGTTCGAAACCCGCCACAACGCGCTTCCTTTTTTCAGGTAGAAAGAACATAACATCCTTAATCTGAGCTGTCTCATAAACCTCTCCGAATACTTGTTTCCTTAGGAGCTCAGTCTGGGTAGAGATATTCTCTGTCTGAGTAGCCAAATTTTGCGCTTGTTTCCTTCCACTCTTTATCGCATAAATGAGGGTTCCGACAGCAACTAATGCTGCAATAAATGCTCCAATTCCTGATACTACAGACCAGTCGACTGATGCCCAGTTGATTACCATGGGTATATTGTATACCAATTGGTCTAGTCTAGTGAATAGTTTCACGCGGCTCTCTGAACTGAAGACTAACGAAATATGGCAGAGGTAAGGTGGTGGCAATAACCGCTCTTCTGCTGTAATACAAGAAAACCTATATTACATTATAGAAAAGAAAACATGTAGTCTCGAAGTTTGACCGTCTCTACGTTTTGGCTTATTGTTAAAGATGAGGATGACGCGAATCTAACTTGGTACAGCAAGTTGTACATAGAAAGAACGTTTGGGGCCGTTGTGGGCATTCCTTAGAGTAGTGAAACGGGCGGATGTCGAGTTACTGATGACCTTTCTGTGATTCTAACGATTCTATTTCAGATCGTATTTTTGCTCTAAATTCGCTTATCGCCGTCTGGATTTCGTTCAAAGAAATTATAGACTGGCTTCCTGTAATGAGTATTGCTACTCTTAAATCACCTAATCCATCTGCCAGCTTATCAAATAACTCCTCGGCCTGTTCGTATGAAGGGGTTGCAATTTTGCCAGTATCAACCTTGTTACGGATTTCGATAAACGATGGCAACAGATGAAGACAGGATTCTACGCCTCTTACCAATTTTTCGATTTCCTCTCTATCTGAATTTACTAATCTGAATGGGAAGAGAGCGTGTACTCCGTGTTTAAGTACAGCTTGAGACCACCGTAATATCCTGTCATCCAAAGAGTCCTCGAAAGTAGTGTCTCTATCATTTTCGTTTTCATCGCCCTCGGGTGTACTTGGCTCAGGGAACCGATGTTCAACGACGGCAATTTGAAACATCCTAGCGATCTGTAGCAGAGTGCCCGCGTATAGGCGATAGGCATCTGCCCTTCTCAAGAATATCTCGCGATTGTATTCACGACCTCGATATTCTTGATCCAAGCTAGGCGTTTTGCCTAGGGTTTGCATAATAGAGCCCAAGTTCAGACTTAAATGTGTAGTTACATTCTGAGATGGCATTATTCGTTGCTCAAACGTGGCAGACAACTGTTGTCTAATATTGGCCAATTCTCTTGCTGTTGTCTCCTGTAGTGCCTGCAACCTAGAATCAAAGTCCACGACATTGAAAGCCCTTAGTCTACTAGCTATCGTTGCCAATACGAGAATACATGCCGCAATTAAAAGCCAAAAATGAAGTAGGGTCATTTGACTATCACGGGCAATCACGTCAAATAACACGAAACTAAATATGCCAATTGCCAAGAAAACACCAATAATTCGCGGAAACATTTGTTCCCAGCGGTTTCTCGACATGACTTTGTTATTCAAGCTCCAATTCCACCTCCATATTCTAATCCTGTTTCGACAATTTCATTCTGTCAATTATTTCATATTCTACCAAATTCCAAAGTAGCAAGTATATCTTGGCAATGCTATAAGGTGTGCAGCCCGGGGTAAAAATGGTAGTTCTGCCACGCTGTTGCCGGAATTTTGCTGCCATGGGTGGACAGTTGCCGCCTCTGGCTTCTTGAAGACATTGATGCGATGCGCCCAGCGCTACTTCTTTTGCTGGGGGTACCTCCCTCGTATTCCATTACCTGATATGACTCAATCACTCGCTTCCACTCGGAAAGACAAGGGAAACTATTTTATGGCATCCTGTGCTTTGCCCTGCCTGGCTCGTGCCTCTTCCAACAGCACTGTCGGCGAAATGAGCGAGCCCACGAGGTAAGTTGCCAATCAACTTCCGTACTATCATTAAAGGAATGCTCATAGGTTAGATGACTGCAATCCCTGAGACCAAGTCGTACATTCTGATGGATTGTTGTCCCGAACATTAAAAATAGGGTCGAGGGTCAGCCCCTCGACCCTATTCTATTCGTGACTGCTAGAACTCGAACAGTGCCGGCTGCTCTGCCTTTCTCCTGGATGCCTCTTCCTGTTTCTTCTGCTGCCTCTCGGCTCGGTCTCTCTCCATCCTTATCTTCGTGCGCTGCCGGTAGATCCAGTCCTTTAGCCAGCGCAGCTCCGCCATCTGGTAGTCACTAATAGACTCCTTGGCGATATCCTCGGGCATCTCTGTCTGACGCCACCGGCGGTGGGTCTGGGTGGCCACGTAAAGGTAAATCTCTCCCCAGTCGTGGTCCACGGGATGCTCCAGACAAGCAGTGTAGAGATAAGCGCAGGCCTCGGCGTCCGTTCCAGTCATCTCCTCACCTTTAAGTGCCCTCATATTCATCTCCAACCTCTCCATGGTAATGGCATGCTTTAGCCACTCCGGAAGGGTATCTCCCCAACCCCCTGGGAAGACAACAATGGGGTCCATGAAGACACCTACCAGATCGGAGATGCCTTTTTCCAGATGCTTTCCGGTTGTCAATTTATTACCTCCCTTCTTCTTTGGTTATGGCGCCCTTTTCCCTGGCATAGGCAAGGGCGCGACTGTCGAGCTCCAAGCGTTGGATCTCCTCGACCAGGTTCTTACCCCGACGAAGGACGCTCTCCAGCTCACCCAGTAATTTGGCATACTTCCGGGTTACCGGATGCATCCTTCGCAGCGTAGACTTGCGATAAGGCACAGTATCACCTCCTTTCTGCCTGATATTGGGCGTAGTTACCCTATGAAACTTTGCCATTCGTCAGAGTTTCTAGATTAGGCTTTGCTGCCTGCCATGCCGGGCAGCTTCACACTCTGCCTTGATTGCGCCATCGGGTATGTCCTTACGGATGCGCTCTACGTATGACCTCAATCGGCCTACCTGCTCCCATCTGCCACCACCTATCGCCCGCTCAATCTCAGAGATGAGGCTGGCAAAGTCCCGGTCAACATACTGGGGCAGGTTGGCGATGCGCCGGGCTTGCTCGGCGACAATCTTGGCGCTCTCTAGAGGCTCGGCAGCTTGGTTAACAAACTCCTCAATCATGTCTGCTGCCTCGCTGACCCTGACCGCGCTCCATCTTATTGGCATCCTTCTCACCTCCTTTCCAGACTGAAATTGGCAAAAAGAGGGGGGTCGGTAGTCTTGGGCTTCCCGACCCCTTTACCCACTTGTCCTGTGTACGTACTTTATTTATGGCTAGTTAGCTACGTGGCTGCCACAATGCCCCATCCCAGCCATGGTTTATAGCCAGATGACGGGCGCACTCAGCCTGTATGCTCTCTTCGGTTGCTCCGGTCTGGCTGAAAACGGCTATCCGCTGCCCCTGGTGAAGAAGGGCAAGGATGTGGTCATCGGGATGCTCCAGGGTAAAGCCGAAGTTGACAAACGCTCCCAGCCCTCGGAGCTGCGCTTCTGTAGGCATAGTCACTCCCTTGCCTCGGTTTTGCCCGACTAGCCACAAAAAGGGGGTATCCCCACCCACGCACAGGGGCAGGAATACCCCCAAAAAAGCAAAAAAGCGGGGTTGACCCCCGCTCTTTTGCGTGGCTTCTGTTTTCGGGCTAAACGCTCTTACTTGGTTTTATTGCGCCTTCGGCTACGCTTACTATTGCCTGCGCCTGCGCCTACAGGCTCAGGCTCGGCTTGCTCATTGGCTACCTCATCGGTTATCGCTTCGGCTTGCTCTGGTGCTGGCTCATTGACTACCGCCTTTTGCCTTGCCTCATACTCTTTAGCCTTTTCGCTCACCATCGGCATAACCACCAGAAGATAACCGTCAGAGCTAAACAGCATAGGGCTAATCGGATTGGTGAGGCTCAAGTCCACCATACCACCGCAAGCCTTTAACGCTTGGGCAAAATAGCTTCCGTCTATCCTGATATAGCCTTCCCCATTGGTGTCGGCTGATAGTTCGGCTTGCCCTTTATCATCGGGATTAGCCATTACTACCTTACCGTTACCTATGGTGAGGTCAATCGGATAGGCTTTGCTATCGGATAAGGCTTTGAGTGAATTGACACCCTTTATTGCCTCTACGGTGTCAAAGCTGACGTGAGTATTAAACTCAGTCGGGATTAGCTTCTGCCATTCGGGATAGTTACCATTGACGCTTACCCACTTATAGCGGATTAGCTCCGTATCTATAATGAGGCTCATACCGTCAAGGCTCTCTCCGCCAGGCTCAAAGCTAACCCTAACCCGCTTCGCTCTCCGTAAGGCATTGGCTACGCCCTTTAACTCATCCCTGTTTATCAAGGCTTGCCCTTCGCCCTCATAGTCAAGAGTAACCACCGCTAGCCTAAAACCATCGGCGCTAACCAAAGTCAGCTTACCGTCTTTTGCCTCAAACTTGACACAGGCTAAAACAGGGCGATTGTCATCCTTAGCGGTAAACGGTAAGACTTTGGCTAGTGCCTCGGCTAGCTCGGTAGCTCCGAGGTTCGGCGTAACGGTATTGCGTGGGCAAACCCTGACCTCACAGAAGGTCAAGGGCGTTTTTTCGCCAATCCACTCACCGTCTCCGATATAGCTGGTATTGGCTCCGCATACCACTTTAAGCCTCTTATCGGTAGCCTGACCATCGCTAGCACTACCGTTTGACGGTATCACCTTAACCACGTTGCTACCGCCAACAGCTTTGAGGTAGCCTACAAAGCCTTTACGCCCAATAGTCAAGTCCATTAGCTGAACTCGGTCAGCCAATGCCCTTGATAGGGCGTTTACCAGCGTAGCCTTGTGAGCCACAAAGCCATCGCCTGAGCGCTTGCCCTCAATATTCAGTTGTTCCACTAAACCCCCCTTTGGCATTGGTTAGAGTGGGCAAGACTCTAACCTAGCCTAGTAGTCAGCTACCGCCTAGCTGCTACCCGCTAGCCTAAACGGTGCTGCCACTTATATATACTGCCAAAAGGGCGTAAGAGCGTAACGCCTAAATCAGCTTTTTTTGCTCCGACTTCCGCCAGCGCATAAGATACATTCTGTCTTTGGCACTGAGCGCCTCGCCATTCCTCACCTTGACCGCTATGGCTGCTAGCCTAGCAGGGTAGCCTAGTAGCCACACACTAGGATTGCGCCACCCGTCTAGGTCAAGGGCATTGTCATCAGCTACGGTGTCGGCTAGGGTGGTGATATTGCCCTCGGCATCCTCAACCTCAGCCTCTAGGCTCAATGGTGGGCGTAGGGCAATCCACGGACAACGCCCATGCTTCGGCTTTTCGTGGCAGTCCCTACAGTGTGGGCGTTTGGCTATACCGTCAATAACACATACCCTAGTTTGAC
>Ga0209426_1001809_pt1 | contig 11509 bp, 9 predicted proteins | sample Deesub1362B_J571_FD_187697 | JGI IMG/M metagenome (GOLD analysis project Ga0209426, IMG submission 187697) | Deep oceanic, basalt-hosted subsurface ecosystem from Juan de Fuca Ridge flank, Pacific Ocean, CORK Borehole 1362B_J2.571 (SPAdes)... ...
GAAATGGCTCATCTGGTATAACACTAAGAGACCTCATAAAAGTCTTAACAAATTAGCGCCTTTAAGATATTATATAGACTGCTTTATAAAAGACTCTCAGCAGTCCAATATGTTATGGACGCTTACATAGAATTGACATAAAAATGTTTTTGTGTTATATAATGACTTCTATTATAAGCTATTATAAGATTTTAATTATTGAAATTATAAAATTGCAATTAAAAGAAATTTTTTCTTTCCAAAATATTTCAAAATCCAGCGAAATGCAGAAAACTAATGAAACAAGGTCAGTTTTCTTAGTATATCAAGAGGCTTCTCATCAATTTAAAATTTAGAATTCCCATGAGTAAAATTGGTGTATTTATTTGTTGGTGCGGAAGAAACATTGCCCAAACTGTTGATGTAAAAAATCTCACCAAAATTATAAGCGATTTTGAGGATGTGGTTTATGCAGTAGATTATACATATGTATGTTCAGATCCAGGACAAAAAATTATTTTTGAAGCAATTAAAGAAAAAAAATTGGATAGTGTAATTGTTGCTTCTTGCTCTCCAAGTCTTCATGAAATGACTTTTCGCAGAACATGTGAATTAGCGGGTCTTAATCCATACAAGTGTGAAATTGCTAATATAAGAGAGCAATGTAGTTGGGTTCACCAAGATAGAGAAAAGGCTACACAAAAAGCAAAAGATATCATTGCCATGGCAATTGAAAAAATAAAACTAAATGAATCTCTATTTCCAATTAAAGTTCCAGTAACTAAAAAGGCTTTGGTAATTGGTGGAGGTATAAGTGGAATACAAGCAGCGCTAAATATTGCTGATAATGGTTATGAAGTAATATTAGTAGAACGAGATTATTCCCTTGGAGGCCATATGGTGGAACTTGCTGAAACATTTCTTACTCAAGAATGTTCACCTTGCTTATTATCCTCTAAAATAGTAGAAACTCAGCATCATCCTCTCATAAAGGTTTTTACTAATTCAGAAGTAGAAGAACTTGAAGGTTATGTAGGAAATTTTACAATAAAAATAAGAAAGAAACCGATTTTTGTGGATTGGGAAAAATGTGATGGATGTGGAATATGTATTAAAAAATGTCCAGTTTCGATTTCAGAAGAATTTGAAGAAGTTTCTGGTAAATCTAATGCCATATTTATTCCTCATCCTCAACTTATTCAAAATAAAGCAGTTATTATTAGAGAAATATGTAAGCATTTTACCAATGGCTGTAATATATGTGAAGATTTATGTCCTAAAAAGGCTATTAATTTTAAACAGAGTGATAGTATTATAGAAGAAAAAATAGGATCTATAATAGTAGCAACAGGTTTTGATCTCTATCCCAAAGAAAAACTTGGTGAATATGGATATGGAAAATATAAAGATGTTATTGATGGATTACAATTTGAAAAAATGCTTTCTGTTTGGGGTCGCAAAAATCGAGAGATTAGAAGACCCTCTGATGGTAAAATTCCTCGGGAAGTTGTATTCATTCAATGTGTAGGTTCTCGTGATCCAGAACATGGTGTTTCATATTGCTCAAAGATTTGCTGCATGTATACAGCAAAGCATGCCCTCCTTTATAAACAAGCTATTCCTGACGGACAAGCTTATGTTTTTTATATAGATGTAAGAGCAGGAGGAAAAGGCTATGATGAATTCGTTCAAAAAGCAATAGAAGAAAAAGGTCTTCTTTATTTAAGAGGTAAAGTTTCAAAGGTCTTTGAAGAGAATGGAAAACTTATTGTTTTTGGAGTAGACACCCTTGCTGGAAAAAATATTGAAATTACAGCTGATCTTGTTGTTTTAGCTACAGCTATTATTCCAAGTAAAGGTGCAAAAGAATTAGCTAATAAACTAAAAATTTCTTCTGATGAATATGGTTTCTTTTCAGAAGTTCATCCCAAATTAAGGCCTGTTGAGACTCATACTCCAGGTATTTATCTTGCTGGTTGTGCTCAGGCTCCAAGGGATATTCCAGAATCAATCGCTCATGCTTTAGGAGCTGCAAGTAAGGTCATTGCATTATTTTCAGAAGATCAACTTTCTCATGAACCCATCGTGGTTAAAGTAGACGAAGATTTATGCAAAGGATGTGGTATTTGTGTCGAGATATGCCCTTATAATGCCAGAGAAATTAATGAATGGAAAAAAATAGCAAAAGTTATAGAGGTGCTCTGTCAAGGATGCGGAGCTTGTGTTAGTGCATGTCCAAATGGTGCTACTCAGCAGAGGAATTTAACTTCTTTACAAGTATTCAATATGATAGACATGGCTATTTAAAAATGACTGAAGTAAATAATAAAAAATTTATAATTTTGGTTCAAGAAAAGAGTGGACAAAATATTTTAGCTTGTTATCATTGCCAAAAATGTGTAATGGGTTGCCCAGTATCAAAATTTATGGATATACCACCTGATGCTATACTTCGAATGATTCAATATGGTTGGAAGAAAGAAATTCTCAGAAGTGCCACTATTTGGTTATGTACTGCTTGTGAAACATGTGGTACTCGATGTCCGAATGGTATTAATTTAGCTAAGGTAATGGATGTGTTGAAACAATTGGCTATAAAGGAAGGAATTAAAAGCAGGGAGAAAATTATGCCAGTCATGCATAAGGCTTTCTTATCCCATATTGAAAAACGAGGCCGAATGCATGAGTTAACTCTAATTAGAAATTTAAGATTTCGAACAGGGGGTCTTTTTAAAGATATTAAATTAGGTGTAAAAATGTTTCGTTTAGGAAAACTCACTCTTTTTCCTGAAAAAGTAAAGAATATTAAAGAAGTAAAGAAAATTTTTGAAAAAGCGAGGAGTATCCAGTGATCTATTCCTATTATCCAGGATGTTCACTACATGGTAGTGCAAAAGAATATGATAATTCAACTAAATCTATTTGTGCAAATTTAGGTATAGAACTTAAAGAACTTCCTAATTGGATTTGTTGTGGAGCATCTTCAGGTCATAGTTTGGACGAATTTCTTGATATAGCTCTTCCCGCATATAATTTAAAAATTGCAGAAGAAATAGGCTTTGATTTAGTTCTCCCATGTGCAGCTTGTTACAATAGATTTAAAGTAGTCTACCATACATTGAAAGAAAAAGAAGAAGTAAGAAGACAAATGAAAAGTTTAATAAATTATGATTTCCAAAATAATATTGAAATATTAAATTTAATTGAATTAATAAAAAATAAAATTGGATTAGAGAATGTTCGTTCTAAAGTAGTTAAGCCTTTAAAGGGCTTAAAAGTAGTTTGCTATTATGGCTGCCTTCTTGTTAGACCCCCTCTTGTTACACATTTTGATAATCCCGAACATCCTCAGTCTCTTGATGAAATAATGGAAGTTATTGGAGCTGAGTCTCTTAATTGGTCATTTAAAACAGAGTGTTGTGGTGGAAGTCTTTCATTATCAAGAGATGATATTGTCAAAAATTTAGTAAGTACTATTTCAAATATGGCTATAGAAACAGGAGCCCATATTATTGTTACAGCCTGTCCATTATGTATGGAAAATTTAGATATGCGACAGATTGAACCTCAAATTCCTATTCTTTATTTTACTGAACTTCTTGGTCTTGCTTTTAGTGTAAAAGAAACTATACATTGGATGGAAAAACATATTATTGATCCAAAACCCATTCTAAAATTTATAAAGTTATTACCATGAATGAGAAAAAAATTATAGGATCAGTTCTTATTGTTGGGGGAGGTATAGGAGGTATTCAGTCCGCTTTAGATCTTGCGGAAGCTGGATTCAAAGTCTACTTATTAGATTCTGCTCCAGCAATTGGAGGTACAATGGCTGCATTGGATAAGACCTTCCCTACCAATGATTGTGCTATGTGTATTATGGCTCCCAAATTAGTAGAATGTGCACGTCACTTAAATATTGAAATTATTACTTGGGCTGACATAGAATCAGTTCAAGGAGGACCAGGAAATTTTAAAGTTACTTTAAAACAGCATCCTCGATATGTAGACTTAGACAAATGTACAGGTTGTGGCCTTTGTACAGTTAATTGTCCAGTTAGGAATATACCTCATTTTGAACAAAAGACTATACCTGAACCAAAATTAGAAAAAGAAGATTTAGAAAAAATTACCAACATACTTAATAAGTATAGAAAAGATGAAAGTTCTCTTGTTCCTATACTACAAGAAATTAATGAAGAATTTAGATATTTACCAGAAAATATATTAAATTATATTTCAATAAAATTAGGTATATCTCTGAGTCAAATCTATAATATGGCAACATTTTATAAAGCTTTTAGCCTTAAACCACGAGGTAAACATCTAATCACTGTTTGTCTTGGAACTGCATGTCATGTGCGAGGAGCTCCAAGAATTTTGGAGGAATTAAAAAGAATCTTGAATATTAAAGAAGGAGAGACTACAGAAGATAAATTGTTTACTTTAGAAACTGTAAATTGTCTTGGAGCATGTGCTTTAGGGCCAATAGTAGTGGTTGATAATAATTATCATGGACAAATGACAATAAGGAAAGCTAGTAAACTTATTGATAGACTGAAGGAAACAGAAAGATAAAAATGAAAAGAAATAAATTGAAAAATATTGATGAATTAAGGAAGTTAAGAAAGAAATTAAAAGAAATATATAAACCAGTAAAACAATGGATAACTGTCTGTAGCGGAACCGGGTGCCATGCATATGGTTGTGAAAAAGTAACAGAAGCTTTTGAAAAGGAAATTAAAGCTCAAAATTTACAAGACAAAATAGGATTAAGAACAACAGGATGTCATGGATTTTGTGAAAGAGGACCTATAGTTGTTATTCAGCCCGAAGGCATATTCTATCAAAGAATTCAACCAAAAGATGCTAAAGAAATTATATTACAAACAATTATAAATAAAAAGATTATTGATCGTTTTCTTTATATTGATCCTATAAGTGGTGAAAAGATTATTTCTGAAGGAGAAGTGCCATTTTATAAAAAACAAAAAAGAATAATTTTTGGAATGAATGGACTAATAGATCCAACTAAAATTGAAGATTATATAGCAATTGGTGGTTATGAAGCATTAGGTAAAGTTCTAAGTAGTATGAGCCAAAAACAAGTTATAAATGAAATTAAAAAATCAGGTTTAAGAGGTAGGGGAGGAGCGGGATTTCTTACAGGGAAAAAATGGGAAATTTGTAGTGCAGCAAAAAATAATCCTAAATATATAATATGTAATTGTGATGAAGGAGATCCAGGTGCTTATATGGATAGAAGTTTATTAGAGGGAAATCCCCATTTGGTTATAGAAGGAATGATTATTGGAGCATATGCAATAGGAGCTTCAAAAGGTTATATTTATGTTAGGGCTGAGTATCCATTAGCAGTTTCTAATGCTTCAATTGCACTTGAACAAGCAAGAGAATATGGTTTACTTGGAAAAAATATTTTAGGATTTGATTTTGACTTTGATATAGAAATTGCTAAAGGAGCAGGGGCTTTTGTTTCTGGAGAGGAAACTGCTCTAATAGCTGCAATTGAGGGAAGACCGCCAGAGCCAAGATTAAGGCCTCCTTATCCTGCAGAAAGTGGGTTATGGGATAAACCAACCAATATAAATAATGTTGAAACATGGGCAAATGTTCCATGGATTATCAATAAAGGTTCTGTCTGGTATTCAAAAATTGGAACTAATGGAAGTAAAGGAACTAAAATATTTTCCTTAGTAGGAAAAATTAATAATACGGGTTTAGTAGAAGTTCCAATGGGTATAACACTTCGTGAAATAATTTATGAAATTGGAGGTGGTATTATAGGAGGAAAAGAATTTAAGGCTGTTCAAACTGGGGGTCCTTCAGGAGGGTGTATTCCAAAAGAATTATTAGACTTACCAATAGATTTTGAAAGTTTAACCAAAGCTGGTTCAATGATGGGTTCTGGAGGTATGATTGTTATGGATGAAAATACATGTATGGTTGATGTTGCTCGATACTTTCTTGATTTCTTAAGAAAGGAATCATGTGGTAAATGTACATCCTGCAGAGAGGGACTTCAAGCAATGTATGAAATTTTAGTTAATATATGTGAGGGACAGGGAAAACCAGAAGATATTGAGCTTTTAAAAGAAATTGCAGAGGCAGTAAAGGTTGCTTCATTATGTGGTCTTGGTGTTACAGCACCTAATCCTGTGTTGAGTACATTGCATTATTTTAAAGATGAATATGAGACACATATATATTCTAAAAAATGTCCAGCTGGTGTATGTAAAGAATTAATAATTTATAAAATTAATGAGGAGAAATGCACTGGCTGCATGGTATGTCAGAGGAGTTGTTCAGTAAATGCAATAAGTGGCGAAAAACAGCAGCCGCATAAAATAGATCAGGAAAAATGTATTAAATGCGGTTCATGCTTTGAAGTTTGTAGATTCGATGCAGTGATAATAGAATAAAAATATAAAAAAATGATAAACATAATAATTAATAAGCGAAAGCTTAAGGTAGAAGAGGGAAAAACTATTTTGGAAGTTGCAAAAAAAGCTGGAATAAACATTCCTACACTTTGCTATCATTCAGCCTTAAGTCCCTATGGTGCATGTCGCTTATGTTTAGTAGAAATAATTGGAGGAGGAAGACCAGGACTTGTGGCTTCTTGTCAATATCCAGTGCAAGAAGGTCTAATTATAGAAACTGACACAGAGAAAGTTCATAACACAAGAAAAATAATGCTGGAATTAATATTAGCTCGAAATCCAAATTCAGAGAAAGTGAAGGAAATTGCAAAGGAATATGGAATTATAAAAACAAGAATAGAGAAAAAAGAAAAAGATGAATGTATACTTTGTGGTCTCTGCGTGCGGATATGTAGAGAACGAATGGGACAAAATGTTCTAAGTTTTATTAATCGGGGATATGAAAGGAAAGTTGGTCCAGCTTTTGATAAGAAATCTCCTATATGTATGGGTTGCGGAGCTTGTGCTTTTGTTTGTCCTACAGGAGCAATTAAACCTGAGGATTTTTGTGAAAAAGATATAATGCCTTTGCTTTCTGAGTTTGAAGAGGGTATAGGGACGAGACCTGTTATAAATATTTTGTATCCTCAAGCAGTACCAAATGCTCCAGTAATTGATAAAGAGCGTTGCATTTATTTTAATAAGGAAAAATGTCAGATATGTAGCGTTGTTTGTGAAGCTGATGCTATTAAGTATACAATGGAGGAAGAGAGAAAGCAGCTTAATGTAGGTGCTATTATTTTTAGTCCGGGCTTTGATCTTTTTGATGCTCATCTAAAAGGGGAATATGGATACGGTATTTATAAAAATGTAATAACAAGCAGACAATTTGAGCGCATATTAAGTGCTTCAGGTCCTTTTCAAGGTGAGATTATTAGACCTTCAGATGGAAAACATCCTAAGAAAATTGCTTTTATTTCCTGTGTGGGATCAAGAGATTGTGCTAATGGAAATGAGTATTGTTCATCTGTTTGTTGTATGTATTCAACTAAAGAAGCCATTATTGCTAAAGAACACGATCCTAATATTGAAGTAACCATTTTCTATATGGATATGCGAGCTTTTGGCAAAGGATTTGAATACTACTTTAATAATGCTAAGCAATTTTATGGTATTCGTTATATTCGGTGTTTACCCTCAAAATTAGTAGAATTACAGAAATCGAAAAACTTACGGATAACTTATAAAGCAGAGAATAATTCTTTTGTTGAAGAAGAATTTGATATGGTAATATTAGCTACTGGAATCACACCTTCTAAGAAGGTTAAAAAATTAGCTTCTAATTTAAATTTAGACCTCAATGAATATGGTTTTTGTCTCAAATCTGGATTTTCTCCTACACAAACAAAAAAACCAGGAATTTTTGTTAGTGGTGCTTTTGGAGAACCTAAAGATATACCTGAGACCATAATTGAGGCTAGTAGTGCTGCTGCTGAAGCATCTATATTACTCTCACAAGCTCGAGGAACATTAACAATATCCAAAAAATATCCAGAAGAAAAACCCTTTGTCGATGAAGAACCCAGAATCGGGGTATTTGTTTGCCATTGTGGACGAAATATTGGAGGAGTTATTGATGTTCCTGCAGTAGTTGAATATGCTCGAACCCTTCCATATGTAGTTTTTGCTGATGAAAGTTTATATACATGTTCTCAAGATTCATTGGAAAAAATCAAAAAAGAAATTCATAATCATAAATTGACTCGTGTAGTTGTAGCTTCCTGCACTCCAACAACACATGCGCCTCTATTTCGTGAAACAATTAGAGAGGCGGGATTAAATCCATACCTTTTTGAAATGGCAAGTATTAGGGAACATTGTTCTTGGGTGCATATGAAAGAACCAGAAAAAGCTACACAAAAAGCCAAGGAGCTTGTAGCCATGGCAGTGAATAAGGCTGCTTTACTTTCTCCAATTAAGCAAGTGGCCATAGAGTTAAATAAAAAAGGATTAATTATAGGTGGTGGAATAACTGGAATGACTGCTGCGCTCTCCTTAGCTGAGCAGGGTTTTGATGTGTATCTTATTGAAAAAGAAAACAAACTTGGTGGTCATGCAAATAATATGTACTTTACCATAGATGGAAAAAATATTAAGGAATTCCTTCAAAAAACCATTAATGAAATTCAAAAGAATGAACATATTCATATCTATCTTAATGCTGAAGTGAGGGAAATCTCCGGATATCTGGGGAATTATGAAACAATAATATATTTAAAAGAAGAAAAAAAGACCATAGAATTACACCATGGTATAATTATTGTTGCTACTGGAGCAAAAGAATATAAGCCAAAAGAATATCTCTATAATAAAAATAAGAAAGTTATTACCCAAACAGAATTTGAAAAAAAATTAATTGAGGAAGATATTTCAAATCTTAAAACAATAGTTATGATTCAATGCGTTGGATCCAGGAATGAGGAACATTCTTATTGTAGTCGTATTTGTTGTACCCATGCTATTAAAAATGCATTAAAATTAAAAGAACTAAAACCAGATACTCAAATTGTAATTCTTTATCGTGATATTCGAACTTATGGATTTCGAGAAAAATATTATTTAGAAGCAAGAAAGAAGGGTGTAGTTTTTATTCGTTACGAAGAAGAGAAAAAACCAGAGGTTAGTGAAAAGAATGGAAAATTGGAGGTTAAGCTAATTGACCCTGTAATTGACAAAGAAGTAATTTTTAATCCTGATTTATTGGTATTAAGTACTGGTATTTATGGAGATAATGAAGAGCTTAGTCAAATTTTAAAATTACCTTTGACCGAAGATGGATTTTTTATGGAGGCTCATGCAAAAATACGGCCTTTAGACTTTACAACTGATGGAATATTTCTTGCTGGATTAGCTCATTCACCCAGAACTATTGAGGAATCAATTGCTCAAGCAAAGGGTGCATCAATAAGAGCAGTTACAATATTATCTAAAGATAAGATTTTGGCAAAAGCTGAAATACCAACAGTAAATGAGAAATGGTGTTCTGGTTGTGGTATTTGTGAAGCAATATGTCCTTATGGTGCTCGAAAAATTAATCCTGAAACCAAAATAGCTGAGGTAATTGAAGTTTTATGTCAGGCTTGTGGTGCATGTTCAGTAGCGTGTCCAAGTGGAGTCTCTCAGCAAAAAGGATTTGAACAGAAAGAAATTTTTGTTATGATAGATACTGCATTAGGATATTAAAAGGAGAAACAAATGGAATTTGAACCTAAAATTATAGCTTTTGTTTGTAATTGGTGTACTTACGCCGCTGCGGATTTAGCTGGAACATCGAGAATTCAGTACCCTCCTAATGTGCGAATTATAAGATTAATGTGTAGTGGAGCTGTGGATCCAATTTATATTATGAAAGCTCTTTTAGAAGGAGCAGATGGTATCCTTATTGGAGGATGCCACCCTGGTGATTGCCATTATCAGAATGGTAATTATAAGGCGCGGCGGCGCATAGCTATTTTAAAAACAATTTTGAGAAATTTAGGCATTCCTGATGAAAGAGTACAACTTAAATGGATTAGTGCTAGTGAAGGGAAAAAATTTGCTGATACAATTACAAAAATGGTGGAAGACTTAAAAAAATTAGGCCCAAGCCCTTTTAGAACCATGTGGGAAATTTAGAATTATGAAATAATAAAGATATAAATTATATTTTGAAAAAGGAGTAATAAATGATCATACCCTTAAAGGAAAATAGCCTAACTGAAACATTCAATCAACTCTTTAGTATTATGTTAGAGAAAAGAATTGTTGATGCTTTAATTGTTCCTCAATCAATTCTTTCAGACAGAACTTACGCTTATACTTTAGTTAAAGACCCATCTAAAATTAAAAACTCTCAACCCTTTTTGCCCATTTTGATGACTAATGGAGCTAAATTAGTTTCATCTCTTACAATTTGGGATCCTAAACAAAAACTTGGAGCAGTATTAAGAGTTTGTGAGATTCGAAGTGTAATTGAACTTGCTAAATTTAAACAAGCTAACCTTGATCGACTTTTTCTTATTGGGGTAGATTGTTTAGGAACTATGGAGTTAAGAGAATTTGAGAAAATGTCGAATAGCAAAGAGGGTTTTAAAATAGAAAAATATCTTTCTGATTTGCTTTCTGGTAAAATTACTAATTTAAGGAAGGCTTGCCAAATTTGTACTTATCCTATTCCTAAAAATGTATCTATGAATTTAGGTTTTATTGGGGTTGATTTCAAAAAGGAAATTTATCTCCATACCTCTGATGAAATTGCATCTGAACTTGGTATTGGAAAAAGTGGTAATCCTGAAAGACGAGAGGAAACTGTCTCGCAAATTGAAGCAACAAAAAAGAAACAACATGACCAATTCCTCTCAGAATTAAAAGAACGATTTAAGTCAATATCAGATTTATTGAATGAATTTGCTCAATGTAAAAGGTGTTTTAATTGTCGGGTAGAATGTCCTATTTGTTATTGTAAAGAATGTATTTTCTTAACTAATCTCTTTGAACATAAGCCAGAGCAATATTTACTATGGGCAAAAAGGAAAGGAGCAATTAAGCTTCCATACGATACATTACTTTTTCATTTGACGAGATTAAATCATATGGCTTCATCATGTATAGGATGTGGACAATGCAGTAGCGCTTGTCCTAATAATTTGCCAGTATTTGAACTCTTTCAATTTATGGGAAAAGAAGTACAGAAGATATTTGAATATAATCCTGGTAATAATGTAGAGGAAAAACCGCCAATAACAGTATTCAAAGAAGAAGAACTTGAACCCCTATGAACAAATTATTTATAAAGAAACCATTAATTGTAAAGTAAATTTTCCTCAAAAATTAAATAAGAATTAAAAATTCTTAAAAAAATTTCTTTATTTTTCCTCAATTTTTATAAGAGACAAAGGATGTTATATTTTTTTAGTTACATTTTAAATAAATTTAATTAAGTTGAATTTAATTAAGTGCAAAAGTTCAAAAACATATTGGACTCCCTTGAGGGAAAAGGAAAGGATTAAAATTGCGTCAGATCTATCTTAGGAGTTATTTTCGTGGTTATA
>Ga0209426_1001816_pt1 | contig 11461 bp, 15 predicted proteins | sample Deesub1362B_J571_FD_187697 | JGI IMG/M metagenome (GOLD analysis project Ga0209426, IMG submission 187697) | Deep oceanic, basalt-hosted subsurface ecosystem from Juan de Fuca Ridge flank, Pacific Ocean, CORK Borehole 1362B_J2.571 (SPAdes)... ...
GAGGTGATAGCATGGTGAGAGCGAAAAAGATGATCGACAAGATTGCAGAGCTGATGTACAAGCCTGAGAGAATAAGGAACATGGGTATAGTTGCCCACATCGATCATGGAAAAACTACGCTAAGCGATAATCTGCTTGCCGGAGCAGGAATGATCAGCGAGGAGCTCGCTGGGAGGCAGCTTTACCTCGACTTCGACGAGCAGGAGCAGGAGAGAGGAATAACCATCAACGCTGCGAACGTTTCGATGGTTCACGAGTACAAGGGCGAAGAATACTTGATCAACCTCATCGACACTCCCGGACATGTGGACTTCGGAGGAGACGTTACGAGGGCTATGAGGGCCGTTGATGGGGCGATAGTTGTAATAGATGCCGTGGAAGGAGTCATGCCCCAGACCGAGACCGTTTTAAGGCAGGCTCTAAGGGAGAACGTTAAGCCGATTCTGTTCGTTAACAAGGTCGACAGGCTGATCAAGGAGCTGGAGCTTTCAGCCGAGGAAATGCAGAATCGTTTGCTCAGAGTTATAAACGACGTCAACAAGCTGATAAAATCGATGAGACCTGAGAAGTACAAGGAATGGAGGCTTGAGGTTACCGAGGGAAGCGTTGCTTTCGGTTCGGCACTCTACAAGTGGGCCGTCAGCGTTCCGTCGATGAAGGAAACGGGAGTGGGATTCAAGGAGGTAACCGAACTCATTCAGAACGGCAAAACGGACGAGCTATCGAAGAAGTCCCCTCTCCACAGAGTTGTTCTGGACATGGTCATCAGACATCTGCCGAATCCCCTTCAGGCCCAGAAGGAGAGGATCAGGGTTATCTGGAAGGGCAAGCTGGAGAGTGTTGCGGGACAAGCGATGGCGAAATGCGATCCGAATGGGCCTATAGCCTTGATGATCACAAAGATAGTTGCAGATCCACATGCGGGAGAGATCGCAGTTGGCAGACTCTTCAGCGGAACGCTCAAAGGCGGAGTGGAGCTTAACATCGTCGACAGAAAAACGAGGAACAGGGTTCAGAACGTTGGACTTTTCATGGGGCCGAGAAGGGTTGACATGCCCGAGGTGCCAGCCGGTAACATCGTAGCAGTTGTTGGATTGAAGGATGCAATAGCCGGCTCGACCTGCACGAATCTTGAAGACTTCATTCCATTCGAGGCTATAAAGCACGTAAGCGAGCCGGTCGTTACGATGGCTATAGAGGCGAAGAATCCGAGGGATCTGCCGAAGCTCATTGAAGTGCTGAGACAGATAGCGAAGGAGGATCCAACCTTACAGGTAACGCTAAACGAAGAGACTGGAGAGCACTTGCTTAGCGGAATGGGAGAGCTGCATCTCGAAGTTACGGTTGAGAAGATCAGAAGGGATAGAAATCTCGAAGTTATAACTTCCCCACCGATAGTCGTGTTCAGAGAGACCGTTACAGCCGTCTCGCCCGTTGTAGAAGGAAAGAGCCCGAACAAGCACAATCGCTTTTACATAGTCGTCGAGCCTTTGCCTGAAGCGGTGCTGAAGGCCTTCAAGGAAGGAACCGTGGACATGAAAATGGACAAGAAGGAGAGGAGAAGAATCCTGCAGGAATCAGGGCTTACGAAGGAAGAGGCAGCAGGAGTTCAGGAGTACTACGAAGGAAACGTTTTCACAGACGTTACGAAGGGCATCCAATATCTGAACGAGACGATGGAGCTGATTCTCGAAGGTTTCAGGGAAGCGATGCGTGCAGGTCCATTAGCGAGAGAGCCGGTTATGGGGCTGAAGGTTAAGCTCGTCGACTGCAAGCTGCACGAGGATGCCGTCCATCGCGGTCCGGCACAGGTCATTCCTGCGGTAAGATCTGCAATATTCGCCGCGATGCTTCAAGCGAACCCTACCTTGCTTGAACCGTATCAGAAGGTCTTCATTTCGATCCCCCAGGATATGCTCGGAAACGTTACGAGGGAGATCCAGGGAAGGAGAGGGCAGGTGCTTGAAATGAAAACGGAGGGTGATATGGTCACTGTTGTGGCAAAAGCCCCGGTAAAGGAGATGTTCGGCTTTGCAGGAGACATAAGATCCGCAACGGCAGGAAAAGCGATCTGGAGTACTGAAGTTTCGGGATTCGAGCTCGTTCCATCGGGAATGCTTCAGGACTTCATCATGGAAGTGAGAAAGCGGAAGGGGCTGAAGCTCGAAATCCCGAAACCGGAAGATTTCGTGGCGTAGTTTTCGTAGTGTTCTAAATTCATGTTTTAAATTCATTTCTACTTCACGTTTTTTACAAATCTCACCTTAATCTCATTGGGTTCTCTATTATTCCGAAATGAAGTTGAGGTCAGAGCCACGGCGTGAAAAATTGAAAATCGAATAAAATCAGTCGAGCCTGTATCCCAGTTTCTGGTAGAGTTCTCTCCTCTCTTTCTTCTCCCCCTCGTCCTCGATTTTGTTCACGGCAGTACCGTCGACAACGCCGAGAACAGCTCTTCCAAGCTCCGTTTCCGCAACTATAACTTCAATCGGGTTTGCTGAGCCTACAAAAACGTTGCAAACTGCGGGGTGGAGCTTTATAGTGTTCAAAACGTTCATCGGGAAGGCGTTTGACGAGACAACCACGAAGACGTGACTTGCTCCGATGTTCAGCGCGTTCCTCGCTGCGATGTCCTTCAGCTCTTCGTCGTTTCCGGTCACTCTGGTAAGCTTTGGTGCGGCTTCGTTCATTGCAACGGCACACTTTATACCCGGTACGGCCTTTATGAGTGCAGCATACAGATCATCGGTCGTGAAAATCGCGAAATTTCCCTGCCCGATTATTATCTGGTACTTCAAATCCGGATTCTCGACTTTAACGACTTTCAACTCCATGGAAATAGAATCGTGGTATCGATTAAATACTTTACCGAAATATACGAGATTTGTGCCCACGATCCGGGCTTTGGAAGGAAGGCTGAGCACGGTTCTACCGTTCCCTGTTTCCGACGATCTGCAAAACAACCCTCCTCTTTCTCCTTTTGTTGTCGAAATCAAAAACGACGACCTGTTGCCAGGTGCCGAGAAAGTCCTTCCCGTTTCTAAACGGAATCGTGAGCGACGGTTTAAGCAGCGAAGCTCGGAGGTGTGAATGCCCGTTCGCATCGCCCCATGTGAGGTTGTGTTCGTATTCTCTATTTCGGGGAATAAGCTCCTTGAAAAGATTCTTGATGTCCCTTATCAATCCGCTTTCGTACTCCATAACGGTGACCCCACCCGTTGAACCTTGAACGAACACGTTGACGAAACCATCCTTCCAGCCCCTTATCGCCTCCCTGATATTCGGGGTTATGTCGAAGATGTCGATCTCCTCCGTTCCAGCATCGAAAACGAGTTCAACGGTTTCGATTTCCATGGATTATCTATCCAGTTAAAAATTAAAAATTTAACCGATGCGAGGGTCTCTTTTTTCAAGGGAGGTTGGGGATTCTGGCCAACTTACAGAGTGGAGTGGCTTCAGACCAGATTCCCTTGAACCTCTGCTCCAATCTGGTCAGGTTCTCCAGTTCGAGCCGTTCCGTGAGTATCGCAAGAGCATCGCAGTCGGAGATAAGGGAGAGGATAGCCCTGGCCCTGAGGGAAAACTTCACCACCCGGACATCGCTGATCTCCCCGGCTCTTACGTCTTCCGGAAGTGCTTCTGCGGTTTTAATGGCTTCGTCATGCCCTTGAGCAAGCCGTTGACCGGCACACCAAAAAATTTCTTTAATGTCGGATACAGTTCCTCATCCTCAAATCTGAAGTGGGATCCGAGCAGGAAATCGAGCTCTCCCAGAATCCTGCCCGATTTCTTGACATCCTTTGCCGAAATGGAATCTGAAAGTTCGAGTAAAAGTCTCCTTATCTTTATGTGGTCTTCCCTAAGCTCTCCTCCATAAAAATTAACGATGAACTCAAAGAATTTAGGGAGAAAGGTAAACTTGTTTGAGCTCGATTATGGGTTATGGGTATCGAAAAGTGGGTGAACGCCAAGACGCTTGAAGAAAGCGAGGAATACCACAAGAGGTACAATTACGCTGTAACCCACTCGATCAGGAGGAAGATTCTCAGGATGATCGATGCCGGAAAGAGCGAGGAAGAGATAATGGCGGAACTCGGTTTGAAAGAGAATCAGCTCCGGTATCACCTAAAAATACTAGAATGGGGCTTCTGCATTGAGAGGAAGGGTGACAGATGGGTGATAACGAAGGAAGGTAAGATCGTGGACAAGATCAGGGGATAGCATTTCCTCTTAAATTAATAATAGTAATTTTACAGCCGAAAAATATTAATACACACCGTTAAGTTAACGATGTTAATGTTGAGATGCATCGTTTGTGGGGATGTAAAGGAGGATGCTCCGGTCTACGTCTGCGACGAGTGTTTTGGCCCACTCGAAGTCATCTACGACTGGGAACGAATCAAGGAGATCGCAAGTAAGGAGAAAATTGAGAAGGGAGTGAAGAGCCTCTGGAGGTACAAAGACTTTTTGCCTGTGAAAGGCGAGCCGGTCGATCTTGGGGCTGGCTTTACGAGGTTCATTCATGCTAAAAATCTGGGAGAAATCGTTGGTTTGAGAAATCTTTACCTCATTGACGATTCCACGAATCCTACCTACTCCTTCAAGGACAGGGTCGTGAGCGTTGCCGTTACCAAAGCCTTGGAGTTCAAAATGAAAGCCCTGGGATGCGCCTCTACGGGAAACTTGGCGGGAAGTCTTGCAGCCCATGCGGCGAAGGTAAAACTTCCAGCGTACATCTTCGTACCGGCCGGAATTGAAAGGGTCAAGCTCGTTCAGGCTGCGATCCACGGTGCGAAGATAATCGAGGTTGAGGGAAGCTACGATCATGCAAACAGAATGGCGACGGAGCTTGCAGAGAAGAATCCGGAGTGGGGGTTCGTTAACATAAATCTCCGTCCTTACTACGTTGAGGGAAGCAAAACCCTCGCCTACGAAGCGATCGAAAGGCTGGGATGGGAAAGTCCCGATCAGTTGATCGTTCCGATGGCTTCCGGTGCGTTGCTGACGTCCATCCACAGAGGCTTTCTTGACTTCATCGAGGTGGATTTCACGAGCGAGCTTCCCATTTTTAACGGGGCGCAGCCGGAGGGTTTCCCAATAGTCAGGGCTGTTAAAGAAGGAGGTGAGGTTGAGCCGGTGAGAGAGTTTAACACGATCGTCCACAGTCTGGCAATCGGGAATCCGGCTAACGGGTATTCGGCAAGGGAAATAATCAAAAGAACTGGCGGATATGCCGAGGATCCTTCTGATGCGGAGGTTGTTGAGGCCGTTAAGCTTCTCGCAAGATCGGAGGGAATCTTCACCGAACTTGCCGGAGGAACGGTGATAGCCTCGCTGATAAGACTCGTCGAAAGCGGCAGGATAGACAGGAATGAACGAGTGGTCGCATACCTCACCGGAAACGGTTTGAAAACGGCCGACGTTTTCGTTGAGGAGATATCGGAATTAGAGAGGGTTTCAAGATATGAGGAGGTGATCGCGTGGTGAGAGTTGTTTACCCGCTGATAATGACCACGGCAACGAGAAAAAAGGAGGAGGAGATTGAATTTGAGGGTGACCTTTCTTCACTCATCGATCTGCTGTGCGAAAGGTATCCGCAGCTCAAGAAGGTGCTGTACAACAAGGATGGCTTCAACAGGTTTATCAACATATACGTCAACAATGAGGACGTGAGAAACCTCGACGGTTTCGAAACCAGGCTTAAGGTTGGAGACACCGTGAAGTTCATCCCCGCAATAGCTGGAGGATAGGATGCTTACCGAAGAGCAAATCCGTAGGTACGCAAGACAGCTTATCATGCCGGAAATAGGCGGCTCTGGGCAGTCTAAGCTTCTGGACTCAAGCGTTCTCGTGATAGGGGCGGGAGGGCTTGGAAGTGCTGCAATCCAGTATCTGGCAGGAGCCGGTGTTGGAAGGATAGGTATCGTTGATGGAGATGAGGTTGACATCACGAACCTTCAGAGACAAACGATCCACGCTGGGAATCTCGGAATGAACAAAGCGGAATCGGCAGCGAGTTTCGTAAGGAAGCTAAACGAGGATGTGGAGGTGAAGGCTTACCCGACCAAGGTCGACGTGGAGAACGTGAGGGAGGTGATAGCAGGATACGATGTCGTTCTCGATTGCACGGACAACTTTCCCAGCAGGTACTTGATCAACGATGCTTGTGTGCTCGAAAGCGTTCCCTTGGTTCATTCGGCCGTGCTGAGGTTCATAGGGGAAATAATGACGATCGTTCCCGGATCTTCGTGCTACCGATGCGTTTTTCCCGAAGCTCCACCGCCGGGTAGCGTCCCTTCTTGCCAGGAAGCTGGAATAGCCGGTGTGACGACCGGGATATTTGGGGTTCTTCAAGCGACGGAGGCGATCAAGCTTATTCTCAGACTGGAAGTACTCGAAAATAGGATGCTGTATGCGGATCTGTTAACGATGGAGTTCGATGTCATAGACGTTCGCAAGGACGAAAACTGTCCCGTTTGCAGTGGGAGGCTTAAGGATCTTCGAGAGGTGTCGTACGTTGAAACGTGCAGAATTGAGTGAGGAGGTGCTGGATCTAAGGGATGAGAACTGCCCTTTTACTTTTATCAAGACCAAACTGAAGCTGGAGGAGATGGATAAAACTGTGTTGAGAGTTACGTTCTCGGACGAAACAACGGCCAGAGACGTTGCCAGAAGCGTTAGCTCTGAGGGGCATGAGGTACTCTCTTTGGAAAAAACGGAAGAAGGTTGGACGCTCGTGGTGAGGAAACGGGGTTAAATTTTTATATACTTAACACCGTTAATAACGGGGATGAAGCTGGAAAAGTACAAACCGGAAAACCTCAGAAGGTCGCAAAAGGGTATTAACGTTCATCCCATTCAACGGGGAGGAATCCTGACTCCGGAAGCGAAGCGAATCCTCTCCGAATGGGCCGATGGTTATTCAGCCTGCGATCTGTGTTTCGAGGGCAGGATAGATCTGATCCAGAAACCTCCCGTAGCAGATCTGAAGGATGACATCGCCGAATTTCTCGGAATGGATGATGTGAGGTTTACAGCTGGGGCCAGACACGGGAAATTCGTCGTGATGAGTGCGTTCGAAGGGACAGTTGTTTTGGACTCCCTCGCGCATTACACCTCGTACATCGCAGCGGAGCTTTCAGGATTGAGGGTGTATGAGGTTCCAAATTCCGGCTATCCGGAGTTCAGAGTAGAGGCCGAGGGCTATGCGCAAGTGTTCGAAAACGTCAAAAAGGAGACGGGAAGTTATCCCTCCTTGGCCCTTCTCACCCATGTGGATTACAGATACGGAAATCTCTCTGATGCAAGGGAGATCGGGAGGATATGCCGCGATTTCGGCGTGCCGTTCATCCTCAACACCGCATACACGTCTGGGATAATGGAAGTAGATGGAAAGAGTTTGAATGCCGACTTCATCATTGGTAGCGGCCACAAGAGCTGGGCTGCAACAGCTCCGATTGGCATTCTCGCAATTAACTTCGATTACAGCTCTGAAGTCCTCAAAACTTCCGAACAGAGGGGGAACTGGAGTGGAAGGGCGTTTACGAAAAAGGAGCCGGCACTCTTCGGGTGCTCACCCGTTTACGGATTGCCGGTAATAACGTTGATGGCCTCGTTTCCCGGAGTCGTGGAGAGGGTGAAGAGGTGGGAGGATGAGGTTAAAAAGGCGAGGTGGTTCGTCAGGGAGATGGAGAAGATCGAGGGTGTAAGAGCGTTGGGGGAGAGGCCCAGAAACCACACGTTAGTTCAGTTCGAGAGTCCCTCTTTTCACCTCATCGCGATGAATCACAGGAGGAAGGGATATTTCCTTTATTCAGAGCTGAAAAAGAGAGGAATATTCGGCATACATCCAGGAATGACGAAGAACTTCAAGCTGAACACGTACGGTCTGAGCTGGGAGGAGGTTGAAACGGTAGCGGGAGCGTTCAAAGAAATTGCCGAGAAGTACGGAGTGGGGGTGGAAGACTGAGGGCGTTCAAAAAACACTTCCAGCTTAAGTACGATCCGGTCGGCGTGAAGATAATATGCGAGGAAGCTATCGATACTTTGAGGGAGGATACGGGAAGGAAAGATGCTCCGAAGGAGAATACGGTGAAGGAAAGTACAGTGGAAAACCCAAAAAAACTGAGGTTCTGCGAGGCGGTCAGGCTGGCGGCAGGTGGGGAGAGAGTTGTCCTTACGGGGAAAAATCTCGACTGTTTCGGTGCAGAAATGTCGCTCGGTTTCGTTGAACCGTTGCTGGAAGGATTGACGAAGTCCGTGGTCGTTGAGCCGTTCACCCAAGATGGTGAGTTCGATGTCGTACTCGTGGTAGCGAATCCCGAGAAGATCATGGAACTGTCGCTCGTTTACTCACAGCTCTTCAAGGAGAGGCTTGAGGCGAGGTTTAGTGGAGAAAAGGCGGTTTGTGGCGAGGCGACCGCCGAGGTTATAATTTCGGGCAGGCCGAACATATCGTTTTTGTGCCATGGGGCGAGGAGCTACGCGAGATACGGTAGCGATGAGGTTGTTATCGGAATGCCGAGCGATGCTTTCAGGAAGATCTGCTGGTATCTGGAGAAGAAGCAGATAAGATCGATGTGCGGATGCCTTACCGACGACATCCCGCAGCATGTGGTAGAGAGGCTTGAGAGAATCGGTTTTTACAAGGCTACCGATCACTTTGCCGGGATGTTTGAGGGAAGGATAGTCAAGCTTCACGTTTTCAGAGGGGAGGAGACGGTAGGCCTCTTCACGTCGATAAGGTTCAGCAGTGAGGAAGAGGCGAAGGTCGTAAAGTCCGAGTTCGAGGACCCGCTCTCGAAATGTGAGGTTTACATCCAGAGGAGGGAAAACTGGCTCGACCTTTCGAAGATCATCGAGTTCGAACTCGTATCCGGGGACGGGGAATTCGAGAAGAGAATCAGGGAGGAGGTCTCAAAGCTGCTCGATTGTTCGAAGAAGATAATTCCGGTCGATCAAAAAGTAAGATGAGGGTTTAGTCTGATTTAAACCTGGTTTAAACCTGGTTTTAATCTGTTTTACTCTGTTTTGATTTATCTATGGTCTCTTCTTCAATCCTTCTATAAGTAGACCGTCGCCGTTTTTGGTGTTCTCCCCTTCATTATCCTGTAATGGTCGTAGGTCATCACTTCCTTGTCGTTCAGGATCTCCGCGTCAACGACCTCCCCGACGAACAGCGTATGCGTTGACGCATCCATCGCATCCCTAACTCTTACCTCGATGTACGCAACGGTGTTATCCAGAACTATGGGCACGCCGGTTTTACCGATTTTGTAGTTAACGCCCTCGAACTTATCGAACTCTCTACCGCTCCTGAATCCGAACCTCCCTATGAACTGCATGGGCGTATCCTTCGCAAGAACGGAAATTGAAAAGGCCTTGGTCTCGCTCACACACTCGTTCGTGAAGTTCTTCTTGTTCAGACATGCTGCGATCAGGATCGGGTCTGAGGAGAGCTGAAACACCGTGTTTGCGATCTGTCCGCTGAATCTTCCATCCTTAACGGATGAAACCACGTAGAGGCCGTAGCTTATCTTGTATAGAGCTTCCGGGTTCATGATCTCAGCCCGTTTGAGCTTGGTGGGATTCACCTTCCATCTGCGGTGGCTGACGCTGTGCGAGTTCGCGGTCCATCATCAGCAGAGCCTCAACCCTGTCTCCGACCATCCTCAGCTTTTGCACGATCTCGTCGGCCGAAGCCTCCTCCTCAACTTGCTCGGTAACGAACCACTGCAGCATGTTGTAGGTTGCGTGATCCTTCTCCTCCAGAGCGAGTTCGACGAGCTGGTTGATTCTGCTCGTGACGTGGACTTCGTGCTTGTAGGTGGCTTCGAAGGCATCGAGAGGAGAATTCCAATCGGAAGGGGGCCTTTTTATATCCCCTAGCCTCACCCTCCCTCCCCTCTCGGTGATGTAATCGAAGAACTTCATCGCATGGTTCAACTCCTCTTGGAACTGCATTTTCATCCAGTGGGAGAAACCCTTGAGGTTTATCGATTCGAAGTATGCGGCCATCGAAAGGTAGAGGTAGGCTGAATATATCTCCCATTTTAGCTGCTCGTTCAGAGCTTTCTCGATCTTCTCCTTCAACATCACCCTCACCCCGGTATTTGTAAGGATTTCAATCTTTGGAAAACTTTTCTAACCTAATTTAGATTGGAAATTTAAAAACTTTTCTTCAGAATTTTAACTGATAATTAAAAAATAAAAAAATTGTTATTGTTAATCCAGTTTTTCGAATTCTTCTTTGCTCGCTCCGCATACCGGGCAAACCCAGTCTTCGGGCAGATCCTCCCATTTCGTTCCCGCAGGAACGTCGTTTTCGGGATCGCCCTCATTCTCGTCGTACACGTATCCGCATATGCTGCATTGGTACCTCATCATCCAGCCTCCATCAGATCTATTCCATCTTCGGTGGCATAAAGCCTGCCATCCCTCTCCACAACAAAACCTTCCCTTACGAGCCACTCCAGGTTGAATTTAAAGTCAAAATCTGAGAAATCCTTCAATTCCTCCCTGAGTTCGTCTTTTGATATGCCATCCCCACCTCTGTTTCCTATTATCTGAATCATCTTTCTCCTCTTCGGACTCTGAGAAGCTTTGAAAAGTCTTTCGTGCTGTTCGGGCGTCCTCTCCCTCTCTGGCATCCGATCACCTATTTTTCTTAAATCAAATTATACATTTATATAGATTGCTCGGTTTATCACATCAGAGCGAATGGGGAAACCGGAAACTTTATAAGTATATTTGAACAATTGTTCAACTATGGTAAAAAGCGTTCCGGTCTGTGGTGGCAGGACCATCGGGGAGTACATAGAAGAAGTCACCTCCAGCTTACCTCCAGATGACCGAATAGTCGAACTCTCTGAATTTTTGGAGGCTTTTGGCGACTCTTCCAGGCTAAAAATTCTTCTGGCTTTATCAAAGCACGAGCTCTGCACGTGCGACATATCGGCGATTACCGGGCTGTCGGTTTCTGCGGTCTCCCATCAGCTCAGGGTGTTGAGGGACAAGAAGCTCGTGAAGTACAGAAGAAACGGCAGGAACGTCTTTTACAGCCTGGACGATGAGCATGTTGCGGCCATCTTAGAAATTGCGATGAAGCACATCGAGGAGAGAAGATGAAAAGGTACAAGCTAAGGGGTTTGGACTGCAGCGTCTGTGCAGCGAAGATAGAGGAAGAACTGAAAAAGAATGGAATGGAATTCGCCAAGGTGAACTTCTCAACCGCCGAGTTGGTTGTCGATGCGGAGCACGAGAAGGTGGCTGAAATCGTTAAGAAGGTTGAACCGGGGATAAAGGTGCTGGAAGTTGAGGGGGATGAAGATGAGAGCTCCAGAAGTGAACTGATTCCGATTGCAGTCTCCAGCTCTCTCCTTGCGGTCGGAATCCTGTTCGAGCAAGCGATCCATCCAGGACCGCTCGAGTACGCTCTGCTCCTTTCCGCTTATTTCATCGC
>Ga0209426_1001817_pt1 | contig 11454 bp, 8 predicted proteins | sample Deesub1362B_J571_FD_187697 | JGI IMG/M metagenome (GOLD analysis project Ga0209426, IMG submission 187697) | Deep oceanic, basalt-hosted subsurface ecosystem from Juan de Fuca Ridge flank, Pacific Ocean, CORK Borehole 1362B_J2.571 (SPAdes)... ...
GGCTTTTGATTTTGTGGCAACTTTTATCTTTTGAGCGGAAAAAGAAAGTTGAAGTTGAGGAAAAAGAAAAAGTTTCATTAATCAAAAAAATTTTTGCTCCCAAGTTCAAGATTAAAGAAGTTGAGGAAATTCCCACCCCTTTAATTGAGGAAAAACCAAAAAAAATTGATCAGGCTCCAAAAGATTTTAAAACCCAACCCCTAATTAAACCAACCCTCTTTCCTTATCAGCCCCCTCCTTCTTCTTTGTTTGAAAGTGACCGGGGAGTTCCCACCGCCGGAGATATTCGAATTAATTCGGCCATTATTAAAAGAACTTTGCAAAATTTTGATATCCAGGTTGAAATGGGAGAGGTAAATATTGGTCCTACTGTTACTCAATATACCTTAAAGCCGGCCGAGGGAGTTAAGCTTTCCAAAATTACTGCCCTTTCCAACGATCTTTCTTTGGCCCTGGCCGCCCATCCCCTAAGAATTGAGGCTCCTATTCCGGGAAGACCGCTGGTTGGAATTGAGGTTCCCAATAAAACCCGAACTTTAGTTAGAATGAGAAATTTAATTGAAAATCCCAATTTTTTGAATGCCCCCTCCAATTTGACTTTTGTTTTGGGAAGGGATGTAGCCGGAAATCCAATCTATGCCGATCTTTCCCGAATGCCCCATCTTCTGGTGGCCGGCTCAACCGGAACTGGAAAGACAGTCTGTCTAAATACCATCATTGCTAGTTTTTTGTGTCGTAACTCTCCAGAAATTTTAAGGTTTATTTTAATTGATCCCAAAAGAGTGGAGTTTACAGTTTACAATGACCTTCCCCATCTTTTAACTCCAGTCATTCACGATGCCCAAAAAACAGTCAATGCTCTTAAATGGTTGACCAAGGAAATGGAAAGAAGATTTGAGGTTTTGTCAGAATATAAGGCCAGAGATATTTTTGGTTACAATGAGATGGCTACCCGTCAGAATTTTGATCCCATGCCCTTTATTGTCTTGATTGTGGATGAGCTGGCCGATCTGATGGCCGCCCGGGGAAGAGAAGTTGAGGCGGGAATTGTGAGATTGGCCCAGCTTGCCCGGGCAGTGGGAATTCATCTAATTGTTGCCACTCAACGGCCATCGGTTGAGGTTATTACCGGTCTGATTAAGGCCAACATCACCTCTCGAATTGCCTTCCAGGTTGCCTCCCAGGTTGATTCTCGAACCATTTTAGATATGGCCGGAGCAGAAAAACTATTGGGGTTGGGAGATATGCTTTTTGTTTCAGCTGAAATTGTCAAGCCAAAAAGAATTCAGGGAGTTTACATTTCCGAGCGAGAAATTAAAAAAGTTACCGATTTCATTAAAGGAAAAAGTTTATTACCCAAAGAGGAAAAACCTTCAGAATTAACCCAGGTCTTAGAAAGTGAGATGGTGGAGGGAGAGGAAAGCTTTGATTATTTATATGGAGAAGACCCCCTCTATGAGGAGGCTAAAAAAGTGGTGATTGAGGCTAAAAAAGCCTCGGCCTCCTTTTTACAAAGAAGATTGAGAATTGGTTATGCCCGGGCGGCAAGGCTGATTGATATGCTGGAAGAAAGGGGAGTGGTGGGGCCGGCTGATGGAGCTAAGCCAAGGGAGGTCTACTTTAAAGAGCAAAAATAAAGAGATTTGACTTTTAACCTTTGATTTTTTATAAATAAAATATGCCCAAAAGAGCCAAAGATCAAAAATTAGAAAAAAAGGATTTAAAAGAGGCGGTGGAAGAAATTCAACAACGCTTTGGAGAGGGAGCAATTATGAAGCTAAAGGAGGCCAAACCAGCGGATGTTGATGTTATTCCTACCGGCTCGGTTTCTTTGGATTTGGCTTTGGGAGTAGGCGGAATTCCCCGAGGAAGAGTGATTGAGATTTTCGGACCAGAGGCCTCTGGAAAAACTACCTTAGCCTTGCATATTTTGGCTGAGGCTCAAAAGAAGGGAGGAACTGGAGCCTTCGTTGATGCCGAACATGCTCTGGATCCAGATTATGCTAAAAAAATCGGAGTCAAAGTTGAGGATCTTTTGATTTCCCAACCCGATTCTGGAGAGCAGGCTCTACAGATTGTTGAGACCTTGGTTCGTTCTGGAGCAGTAGATGTAATTGTGATTGATTCGGTTGCCGCCCTAACTCCTCGGGCGGAGATTGCCGGAGAAATGGGAGATCAATTCATTGGTCTTCAGGCTAGGTTAATGAGCCAGGCTCTAAGAAAACTGGCCGGAATTTTGGCCAAAACCAACACCTCAGTTATCTTTTTAAATCAGACCAGAATGAAAATCGGAGTTCCCTTTGGTAATCCGGAAACCACTCCCGGAGGACTGGCCTTAAAATTTTATGCCTCAGTCAGAATTGATCTTCGGAGGATTGCCCAGATCAAACAGGGAGAGGAAATTACCGGATCAAGAATTAAGGCCAAAATTGTTAAAAATAAAGTTGCCGCCCCTTTCAAAACCGCCGAGTTTGATATTTACTATAATGAGGGAATTTCCTATGCCAGTGATCTTTTAAATGTTGCTCTAAAAAATGGAGTTTTGAAAAAATCGGGAAGTTGGATTCAATTTGAGAATTTAAAACTTGGTCAGGGAATGGAGGCGGCAAGAAAATTTTTAAAAGAAAATCCCGAGATTCAAAGAAAAATAAAAAAAGCCCTTCTTTAGGAAAAAGCTTTTATTTACTGACAAATGGTAGTAGCCCCAAAAAGCGGGCTCTTTTTATTGCCTGGGCAATTTTTCTTTGATGATAGGCACAAAGCCCAGTTCTTTTTTTGGCCCGAATTTTGGCCAAACCAGAAACAAACTTCTTTAAAAGCTCAACTTCCTTAAAATCAATTTCCTTAATATTTTTTTGGCAAAAATAACAAACCATACTAGAGAGGAATTTCTTTCACATCGATTTCACCTTCGTTTTCTTCCTCAATAATTGGAATTTCTTCTTCAGTAGTTATCTCTTTTTCCTCACTAACTATTTTTCCGGCAGCCTTTGGTCCAAGCTGCAGGCTTTCTCCAATTACCTCGGTTCGGAACCTTTTGTTTCCGGCAGAATCCTGCCAGGTTCTGGTTTCAATTCTCCCCTCAATTAAGACCAAAGAACCCTTGGTCAAAAATTGGGAGGCAATCTCTGCCAATCTTCGCCACAAAACAATGTTGTGAAATTCAGTTTTTTCCTGGCGTTGACCACTCTCATCAGTCCAGATTCGATTGGTGGCCAACCGAAAAGAGCAGACCGGCTGTCCGGAAGGAGTGGAACGCAATTCAGGATCGGAGGCCAACCTTCCAATTAAAAAGACTTTGTTTAAATTCATAAATTTATTGACCGAGGATTTCCTCTAATTTTTTCTCAATTTCCTCCAGCTCGACCTTTTCTTTTGGTTTTTCAACTTTTTTAATTTCTGGAATTTTTGGAACTTTAATTTTCTCTACCGGTTTCTGAAAGATTAAATAGCGCAAAATTTCTCCTTTGGCCTTTAATTTTTTCTCAAGACTTTCCATTTTTCCTGGATCTAAATAAAAATCAAGACTAGAAAGATAGGCAAAGTCTTTCTTTTTGATTTTATAGCAGAGCATTTTTCTTTGGGGATCTTGGGTTTTTCCCAAAATTCCACCTTCTCCCTGAACCACTTCCAAAACCCGCTGAGCAAAATCTTTGGCCTCAGTTTCAGATAAATCAGGAGAAATAAGATAGGAAAGTTCGTAGTAGCGCATGTTTGGGGGATTAGATTTTGAATTCGATTACTTCTCCATCTTTAAGTTGATAATCTTTTCCTACGGTTTTGATCCAGCCAAGTTCTCTTGCTTTCTGCCAGGATCCAGCCTCAACCAGTTTTTCCCAGGAGATCACCTCCGCTCTGATAAATTTTTCTTCAAAATCAGTGTGGACTTTTCCTCCGGCCTGGGGAGCAAGGGAGCCTTTTTTAACAGTCCAGGCCCTGGTTTCTTTTCCACCGGCCACAGTATAGAAAGTTATTAAATCAAGAATATTGTAGCAGGCCAAAATTAGCTGGTCAAGCTGAGATTTAAGGCCAAGCTCCCTAATTTCCGATTCAGAAAGATCAACCATCTCTGCCTCATCTTTTAAATTTATTTCCAGATATTTAACTGGGGGAGGATCAAATTTGGCTTTCTGATCAATATTCAAAAGATAAATCACCGGTTTTTTGGAAAGAAGATTTTCTTTCTCCTTCGATTCAAGATCCTTCATTTCAAGCTCAAGTTTTACAATCTCAATTTCCTGTTGGGGCTGAGGATTTTCTCCAAAGGCTCTAATTACCTGCACAATTGCATCGCAGTTTCTAATCTGGGCCAAAAATTGATTGCCAAGACCCTCACCTTGATGGGCTCCCTTAACTAAGCCGGCAATATCAACAAATTCAATGATGGTTGGGGTAACTTTTTTTGGTTTAATAACTTTGGCAACCTCTTTTAGTCTTCGATCAGGAACTGCCACCTGACCAACATTGGGAGAGATGGTGGTGAAAGGATAATCAGCAATATCAACCTGGCGCTTGGTTAGCGCTTTAAACAGAGTTGATTTTCCAACATTGGGCAAACCAACAATACCAACTGAGAAAGACATACCTCTATGCTATAATAAAATTGTATGAAAATCAACCCGGAAATTTTTAAGGCCTACGATATTCGAGGGATCTATCCTTCTCAGATTAATGAAAAGGTCTCCTATCTAATTGGTCGGGCCCTGGTTTTGTTTTTAAAAAAGAAAAATCCAAAAATTGTGGTAGGAAGAGATAATCGTTTATCTTCTCCAAGTCTGTTTAAAAATCTGATTCAGGGAATTTTAGATCAGGGAGGGGAGGTAATTGACATTGGACTTTCAACCACTCCTCTCCTTTATTTTGCCACCGCCCACTGGAACTACGATGGAGGAGTACAAATTACTGCCAGCCACAACCCTCCAAAATACAACGGCTTTAAATTGGTTAAAAAAGAAGCCTTCCCAATTAGTGAAAAGACTGGAATTTTAGAAATTAAAAAATTGGTAATTAAGGGAAAATTTGGAAAAAAAAGAAAAGGGAAAATTCAAAAAAAGAAAGTTTTGGATGATTATTTAAAATTTAATTTTGATTTAGTTGATTTAAAAAAAATTAAACCCCAAAAAATAGTAATTGATAGTGCCAACGCTGTCTCTGGAATTTGGATTCCAAAGCTGGCCAAAAAAATAAAGGCTAAGGTTTTTCATCTTTTTTTTCAACTGGATGGCTCCTTTCCCAATCATTTACCTAACCCCTTAATTAAGGAAAATCTAAAAGATTTACAAAAAGAAGTTAAAACCAAAAAGGCCAATCTGGGAGTGGCCTTTGATGGAGATGGAGACCGAATTATTTTTGTTGATGAAAAAGGAAAAATTGTTTCTGGAGATTTAATCGGAGCCCTGCTTTCCTCAATCTTGTTAAGAGATAATCCGGGAGCAAAAATTTTATACGATTTACGATCCAGCAACGTCTTACCAGAGACCATAAAAAAGCTAAAAGGTCTGCCCATTCAGAATCGAATTGGACATTCCTTCATTAAGGAAAGGATGAGGAAAGAAAAAGCCCTTTTTTCAAGTGAGCTTTCTGGGCATTATTACCTTAGAGATCTTTATTTTTGTGAGGCTCCCCTTTTTGTTTTGCTTAAAATTTTGGAAGAGATTTCAGAAAAAAATAAAAAGTTATCCGAGCTAATTTCACCCTTTATAAAATATTTCCACTCAGGGGAGATAAATTTTAAAATCAAAGATAAAGAAAAAATCATTAAACTGTTAAGAAAAAAATATCGCTTAGGAAAGATTACCTTAATTGATGGAATAAGAATAGACTTTAAAGATTTTTGGTTTTTGGTCCGCCCTTCCCAGACCGAGCCAATTTTAAGATTGGTGGTTGAGGCCAAAACTAAAGAATTAATGCAAAAAAAGAAAAAAGAGCTTAGTTTGCTGATTAAAACTTGCAGCTAAACCTTTTTAAATCAGGCCCATTTTGGTTTTGACCTCATTTAAAGTTAAAGTTGCAATTTCTCTTGCCTTTCTTTGGCCTCGATCCAAAATTTCTCTTAAATAGACTTCTCTTGAGAGAAGTTCTTTTCTTTTTTTTCGAAAAGGTTTTAGTTTTTCAATCAAAAGTTGGGATAGCGCCTCTTTAAAGAACTGATACCCTTTGCCCTTAAATTCTCTTTCCACTTCCTTAATGGTTCGCTCACTAAATAGGGAATAGATCAAAATCAGATTGGAAATACCTGGTTTTTTTTGAGGGCTAAATTTTATTTCCTTTCCCGGATCGGTTACGGCCTCCGTGATTTTGGCCCTAATTTCTTCCGGTTCGGCAAAAAGGGAAAGATAATGTTTCTCTCCCAAAGATTTTGACATTTTCTTTTTGGGATCAGCCAGGGACATGATTTTTCCTCCCCATTTGGGAACCAAAGCTTGGGGTTCAACCAAAGTTTTTCCAAAACGAGAATTGAATCTTCTTGCTATTTCTCTGGCAAATTCCAGGTGCTGAAGCTGATCTTTTCCTACCGGAACAATTTCTGCCCGATAAAGCAATATATCGGCTGCCATCAAAATTGGGTAGCAAAAAAGTCCGGCATTGACCGCCTTTTTTAATTCCTTTCGTTTTTCCTTAAACTGGGTCATTCTAGAAAGCTCTCCTAAAGGGGTAAGGGTAGAAAGCAGCCAGCAAAGCTCACAGTGTTGGGGAACTTCAGATTGAATAAAAATTAAGGATTTTTCTGGATCAATTCCGCAGGCTAGATAGGAAATTACTGTCTCCATTACTAGTTTTTGAAATTGCTGGGGAGAGTAGGGGACAGTCAGGGCATGTAAATCAACAATGGGAAAAATACACTCCGCTTTTTCCTGGAGGGAAAGCCAGGTTTTGATTGCTCCAAGATAATTTCCAAGATGGAGCTCTCCAGTTGGTTGAATTCCACTTAAAACTCGCATTTTTTTAGACTTCAATTACTACCGGAAGGATCATTGGCCTTCTTTGAGTTTTGGTAAAAAGAAAGTCACCAATTTTGTTTCTAATCTCATCTTTAACATAGGCCCAATTGACCGCTCCTCCCGAACCAGTAGCCCTTTCCACAATTTCTACCGTCTTTTTTCTAGTCTGGGCCAAAAGTTCCTTTGATTCTCTTAGATAAACAAACCCCCTTGATATTATATCAGGAGAGCCCCTTACCCTTCCAGTCTGCCTTTCCACCACTACCACAATTACGAACATTCCATCCTTGGCCAGAGTTTGACGATCCCTCAAAACCACCTCTCCTACATCTCCAATTCCCAGCCCATCCACCATTACATAGGAGGAGGGAACTTCTCTTTTCTCAACCCAAATTTTATTTTTTTGCAAATTTACTACCTTCCCATTTTCAACCACCACAATATTTTTTTCAGGAATTTGCATTTCCCTGGCCAGCTGGGCATGGGCAATCAGCATTGAGTATTGTCCATGAATTGGCAAAAAGAATTTTGGTTTTAAAATTTTAATTAATTTTTTTAATTCCTCGGCCTGGGCATGACCTCCGGCATGAATATCCATCATTTTATAGTGGAAAACTTTGGCTCCCTGACGGTAAAGTTCATCCTTCAAAATTTGAACCGTTCTTTCATTTCCAGGAACAACCGAGGAAGAAAAGATAATGGTATCTCCCTTTTTTAATCTAATGAAAGGATGATCTTTGTTGGCAATCCTCATCAGTACCGCTTGACCTTCTCCCTGGGCACCGGTGCAAAGGACGGTAATTTTTGAGTCGGGAAAACGGTCGATTTCCTTGGCAGAAATTAGAGTTCCCTTTTTAGCCTTAAGATAGCCAAGCTCTCTTGCAATCTGAACATTGGTTTTCATGGAATAACCTTCCACAATCACTTTTCTTTGATATTTTTCAGATAAACTGATGATCTGCTGAATTCGATTAATTAGGGAGGCAAAGGTTGCAGCAATGATTCTACCCTTGGCCTTCTTGAAAATCTCATCCAAATTTTCAAGAATAGTTTTTTCTGATAAAGAATGGCCTTCGTTTTCTGCTCCAACCGAATCGGAAAGCAAAAGTAAAATTTTTTTATTGGCAATTTCCTTTAATTTTTTAAAATCGGTAGGCTGATCATAGACCGGATTGGGATCAAATTTAAAATCGGAGCTGTGGAAAATATTTCCAACCGGAGTTTTGATCAAAAACCCAAGATTATCGGCAATATTATGATTTTGTCTGAAACACTCAATTTTGAAAGGCCCCAGATTAATTTTTGATCCATCTTTAATCTTTTTTATTTCTAATTTGGGCTGTAAAGGAAAATCTTCCTGTCTTTTTAAAATTATTCCCCGAGTTAGATTGGCAGCATAAAGGGGAGGATTTTTAAGCTTTTGAATCAGATAGGGAATAGCCCCGATGTGATCGTAATGGCCATGGGTGAAAATTATTCCCAAGATATTTTTTTCTTTTCCCTTAAGATAGGAAAGATTGGGAATAATATAATCAATTCCGGGCATATCTTCTTCTGGCAATCTAAATCCAAGATCAATGATTAAAATGCTCTTTCCATATTCAAAGAGCAAGGTATTTCTTCCTACCTCACCTAGTCCTCCCAGAGGAATAATTTTTAGAGTTTTTGGCATGTGCGGACGGTGGGAGTTGAACCCACACGGAGTTTCCTCCACAGACTCCTGAAGCCTGCGCGTCTTCCAAATTCCGCCACGTCCGCCAATCTATTTGCCTAATCTTTTTTTGAATTCCTCAACTATTTTTACTGGTAAAGGATCAATTTTATAGTTTTTGGCAAGATAAAAGGAAGTCCAATCGGCCAGCAATAAACTAGAGAAGATTTTATATAAAATATCTTTTCCCTCAAAATTTAAAATTTCAACTCCAACCCCTCTCTCCTTTAGGATTTTGGCGGTAAGCTCCATTCTTTTTAAATTTCGGGGATGATCCGCCGGATCTTTTAAAATTAAAACTAAAAAATAATCTTTAAATCTCTCCAGGCCAACCAATTCATTGTGGTTAAGTTCAGGAAAAAAATTCCAAAAGGCAGGGACCTTGGAATTCTCATTAAATTTTATTTTCCAAATTCTGGCAATAGCCTCCCTTTGACGAGAGGCATAAATTAGGGGAATTTTATTTAATAACTTTTTGGCCAATCTTTTTCCTTCCTTTTCCAATTTTTTTGGCTTTAAATTTTTCTCTAGATTTAAAAGATTTTTCAAATTATTCCTGATCATTCCACAATTAACCAAAATTTGCATCAGGGCTGAAAACTGATAGCCAATTGACATTCGGGGAGGAAGGCCAGAAGGAATTTTAACTACCGGAATTTTATTTTTTTTACAAAGTTGATAAAGCCTTCCTCCGGAAGTAATACAACACAAAGAAAAATCTTTTCTTTTTGCCTGCTCAAAGGAAAAGAGAGTTTCCTCAGTATTTCCAGAATAGGAGATCAAAACTACCAAATGGCTTTGGTCGGTCTGGTAGGGAAGGCCGTAATCTCGATGCAAAAAAACCGGTAGGGCAATTTTATAGCTTTCCAACCATATTTTTAGCAAATCTCCAACCAGGGCTGATCCTCCTACTCCTCCCAAAGTTAGAGCCTCAAATTGACCAGGGATTTTAACCTTTTTGGCCAACTTGATTCCGATCGGAAATTGACGATTAAAATTTAAAATAATTTTTCTCATTTTTTATTTCCAGACCCTTTTTTCTTTTATATAAAAATTTCCAATCTCTGAAAACCGCTGGGATGGATCAGAAAGTCTCATTGGCTTTGTGCCCTTAATTTTCTTTTTTATTAAATAAAGATAATCGGGGGAGAAAAGAAAGATGGCTGGAGCATCCTCAATTAAAATCTCCTGAAACTTTACCAATTTTTGAGCCTGAATTTCTGGCTCAGTTGCCTGGCGAGCCTCTTTTAAAAGCTTATCGGCCTTAGAAGATTGATATTGGGCCAAATTTAATCCGGGATCCTGTTTTTGGGTTGAGTGCCAAAAAGGGAAGGGATCGGGAATCATTCCCAAAATCTCACCAAAAAGTAGGGCCTGATATTTTCTGGGTTTTAAATACTCTTTCTCCAAAACGGAGGGGGGCAAAATTAAGGTTTTTAACTTTAGGCCCAGTTTCTCAAATTGCAGGGTTAAAAGTTTAGCAGTTTCTTTCAGCAGTGGATCTTCTGGCAGCAAAAGTTCAAATTCCAAAGGTAAAGTTTCCTTAACCACCCCTTTTCTAGTTTTGATCTTTTTTATTTTTTCTAAAAAACCATCCTGATCTTGATCTGAAAATCCAACCTTGGTTAAAAGTTCCTTAGCTTTTTTCAAATCATAGGGATAGCTTTTCGGGGGAGGATCAAAGCCATAAAATTGAGGCAATATTGGAGAATCAACTATTTTCCCTTGATTTTTTAAGATTTTTTCCAAAATCTCTTTTTTATCTATCCCATAATTTAGGGCCTGTCTTATCTTTTTTTTCCTGAAAATCTCAGCCTTTTCTGGATTAAAAAAGATGGCAAAATAACGGGAAAGATCAACTTTTAAAATTTGCCAATCATTTTTTGAAAAATGTTCAAGTTTTTGAGGCAAAATCGAGGAAAAGCCATCAATTTTACCTTTTTTGGCCGCCTCAATTAAACCCTCTTTTTGATCAAAAAATTTAAAAACAATTTTGGCCAAAGCAGGTTTTTTTCCATGAAAATAGGGATTTGGTTTTAAACTAATTTTTTCAATTTTGCCCTGTTTTGAAATTTCCAAACTTTCAACCTGATAGGGCCCACAGCCAATTGGTTTTAAATTGTAATTGGCCAAGGGAAAATTTTGAGGGGGAATTTCCTTCCAGATATGCTCTGGTAAAATTTTTTGGGTTAGATTCTCAATGAAGGGAAGATAGGGATTTTTGAGTTTAAAGCGAAGCTGGTTTGGACTTATTTCCTCAACTTCCACCCCCAGCCAACTTAATCTTGCTGGACTTTGGTAATCTGGATTTTGAATGGTCTTTACAGTAAAAACAATATCTTTGGCAGTAAGGGGTTTTCCATCCTGCCAAAAAAGATTATCTTTTAAAGTGATCTCATAAACCAATCCCCCTTCCAAAACCTGATAACTTTGGATAAGATCGGGCACAATCTCACCCCTAGAATTGTATTTCATCAGTCCACAAAATAAAAGCTGCACCAAATCTCGATCCGGATCATTGGCCAGAGCATAGATTGGATTTAAAAAACGAGGCTGGCCAACTATTCCCTCGATATATTGACCCCCGAACTTGGGAACAATTTTGGTATTTTTTAAATAAAAAGAAACTGATAAAAAGCTGACCGAACTAAAAAATAAAATTAGCAAAGTTAAAAAAAGAATTTTCTCTTTTTTATCTAAAATTTTAAAAAGACAAAGCCACTGAAAGAAGGTAGGGCAGCGAGGAAAATATTGTCTTTTTTTCTTTTTTAAAAAAGAAAAAGTTTTTATTTTTAAATATTT
>Ga0209426_1001818_pt1 | contig 11444 bp, 16 predicted proteins | sample Deesub1362B_J571_FD_187697 | JGI IMG/M metagenome (GOLD analysis project Ga0209426, IMG submission 187697) | Deep oceanic, basalt-hosted subsurface ecosystem from Juan de Fuca Ridge flank, Pacific Ocean, CORK Borehole 1362B_J2.571 (SPAdes)... ...
CATGTTCTCTTACGTGTCTCATTTTTATAATGCATTCATGTAAAATTCATCTGAGAGCATCGTTTTTCCAGAGGTATAATCATATGCCTTTCGAAAAATGTTGTGTCTATGATTCTCTCTGGAGTGCTTATTTTTCTCTCCAAGTATGTAGTTTTACTTTAACCCAGCCAACCTTTTGAGATCACTCAGAGAGATCAACCACTTCCCTGCTAAAACCACCCTTGCGATGTCATACTTTTCGATGTATTTTTTGAGAGTTTTCTTGTCAACACCTAAATACAGCGATAACTGTTCGGCTGAGATCCATCCCTCTTCCGGCAAGCTTCCAATTATTTCCGTTTCCGGATCTATTTTCTTCCCATTCCCATTCTTCAATAAAACCACCTCCCAGCTTGCTCAAACTCTCTAAGGGGATTTCTCCTCCTGTGAGCCTCAAAACCTTAGCCTCGCACTCGTAACAGAGGTAAATCCATAACTTACCTGAACCATCAGAGTAGGCTCTTAACGGTCCATCAAAGTTTGAGGATCCACAGATCTTGCAATACCTCAGCAACTTTGCTTTCATACTATTGTCGCCCTCCTACCTCCTCTTAGATTCTTAAACAGCCAGATTATAAAGATCAAGAGCATGACAGGAAAGAGAATCCTCCAGAACGTAAGTATAAGAGGAATTCCAAAGAAAAATAACAGTAGCAAAAGCTTTTTCATAGTATCACCATATCTCTGGAATTCTCCCAAAAACTCCATCGAAATGGTTCTGTTCGGGAATGGAAAGCTGACCTCCCTCTTCTGTTTCGGTTTCTTCTCCATCCTGAGAGTTCTCAGCCGTCTCCTCTTTTTCAGCAGCCTCTTCTTCCGGCTGTTCCTCAAGAATTCTCCAAGAAACTGTGAAATTGTAAGGGAGTCTCCCCAAAGCTTGCCCAATCATTAAGCAAACATTTATGATGGTGTTCAGATCACTCAGGTTCCTGAATTCCAGAATGAATTGGATGCTTTTTGTTTTGTTCTCAGTCATTCTCTCGCCTTAAACGAAATCGATAACTTCCTCCTCTTCCTTTGGCTTAATTTCCCTAACCCAGAAAGCCCCAACTTCCTTCCAGTTCTCTCCTTCCTTGATCACAAGTCTGAAGGCTGGCTGGTTGTCCTTCTCCTTCCTGTCGTTCTTGAACAGGAAGGCTTCTTTCTTCCCAAGGATTCCAAAATCCAAATATCCGGCCAGATACTTCTTCCCCTTCTCCTTTCTATCCTTCTTCTCCTTCATTCTATCCCTCCACCAATCATACAGGGTTTTAAACTGGATTTCGGCCATTTACTCATCTTCTCCTAAATCCTCCTCTATCATCTCTTTATACACATGAGCTGGGAGTTCTGGTGTGTATTCCTGACAAATCACTCCTCCATCCGTCTCCTCAATGAATTCAGGGTTTTCTGGATCGATATCAAAATCGAAAGCCAAGCATTCTCCTTCGTCGAAGTTCTCGCATCCAAGGCAGAACTTCTCGATGAACCACACCATCCTTTCCCGCAATTCTAACTCCAAGCTACCACCTCCCTGATTTTTTCCTCCCTGACGGAGGAGCTTTAGTCAAGAATTTCTCATGAAGGAATGAGCCTAAATCCTGAATTGAGCCTGCAAGAATTGGCTCTCTATCTTGGAAACTCACAAATGGAGAGGTTTTGACCATCTCATTTGTTGGGAAGTTGTAAAGCTCAACTTTCCCATTCTTAGTGAATAAGACGTATAAAGGCACATTCAAGCATTTCGCAACTTTTCTAAGGGTTATGAGTTGGTAGCCCCTTATGATCTTGTAGTTGGATTGTTTTTCCTCGATGACTGCCCTTATCCTGTTGCCCACCTCAATGACATAATCGATATTCGTGATTACTACCTCTGAATTGGTGTGGTAAGGTTCAAGAGCTTTAAACAGAGAATTCTCAATGAATTGACCACAATGAGGGCATTTCATGTTATTGTCTCCTCCATAATCTTCTGAAGGTATAACCGTCCATTTCCCCAATGATCTCAATATCATAGCTTCTTAACTCTCCAGGAGGGCATTCAGGACAATGAGCCACTCTATGCGTTACGTCTCCGATTTTATGATCAGCATTACCATGAAAGTGGGCTCTTCCACAAAATGGGCAGTTTGGAATGATTAAATGCCACTTGTAAAGAAACCCAAAAGTCCTTTTACAGGACATTACCATATAATCTCACCCCTCTCCTTCAGCATTTTGATGTAAAACCGTATTTTCTCGCTATTCTCTTTGGGAAATCGTTTAAGAACCTCGGAAAGGATGTTTGACTCTATTTGTGCTCTTGGACTGCCTTTAGGCTTCTGTTCTCTTTCGTATTTCTCTTTAGCTGGCTTAACTGCCTCTTTAATTGCTTTGAGAAGGGTTTCTTGGTCGGGTGTTTCATCGATGTATTCCGTCAGATCGTGAGTTTCTCCTTGGATTTCAAACTCTTCCTCTTCATCTTCTTCATCTTCAACCTTCCACCTGATTCCTCTCCAAGCTGTAACCCTCTTTCCCGCTATCTTTGGCCTGTAATCTTGAACATTGACCTGTCTGATCAGTTTTTGATGGAACGTGCTTTCCGTGATGGTTGGGAGTTTGTTCTGCCTGCAATACTCACAGAAGGACTGATACAGTTCTTTCTTGGGAATGAAATCGTCTGGGGAGACCTCAAGCATGTCCATGACAAAGGCAGCAACAGGGTTTGACATTCTGAGGTATTTCTCCCTTGTTTGCTCTGTGCTTATACCCGTTGAAAACTCTCCATTCTCCAGCAACCTTTTCAAACCCTTTAAAGCGAGATTTAGTAAGCCTGATAGCTCTTCAGGGGTTGTTATCTTTTCGATAAGGTTCTTATCTGCCCTACCTTCGAAGTTGTTCGGGAAATTGATTATGATCCACCTTCTGAAGAAAGCATGGGTGTCATCGTAGGCTTCAGGTAATTTGTTGCAGGAGAAGATCAGTTTTGCATAGTTCACAAACTTGAAGGGATTCTTAAACTTCCTCTCTGCCTCAATTGAGTCCTCACCAGTCAGTATTTTGAAAACTCCCGTATCCTTTAAAGCTGCTGAAGGCAAATCTGCAAAGGTGTTTGCCAGTTTTCCGTAAAGCTCGCTCACAGCAAACCTGTTTTCAGACAAGGCCTGTAAGGTTACATGGGAAACATTGTAAGGGCCAAGAAATCTTTCCAGCAATCTTATCAGGGTTGACTTCCCGTTTTCACCCTCTCCAACGAGCATGAAGGCTTTATGGATGAAATACCTCCTGTATAAGCAGAAACCAAAGAATTCCTCGATTACAGGGATGTCCTCAGGATGCAAAACTTCAGAAAAGAATTTCTTGATCTTCGGGCAATCAGCATCAGGATCATAGACAACAGGGATCTTCACAGTTAGGAAGTAGTCTGGGGAATGTGGTAGCAGCTCACCCGTTCTTAAATCAATAACGCCATTCTTGACAGCTATCAGATTTAAGTTATTGTCGAACCTTGAGCGATCGATGTAAGTTGATCGCTTTATGTGAGCGACAACCTCTTCAGCTCGATAGCGATTGGCCTCCTCACCAAGGTATTGCTGAACCTTTTGCTTGATTACAACCTCGCCATGTGGTAAATAAATGCCATCTTTATACACATAAACTTCTTCATTATCTTTTGTCGTTACAAATATATTTTCAGACATGATTAAATCTGCTAACCTCTTGGCAATGAATCGGTTTTTATCAAAGAAGTAAGAAACATCGATTTCAGTAGGCATGTCAACCCTTTGGTTTGAGTTCTCACAGATTGGAAAGTTTTGGTTAGAAATGTCTGGGGTGTCAGGGATGTCAGGGTTATTATATACTTTAATTCTACTCCCTTTTATAGGCTTAAAGTTAGGGCTTGAGTTGACATCCTTGACACGCTTGACATCTCTATATATTCTCCCTCCGTTTTGTGATTCCTCTCCTCTAAGGGTTGACATGGCACCTTTATTCAAATCTTCTGTGAGCTTAACAAGTTTCAAGAACAGTTGTGGACTTTTAGCTGGATTAAACCTCTCTCCTTCTATTTTCGATAAGGTTAGCTCAAGGTAGTCATCCCTATCAAGCTTCTCCCTGTAACGATAGGTCTGCAGGATCTCAACAATCTGTGAATTGTCGAACCTCCAGTAGTAGAGTCGAGAAGCACAGGCCATGTCTGCTTCAGAGGGTGATAGATAGTCAGGATGGTCGATGACCTGTAAAAGCTCATCCAGTTTCCTGTCCACTTGTCTTATAGCTTCAAGGTGGATCCCCAGGTCGTTAACAAAAACGTTATTTTCAGTTTCAGGCTTTTCTTTCTCTTCCTTCGACTTCTCAAGCTCCTCCTTAAGCCTCCTTACAGCCTCTACATCTGTGACATCATCATTAAGCTCAATCAGCTCAGCCAGAAGCCTCCTGTCGTCTTTAACGTTGTAGAAGCCTGGCAACCTGAGAACTCTGGCACAATCCCAAGCATTATCGACCTTAAAACCATGATTCCTCAAAAACTGGATCAATGCTTTGTTCAGCTCTTCAATCTCTTCCTTAGGTATCTCTTGGTTGAGTTTTATGATAGGCTGAAAACCTCTTCCAGAATAAACACAGGCTGAGATCTTGATGCCCTTGACAAGTAGGATCTTCTTAGCCTCATAATACCTGACCAACACCCTTGCTTTAATCTCCTCATCTGTGAGAGCTTCATATTCCTCTGGCTTCTTAACGGAAAAGACGTCAACGTCAAGCCAGAGTTTATTAGCCTCATCTACGACATGCTCTTTGCCCCCTCCTCCACTCTTAGGCTTTATTTTGCGGGGGAGAATACCATAGTAAACGTTAAAACCCTCCTTGTTCTGTGATTTTAGGAAGTCAATATCGTTTCTTAGCTCGTTTACATCTCTGTAAAACTTTGGAATTGATTTTCCTTTGCCAATAAGCCTTATTTCAAGCCAATCTTCTAAGTCATTGGTTTGCCGGAGGAATTCTTCAACCTTCTTGGATAATTCCCCCATTATCGACAACCCCCTTCAGAAAACAGCCTTTTAAAAGGAAGTTACCGCAAATTGTCGAGTCTGTAAAACATCGTCTGGGTAGTTCCGAAACCTTAATAAATTTCAAGCCATTTATTATGGTCATGCATACTCCCCACAGTCTTTTTTAATTTTCCATAACCACCCCCAAATACTCGGCATACGCTTCAATGGCTCTTCTTATGATCTCTGAAGCAGAATTGTGGGCAACTGGCTTGTTATACTCCTTTTTAAGTATTTTCTCCAGAATTCTGGCGTGTTCTGGATAGATCGTTACTGAAATCTGGATTTTATCCCACTTCGTTTTTATCCCAACCATTGCTCACCACCACCTAATTAGTGTATAATGGAAACCAAATTTTTAAATAGTTTACGGTGGTAACTAAGTATATGGATGGACTACAAAAAATCGCAGAAGAGAATGAACGAAAGATACTGTCTGCTATATCAACAGGCCCTAAAGGCTGGGGAGAACTTTTAAAGGTAACTAAACTATCAAAAAAGGGTTTAGCCAAACACTTAAAGAGATTACTCAATAATGGGTTGATTACCGAAGAAATAGACAGAAAAGACAGGAGAAAAAAAATTTACAGATTAAAACCAGTGGATGAAACAGTAGATTCGATTTCAAGGGTAATAATTACGTTAAACTTTTTAGAACACGTTATTCGAGCCTTTCACGTAGATGAGAGCGAGGAAAAAAGGTTAGAGAACTTAGAAAGAACCATTGGATTGACAACATTACTATGCTTGAGTGTTGGAAGAGAAGGATTAGAAGTTTTGAAAGAATATAACGAACTTCTATCCGAGTATCTTAAAGACTCATTTCCGCAAATAGATGAATTTAAAGAAGCTTTCCAAAAAATAAGGGATCAAGTAAGGGAATTGGTTAAAATAGAAATTGAGAACAAGGGTTATGTGGATGAAAGAGAGATAATCGGAAAAGTTTTGCTTCTGCACGCGATATTTACTGCTTTGGAGTCTATTTCGGAAAAAGATCTTAATCTTCGTGAAGAAGAATCCGTTTCAGCAAATGACCTTTACAAGAAGTAGTTTACAACTGGCTTTTCAAAAATTTTTTAGTTTTATGCGTATGTTATTCAAGCATGCCACGCCCTAACCGGAATAAAGTTAGGCTGAACCTAACTATAAACAGAGACATCTTGGAAGCTTCAAGAGAATACATCCCGAATATCTCTGAATTTCTTGAATCAAAGCTTGTGGAGTTTCTATCGTATGTCCAGCACCCTCTCACAAGGTCTTACGAGTGGGCTCGGCCGGATTCGAACCGGCGACCTCCGCCTTGTAAGGGCGACGTCATAACCGCTAGACCACGAGCCCCCGGCAATACCTATGCTGTGCGAATATTAAAGTTTAACGATCACAGCATTGGGAGCAAGTTATCAGGCAAATTATCCAATCATCCCAGACAATAGCCAAAAATGGATTTGGCAAAATGGAAAACGGATCCAGCAAAAAGTGGAGCCAGCAAAATATAAATTTGATCGAAAGGTATCGTCGGGTGGGGTGATAGAGTTGAAATCCGGACTGAGGGATCACGAATGGTTGAGGGCTTACATGAGAAGAACGGGAATTGAAGGTGAAATAATTTCTGCTCCTGAAGTTCAAACGGTGGAGAAAGCCGCCAAAAGGCTGGGATGCGGCAAGAAACAGATTTTCAAGTCGGTGGTATTCGTTGATGAGAACGGGAACGGAGTCATCGGGATAGTGGACGGAGAATCTAAGGTTGACAAATCGAAGCTGGAAGGTTTATGCGGAAGGAGGTTGAGGGTTGCGGGAAGAGATGAGGTTTCCAAGCTTACGGGTTTTTCCGCAGGAGGAGTTGCTCCTTTCGGAACTGGATGCGAAATCTTCGTTGACAGAAGTGTGATCGGGCAGGAAATCGTTTTCGGTGGCGGAGGTGACGAAAACCACCTTCTGAAACTCAAACCATCGGAGCTTTTGAAAGAAGCGAAAATTGCGGATATAGCAAAAAATCGAATTTAAAGGATTACAAGGTAAGCTCCTTGAGGTTAATCGTTCTCCCCTCTTTGTAGCTCCTTATCGCTGAAATTGCAACTTCAAGCACGTATTTTCCGTCTTCACCTGATGGTAGCGGTTTTCTGTTCTCCTCTACACATCTCAAAAACTCTTCTATCTCATTTCTGAGTGGTTCCTTTTTCTCTATCTCAACATCCAGCATACCATCGCTCTTCATCACCTCAAGCTCTTGCGTCAGGTAATCCACCCTGGCCACCCCTCCCGTGCCTACGGACGTGAGCTTTCGGATCTTCTTCGGGGTTAGCCAGTTCGTATTTATTATCCCGGCCCTGTTACCTGAGAACTTAAGCAGGATGGACGCGTGATCTTCGCTGGTATGGAAGCTGTTTCCAGCTATCGTGTAAACCTCCTCAGCCTGCTTTTCGTAGATATACGACATCGTGTCGATGTCGTGGACGGCGAGATCGATTATTATTCCCACGTCCCTTATCCTTGGAGAATAGGGGCCCACCCTTTCGGCCGTCATCGTGAGCACGTCTCCGAGTTCTCCTTTTCTTACGAGCTCCTTCAGCGCAACGACGGCGGGATTGAACCTCTCGATGTGTCCGACCATCAGCTTCACCCCGTTCCTTTTCGCCTCCTTTATCAGCTTCTCGGCTCTGGAAACCGATTCAGCAATCGGTTTTTCAACCAGCATGTGAACTCCGTGATTTGCAGCGGCGATGCCGATGTCCACGTGAAGGCTCGTCGGCACGGCGATGCTAACGGCATCAACCCTTTCGAGAAGCTCGATGTAATCGGAAAAGAATTCCGTTTTGTAAGCCATAGCGATTTCCTTTCCAGCTCTTTCGTTTACATCTGAAACTCCCACCAGCCTCGCTACGTCGAGCTGGCTGTAAATCCTCGCATGATGTCTCCCCATCGCTCCTACTCCGATGACGCCAACGTCTATCATCTTTCCACCGTAAGGAATGTAAAACAATTGTTGTCAGATATAAATAAATCTTTCGATTATAAAAAATGGTTATCATTATTATCCTATCATTATTATCAGAAGTGTGTTTGCCGTCATCATCATATATTTCATAAACTATATTTAATTTAGATACAACTTCTTTTAACGGCCAGCGGAAAATGCTGGGTTACGAAATGGCAGAAGACGTCCCGCTCCTCTGCCTCCTCTTGTCCGACCTAAGCATCCGATACTGGCCGCATAAAATTTTTTAGACGGTGAAATCTTCAAATTTGGGCGTATCACAAACATCCCGGACAAGAATATTGCAGAACGAAGGTCAGACGTCCCTTAAAACCTTCTTGAATTCTTCGATGAAACCCTCGATTACTTGTGGCGTTACGTGAGGCATGATTACAAATCGAACAGCCTTCGGCTCTCTGATAGTTGAGATCACCCACCTCCTTTCCATGAGCTCCGCTTTTATTTTCTCGGCCTTCTCGGTAGGAAAGCTCACGACATTCATGACCGGTTCGATTACCGGTTCGAATCCCAGTTCGGCCATCCTTTCAACGAGAAGCTTGGTGTTCCTCAAGCATTCTCCGACTATCCTACGCATGCCTTCAAATCCTAGGGAGTAAAGAACAGCAAAAGCCGACGCGACCCCGGTTCCCGGCCTCGTGCCTGTGAGCGTGTACTGCGTTTTTGTCGTCAGGTAGGGCGTTTCAACCTCAAGGGCGCGCAGGTATTTTTCATCCCTGAACAGTATCCCTCCAGACGGAATCGTTGCCATTCCCATCTTGTGTGGATCTATCGTGATCGAAGAGACGCCTTCAAGCTGAAAGTCGAAGGGGTAGGGCTCCTCCATGAACGGGATAACCAACCCCCCGAACGCCGCATCTATATGCAGCTCGATGTCCCTCTCCATCGCAAGTTCTGAGAGTTCGATGATTGGGTCTATCTGTCCCAACTCCGTCGTGCCGGCTATTCCAACTAAAGCAACCGTATTTTCGTCGATTAACGATTCCACATCGGCTAAACTAACCCTGTATTCCTCGTCGAGGGATGCTCTTCGAACTTCAACGCCGAGAATGTCCCCTATTTTTTCGAATGAGAAGTGGGCGGATTTTGGAATTACGATGTTCGGCTCCTTCGGATTCTCAATTTTTTCCCTCATCAGATTTCTTGCAGCCCTTATCCCTTGAATGTTCGCTTCCGTTCCACCAGAGGATATGTACCCCGCAACTTCTGGATTATGGAGGATCTCACCCAAAATTTTCAGAAGTCGATTTTCAAGCTTTCTGGTACCTTGGAAGATTCCGGGATCGCCCAGATTCGTTTCGATAAAGATCTCGTGAGCTTTCAGTGCGAGAGGATGGGGAACCGTGCACATGGAACTGAGTACTTGGAAGTAGGGTATGTCCTCGCTTCTGAACTTCGAGAGTTCCCTCATGAGGTCTTCGACTCTTGCCGGAGCATCACCTTCCACGGCTTCGTCCTCCACGGCTATCATCTCCTCTGGGGCTTGGAGAAGCAATGGTCTTAAATAGATATCCATCCATGCCTGTTTGTGTTCGCCGCCGTGTTAGTGGGAGGGAGAGGAAGAAGGTTGGGAGGTGTGGAAAAAGCTCTGATGAGAATAGGGAATAAGAAAATAATCGAACACATACTCGAATCTCTGAAAGAATTCGATTGCGTTATCGTTTGCCGTGATGAAGAGCAATCGAGCATCTACTCGAAGTACGAATCAACGATCACGGACATTCTGAAGGGGATGGGACCTTTGGGGGGGATTCACGCTGCGCTTAAGCATTTCAATGAAACCGTGCTCGTTGTGAGCTCAGATATGCCATTTCTGAATCCGGAAGTTTGCAGGAGGATATACGATGAATGTTGGGATGCCGATGCGGTGATACCGGTATGGAACGACGGAAGGCTGGAACCCACCTTCGCATCCTACTCACCCAAGCTGATACCTGAAATCGAAAGGTGTTTCAAAAGTGGTGAGAAAAAGGTTTTAAAAGCGATTGAGGGACTTGAGAGAGTTAAATACTATCCGGTTGAGAAGTTGAGGAGGTTCGATAAGGATCTCCTGAGCTTCATGAACGTGAACACAGGTGATGATCTGGCAAAAGCCGAAGAAATTAGGAGAAAGAAAGATCTGGGTTCGGTTTAAATACCCATAGTCTGGATAGTTTTGATAGAAAGGGGGACCGAGATGCTGGTGGACAGGTTCAACAGAAAGATAACGAATTTGAGGATTTCCGTTACGGATAGGTGCAATCTTAACTGTTTTTACTGCCACAAGGAGGGTTTTCTTAGCAAGGGCTGCGATGAGCTTTCCGCTGACGAGATATCGCGGATCGCCTACGCATTCAAAAAACTGGGAGTTAAGAAGGTTAAAATCACAGGCGGTGAGCCGCTGGTTAGAAGGGACATCGTCGATGTGATAGCAGCACTTCCAGCCTTCGATGAGATCTCGATGACCACCAACGGAATTCTGCTGGAAGACTACGCGACCGAGCTGAAGGAGGGTGGATTGGACAGGATTAACATAAGCATAGATTCGCTCAAGGCTGGAAATTACCAGAGACTAAGCGGAGGAAGGCTTGATAGAGTTCTTTCTGGTCTTGAAGCTGCAATAGAGGCTGATCTGACGCCTGTCAAGGTGAATATGGTGGTGATGAAGGGAATAAACGATGGTGAGGTTGACGACATGATCGACTTCCTTTCACGATACAACGGTGAAGACGAATCTCCAAAGGTCATCCTGCAACTGATCGAACTTCTAAAACTTCCTGGGCTGGAAGGGTACTGGTACGACATAGGACTGATCGAGGATAGAATCTCAGCCAGAGCGAAGGGTGTTAGGGTGAGGAGGATGCATGGTAGAAGGCAATACGTGATCGATGGAGGGGTGGTGGAGTTCGTGAGGCCGATGGACAACACCGAGTTCTGCTACAACTGCAACCGCATCAGAGTTACGTGCGACGGTAAGATCAAACCTTGCCTTCTCAGGAGCGATAATCTCGTAGACGTTAGGGGTCTCGAAGGGAGGGAGTTGGAGAGAAGAATAATCGAGGCCGTTCGCCTCAGAGAACCCTATTTCAAAAGAAGGGTTGAGGTAGGGCTTAGAGATTCGGAAAGTTGAATTCGGAGGGTGGTTGAATTGGATGTTGATGTACGGCTTTTGATCGATGGAAAGGAAATCGCCATGAATCCTTACGTCCAAAAGGTTTTTGGAGAAGTGGTAAAAGCTCTCATATCAACTCTGAAAGGCATAGAAGAGAACTGGAATCATGCGGAGATCATTTTGGACAGGTAAGCTGGAGTGTGGGGAGTGTGGGGAAACCGAGAGTTAGGGAAGCCCTCGCTAAGGTGAGGGAATACGTTCCTGGGCAGGATGTTGAGTTCGTCAGGAAGAAATACGGTTTGGAAAAAGTCGT
>Ga0209426_1001821_pt1 | contig 11416 bp, 14 predicted proteins | sample Deesub1362B_J571_FD_187697 | JGI IMG/M metagenome (GOLD analysis project Ga0209426, IMG submission 187697) | Deep oceanic, basalt-hosted subsurface ecosystem from Juan de Fuca Ridge flank, Pacific Ocean, CORK Borehole 1362B_J2.571 (SPAdes)... ...
GGTTGTTAATCCAATAGGTACATCAGCCAAGGCAGATGTACCAAAGAGATATCTCAAGAGGAGGGTTTATGTGATTGTTACAAAGTATGTGGTAGAAGAATGAGTCTGTGAATTTTGTCCCAAAACCTTTTAATCCCAATCATTTTAGAATTATCGAACAGAGAAAAGATATAATATTAGAATTTACGAGTAGTTTTGAGGTGAAATTATGGAAACACTGAGTAATTTGATTAAAGCCTTTATCGGTGAGAGTCAGGCAAGAAACAGGTACACTTTCTATGCTAAAATTGCGAAGAAAGAAGGCTATGAACAGATATCGGAGATTTTTACCGTAACTGCTGACAACGAGAGAGAACATGCCAAGAAACTCTTTGAAATGATTCAGGAACTGAAGGGAGAAACAGATGAGCTTGTGGTTGAGGCATTAGCTCCCCTAACGTATGGAGCTACCATAGACAATCTCAAGGCTGCAATAGCCGGAGAACACTACGAGAATTCGGAGATGTATCCAACTTTTGCCGATGTGGCTGAGAAAGAAGGTTATCCCCATATTGCTGAAAGATTGAGAGCAATTGGACAGGTGGAAGAGCACCATGAAGAAAGATACAGAAAACTGTTAATAACAGTCGAAAATGGAACGGTTTTCCAGAAAGAAGAACCTGTTTACTGGGTCTGTAGAAAATGTGGATACGTTCACTACGGGAGAGAACCTCCAGAAAAGTGCCCTTCCTGTGACCATGAGAAGAACTACTTTATGATAAAGTGTGAGGAATACTGAGGGGTATTACAATGGCAAAATACCAGTGTACGGTATGTGGATACGTTTACGATGAGGAAGAAGGCGATTCTGAGAGCAATGTTCCGCCGAATACACTGTGGGATGATTTGCCTGAAGAATGGGTTTGTCCGGTCTGCGGGGCGAAGAAAGAAGAATTTGAGTTACTTGAATAACTAATTTCCCTATTTTTTCAAAAAGACATATCTATGCAGAGGGCTGTTACGGATGGTGCAAGAACGCATTCATTTTTGAGGTTTGAAGGCTCTATTTCCTCAGTTTGAATGTCCATGCTGTACTCCCTTGCAAGTGCATCAATATTATTCAGCTTCATAATATTCACATTCTTCCGGATCCTTCAGGCAGTTCCATTCGACACATTGTCTGTAGTTTTTGCATTTTTTGCAGTCTTTCATTTGTTCTCACCTTTTGAAATAAAAAGAAAAAAATAATTTTCTTAAATCACTTCTACCGTTCCAGTAGATATTGCCTTTCCGCTTGGTTTGTGGATTATCTTGTATTCTATGACAGTATATTTATAGATGCCAATACCGTGTACAGCACCGACAGGTTTCCAGGATATCTGAGATCCGAATGAATCAATTCTACAGTTGTCCGCATGTAATTCAAACTTATCGCCGGGCTGTATGTATCCATCATTCGAGCCAATTTCTGTGATGTATGCAGATATGGTGGATGGTAAGCATGTCGTAGCACTATTTGCATCATCCTCTGATCTTACTGTAGTGTTTATCTGGTCAGCAAGGCTTATAGTATACTTGGTTGTTCTGCTCTGGAGTTGAATCTCAATATCATTTAAGCTAAATCCATCTCCACCAAGATGTTCAAACTCTAAACGATTGTCTGCCGAGAAATTAGCTGGATAGTCTGGTTGCCAGTTTGAAGTGTTTGCATCCTGAATGCTCTCAATAATAATTCTTGCAGCAATAGATGTTTGCGGGGTTTTTTGCTCATCAACCATAAGCCCGCCGCTGAATGAAGAGACCACAGCACCAAGCACTATCGTAACAACGAGCATCAGCATTACTCCAACCACTGGACTCACTGCTTTCTCATTGAGCTTCATTCCACCACCACCTCCTTATCGAGAATATACTTCCCGCTTGGTATGTGCATTATTTTGATCTCTACAGTGCTCCCTCTTCCAAATCCATATGTTGTGTTGCTTACATCGAATCCAAGGAGTGAACTCAGACCCTGTGAGCCGTAACTGGCACCGGTCTCCATTATGTCTCCAGTCATGAGCGTGAAGTTGCCGAACCACTTCTCCGGGTTGCTGGACGCATAACCACCCCTCATGTCATTTAAAAATGGTATTCGTATCTCTGTCCATCCAAAATCTGTCAGCGGAGAATCTTTATCGACAGAGTTTTTGATTACCGTTCCATTTGGAAGCGTATAGTATGTAATAATTCTGAGGTCTTTTGTGGGTAAAGGATCGCCGCTCAGATGCTCGAATATTGCGTATTTTACTGTATTACCTGTCATACTGCTGTATTCCTCTTTTATATGCACACTGATACTTGCTGCAGGAACTTTCTCTTCTTTCGATGCAATACTTCCACTGAAACTGCTCACAACAGCACCAAGTAATATTGTCACTACCAGCATTAACATTACTCCAACCACTGGACTCACTGCTTTCTCTTCCCTTTTAAATCCATCAAACATTTTTTCAACCTCCAATTTTTTTGTTGACAACTAAAGCAAACTTGATCTACTATATAAAATTATCCATTTTATCTGATTTCAAATCAAATAAATTTGATAATTGTCGAAGTAAGATTTTTATGTTATTATTATAACAATAACTATGGAAAAACTCGACTCCATATTCATGTCAGCATTCACAATAATTGCAGTTCTTTGCACTCTCGACATCCTGACAACAAACCATGTGATCTCCAACTCCATTGGCTATGAAAGCAATGAAGCTCTTGCAGCCGTGATAGGCAAGGAGTTTTACATGTTCAAATATTTCACAACACTTGCAATAGTTGCTGGCATTGCACACCTATGCAGAAAAAACAGAAATCTTGAGATTACAAGCTATACGACACTGATATCTTTTTATTCCATAATAGTCCTGAACAACATGGCGGTAATTTTTGCAAATACCGATTTGAATTTGAATTTACTTAAACTGTTTATAATCTTCGGATTCATGTTTATTCTATTCAATTTGTTAATTAATGCCAAGAAGAGAAAATTTAGAACACAATTCAGAAACTGATATCTGGTTTTTTTTAATGAACTCTGAGCAAAAAATTAAATACTATCGGGGTGATAGTTAGCTATCGGGGTGATAGTTACGTATTTTGATCCACGTCCCAAGAACAGAAAAGAGGATTTGTACAACCGGGAGAAAGAACTGCAAAAGCTTGAGAATGCATTGGCTAAAAAAATGCCTCTGATACTGGTTACAGGTATAAGAAGACTGGGGAAAACATCGCTGATACTTGTTGCCCTCAAAGACAGACCGAAAATAATTGTGGATTTGAGAGGAGTAACACCAAAATCCAGAGAAGGACTCTATAAAAGGATTGAGAGTGCTGTAAATGAATTTCTGTCATCAAATAAACCAATCTTCAATTCTATTAAAGACAGATTGAAGATTGTTAAGGGACTGCACATAATGGGCACTGGAATCAGCCTTTCTTGGAGTGAGAAACCTGTTGATTTAGCAGGGCTGTTTAAAAGTCTTGAAGAGTTTAATGTGGTTCTGGCATTTGATGAAGTACAGACACTGAGAGGTCCAATCGGAGTGGAGTTAGCAGAATTGATTGCACATCTTTTTGATTACACTGAGCTCAGTATAATCCTCTCAGGGTCTGAAGTGGGACTTCTTTACGATTTTGTTGGATCGGAGAATCCTAATTCGCCCTTATATGGCAGATACTTCGAAAGAATAGAGCTACAAAGATTTGATAAACAACAAAGTATCGATTTCTTGAAAAAAGGATTTGAGCAAATTGGTGCAGATTTTGAAGATGATATTCTGGAATACGCATGGGATATGCTCGATGGTATTGTTGGTTGGCTGGTTCACTTTGGAATAAAATATTCCGAAAGGGCATCAAAGCAATTGGTAGATGAGATTCTGGATGAAGCAAGCAAGCTTGCATCTGAGGAATTTAAAAACTTCCTTTCGAAGCATGTACCTGCTGAGAGCAGGTATCTGGCGGCAATGAAAGCTATAGCAATGAGGAAGAATACATGGTCTGCAATTAAGAGGTTTGTCGAAAAAGAAGAGAGAACAAGCATTCAGGATGCGGTAATAAGTAGAATTTTGAGAAACCTCTTAAACGCATCATTTATTGAGAAAAAAATTGATGGGAGGAATATTTACTACGAAATAGCTGATCCTGTCCTTAAGCACGGCATTATAAAGCTCAAAGGCTAGATATTCTAATGAAACAAAGTATGGTCTTAGTGAGATCAACGTTTTTTCAATTTTTCTAGCTGGTTGCACGCAAGAAGAGGAAGTAGCACCACAAACACCATCAAAGCTTTCAGGAGAGCTGACAATAGTTCCACAACTTTAACCAACTGGAAAGAGGTTGCTAAGAACAAGATTTTTAAATTCTTTGTTCAAGTTTTCTTGATGTTAATTAAAAAAATATTGAATATATTCTCATCTTTAAACGGGAAAGAAAATGCCAGCTTCAAAGATAAGAACTCAGAGGAACTGTTTGAAAAAATAAAGGAGATAGATTACTCCAACTACTTTGAATTCAGCCCATCAAAGATAATTGATGAATACTGGCTGAACGTACCCTTTTCAAAGGCTGTGATCCACGAAAGTGAGAAAGATATAGTTTACAGCCTGCTTGAACCCAGAATTAGCAGAGAGGAGTTCTTTATTCTTGAGAAAATTCACAGAGAAATCAGGGACAAGATAATACTTAAAGGAGAGGAGCTTAAGGACAAAGAAAAATTTCTCTTCAGACAATTTATTCTGAGCATTAAAAAATTCAATGGCATAAGCCTTGAATTTGTCGGCAAGCTCTGGTACCACATCTACAAAAACTTCATAGGCTATGAGGGAATCGATTCACTGCTTAAAGACCACTACATTGAAGATATTTCCTGCAATGGTTACAATCTACCCGTTTATGTCTTTCATAAAGCCTATGGCAGCATTCCGACAGACATAACCTACAGTGAAGAGGAACTCGATCACTTTGTTTTGAAGCTCTCGCAGAAAGCAAACTCTCAGGTGTCCTTGGAAAGACCTCTTGTAGATGCTGCCCTTCCATCAGGTGAAAGGATTCAGCTCACCTACAGAAATGTCGTCAGCACAAAAGGTTCTTCATTCACGATAAGAAAGTTCAGCGATGAACCCATCACACCTCTCGATCTGATCTCATGGAATACACTGAATGCCGAAATTATGGCTTTTTTATGGCTTGCGGTTGAGAACAGGATGAATATGCTGATAATAGGAGGGACTGCAAGCGGAAAAACAACAATGATGAACTCTATTTCTTTCTTCATCCCTTACAACTCAAAAATAGTATCTCTGGAAGATACAAGAGAAATCCAGCTGCCACACAAAAACTGGCTTCCCATGGTAACCAGAGATGGAATTGATCTGTTTGATCTGCTGAAAGCAGCACTGAGACAGAGACCAGAATATATACTGGTTGGAGAGATCAGGGGAAGGGAAGCTATCACACTTTTTCAGGCAATGAACACAGGTCATATCACTTATTCTACATTACATGCAGGCAGCATAGAATCTGCGATAAACAGACTGATTCATGAACCGATCAATGTTCCCATTGCAATGTTTGATTCACTTGACATGGTTATTACCTTGAGTCTTCAACAAAGGAAAGGAGTTGCTGTGAGAAGGATGCTTGCCCTTCATGAAATCTCACTGTCAGGTGAAAAAATAAAATTCAAACCGATTTTCAGGTGGGATAAGCAGAAAGACTGCTTCACAGCTGAAAAATCAGATATTTTCAAAAAAATTGAAGAGGGCATGGATGTGGATGTAGAACAGGAAATCAGAAGGAGAAGTGATTTTCTCAGAAAACTTGCAGAAAGAAGAGCACTCAAAATGCATGAGATTGTTAAAGAGCTAAACAACTACACATGATTCTCTATCTTTTGCTAAAAAAAGAAGAATTCAGAAAGATTCTGAGAGGTGCTATGCTGAGAGTTTCACCCGAAATCTATTCGATATGCTCGGTTTTATTCGCTTTAACCGGATTGCTCTTCGCTCTGATAATTTATTCATTTGTGAGCAATGTAATTCTTTTCACCTTACCCCTCCTCTTCTACCTTTTTTCCATCACCTACCCTTTCATCAGATTAAAATCAAGAAAAGCCAAGATCGACCTAAAACTGCCCCATGCCATAGTTTATATGCAGTCCTTAAGCAAGTCAATGCCCCTTTTTGAAATATTTAAGAGCATATTTCTTGAAAAAGAACTTTATGGTGAGGTTTCGGAGGAATTCGGATTCATAGTCAGAGATGTGGAGCTTTTTGGAGAAAATTTACTGAATGCGATAAAAAACCTTGCAGATTCAACGCCATCTGAAAATTTAAAGGAGCTTCTCGAAGGTTTGATCTTAGTTTTTGAAACAGGAAATTTTCAGGAATACTTCTCAACCAAGTCCAGCCATTTCAGGAATAAAGCAAAAAAACAGCTTGAAATACACCTGAAAACACTTGAAATACTTGCAGAAGTTTTTGTCGTGGTTTTTGTGGCTATGCCGGTATTTTTGATTGTGATGGTATCCACAATGGGGTTGATGGGTAAGGCAGTGAGTTATGAATACTTTATTTATCTCTACGTTTTCATACCCGTCGGTTCAATGCTTCTGATATATGTCATTGATCTGATGAATGTAAAAGAAGATTTATCTGTTACAAAGCTGGAAAGAAAAAAATTGTTCTACCCGGTATCAATAATTTCTGGATCCGGGGAATTTAAAAAAGTTGAGAAAAGGGAAATCAAGGAAATAATTTCTTTTCCTTTTAAGGCTGTTAAGAACAATTACTACAATGGAATTTACTTCAGTTTTCTTGCTTTTGCAATTTTCGCTCTTTTCTGGAATTTCAACAGACTGCAGATGAAATTTCCTGAAAGCTTTGTTTCACTCTCAATTATTTTTTCATGTATCCCTCTTCTCTTAGCTTTTGAATACAGAGCAAGATACGTAAGGAAGGTTGAGAAGGAAATTCCCGAGCTTTTAAGAGAGATACTAAACCTCAAAGACGTTGGTCTGACGCTGCAGGGTGTGATAAACATGCTGAAGGAATCAAAAATTGGAGTTTTAAGCAGAGAATTGAAGATGGTATCTGCAGACATTCACTTCGGTGCAACAGTCATTGATGCTCTCGTTGAATTCATAAACAGGACTGGAGTCTCGAGCATAAGGAGAGCTATCTCGCTGATCGTTAAAGCCAGCACTACAACGGAAAACCTGAGAGATATTCTTCTGACTTCGATTGAGGACTTTGAATATGAGCTGAGAATGAAGAGCGACAGATTTACCGCAGGTTTCGCATATCTTGTGGTTGTCTATGTTTCTTTCTTCACCTTCCTCTACACAGCCTATGTCATGCATTCATCATTTCTTGCAGCCCTGCCAACTGAAGTTAATTTAGATCTCAGCCTGATATACAGAACTTCTCTGATTTTAGCATTATTTTCGGGAATAATTGCCGGGCAGATGGAGAAAGGAAGCATACTTAACGGTTTAAAACATATATGCATCTTTGTCTCAGCATCGTTTATCCTTTTCGAATACGTTATGGGTGGTAGCCTGTGAACGATGATGCAGTCTCTGGAATAATAGGGGAGATGCTCCTGCTCTGCATAGTTGTTGTTCTCGCAGCTGTTCTTTCAGCAAACATAAACAGCTTAATGCCGGAATTTAGAGATGTCCCGCATGCAACCTTCATGGGCAAAAGCGGTCAGAACTTTACCATCATACATGAGGGGGGAGAACCAGTGCCTTTGCGCGATCTCAGAATTATCATTGACAACGGAACAGTTACTTCATGTGATTTCAATGGAAATCCTTTTTGCAGGTTAAATGACACAAACAATAATAACTGCTGGGATTTCGGGGAGGTTCTTGAAATTTACGGAAGTGGTGACAGGGTAAAAATCACGATAGCTCACAGAGAGAAGGTTCTCTGCAGAATTTTCTTCGGGTGGTAGGATGGATGAGAAGGCATTGTCTCCCTTAGTTGCTGCAGTTTTGATCTTAGCCATAATTGTAACGTCAGTCTCTGTTCTGGTTGTTCAGTTCATTCCCTTCATCGGGAAAAATGCTGAAATAAGGCATAATGAGGAGTTAAAAAAGGATTTTCTGAATGTTGTTACCCTTTACTCAATGGCTGACAGCACTAAATGCATATCCTTAAAGCTCGGTTCTTCATTCAGTCAGAGCACATCAAGCCTGAGTGCTGGAAAAAGTGGATGGATTGCCCTCAATCTAACGTGCAATGGAAGTTCTTTGAACCTGAATTACAGCCTATTCAGAATAAATCTCTCAACCCATAATTCGTTTATACCTGATCAGACTCTGGTATTTTCGGAAGGTGGAGTAAAAGTGTATCAGGCTGATAAAAATTTAACACGCTTAAATCCGGAGCTTGTGCTCAGAGTTAATAGCTCAGCCAACACACTCTTCCTGAACATAGACAATTTTACCGGCAGTTTTCAGGAAGTTTCTGGAAACGGTATCGCTTTTTTGTGCCTCAATGCAAGTGTCAATCACTCAGAATACTTTAACTGCACGGGAAATATAATTATTAGCGATGAAGTGTTTGGAGATGAGTGGGAAAGGATTATGAGCAACTCGGGTTTCTTATCTGACCACAATACTTTGTTGATTGACAACCCGGTAAACATATCTCTGGAAATAAGGAACTTCAGGATAGTTTTAGACTAATTTAAGTCTGCTTAAAGTAAATTCAATTCCAGCTCCACTCAAAATTATCTGTTTTGGTAATGGAAGTCTTGTTTTAAGAAAATCGATGCACAAGTTTTTTATCATTTCAGCAGGCATAATGCTGCTTCTTTTATTCAGATAGCAATGCATGCAATTCAGCTGGCAAAAATCTACGATGTGTAAATCGAGGAAGTTTGCTGGCATGCCGACCTTTCTTTCAAGTCAAATATATTACATGCATGCTTTAAATTTTCTAATAAACTTTTTTAAATTTCCGTTACCGAGTCAAAATCCAAAAATGTATGGAACTCATCCCAGTCAATGTGCTCTCCTTTCAATGATTCTTCCTTGAGCTTTTTGATTTCGAGTAACTCTTCTTCAGAGACTTTTTCTGTTGGGATTATTAACTCCTCAAGCATCTCAAGTTTTTCTCTTACCTTCTTGATTTCGCTGTAAATCTCTTTTAGCAGAGTTTCATTCATAATCTCACCAGCAGATAATTTGTATTGAGAAAATATAAACCTTGCTAATTCTTTCACAGCAATTGAGGTAATTATTGCAGCAATTATTGAGAAAATAAAAGGAATTTTAATGACATTTTTGTCTGGAACGATGAATGAGGTTACGATAGAAGAGAGAAGCAGAGAAGAGCTCATTTACTGCCATGTCAAATGTAAAGGGTGATTGCTCCAGAGGGTGTTAAGGTTTATAATCCAGCATTTGATGCTACCCCTCTTGAATATATTACTGACTTGATAACTGGTAGGAGAGTAATATTCCTGCCATGTGGGGAGAATGTGCCCAAAGTATTGGAAGCATTTTTATAAATTTATCTCCTATGAAGTTTTATGAGTATTAAATCCACAGAATTACCTGGAATCGGAACAAAATACGAACTTGAAACAGAGAAGGGAGATAAAATTGCGATAGTTTTTATGGATTCTAGCATTCAACTTTATGTTCTTGAAAAAGAAAGTGAAACTCCTGCCGTTGCTGAACTGAATGCCTGGGAAACAAGAAGGCTTGGAAGCATTTTGACTGGGGCAATTATTGAAGCGGAAAAGGAGGCAGTTGAAGTAGCATTTTCAGCATTATCTGATCTCAGAATAAGTATACATACTTACATAATAAGCAAAAATCTCGCTGGCAAATCAATAAGAGAGCTTGCAATAAGAAGGAGGACAGGTGTGACGATAATAGCAGTGTCCAGAAAGAGTAAGAATATAATTAATCCTTCTCCTTCATTCTCATTCGAAAAGGGAGATGTTTTGGTTGCGATCGGAGAGCGCGATCAACTAAAAACCTTTGAAAGTGAGATTCTGGAGATTTAAATGGAGCAAATTGCTCTGGCATTATTTACATGCCTCATTCTTGCAATAATATCAAAGAATTTGTCTTTACCTCCAATACCTTTCTACATTCTTGCTGGTGTTTTACTGGGCAACAGTGGTTTAAAGGTTATCAGTGCAGATGAGGTTTTTCATTTTCTTAGCCAGTTAGGTCTGATATTCCTCCTGTTTTATGTAGGCCTTGAGCTGAAACCTGGAAGACTCATAAGCAGAGGTTCCACATTTCTGATTGCTGGCCTCATTGATTTGAACGTAAATATGCTGATTGGATTTTTTGCTGCTTTAGCTCTTGGTTTCAGCTACTATGATGCATTTGTTATTGCATCAGCATTCTATATCAGCAGTTCTGCAATCGTGATAGCTTCTCTAGTTGAGAACAGAAAGTTGATTTTACCAGAATCAGAAACAGTAGTCTGGCTGATGATTTTCGAAGATATAGTTCTCGTATTTCTGATATTTTTTATATCTCCAGAAATGCAGCATCCCTTTATCCTCATTCTGAAAATAATAGCCGTTGTTTGCTTGCTCTTTGGGATTGTAAAACTTGTAAAACAGGGTTTGTTAAAAATTTTGCAGAGAGATGATGAACTTCCTGTTATACTTACATTCTCAGCAGTTTTATCTACAGCATTTATTTCAAGTTATCTTAACATTCCCGAAGTCCTCACTGTAATCATCCTTGGCTCAGCTCTTTCCACAACTAATCCAAGAGCATTTGAGAGGATTTCAAGGCCATTTAAAGACGTTTTTCTAATTCTTTTCTTTTTCTTCTTTGGAATCTCTATTGAATTTTCTGGAAATCTGTCTTTAATGCAAGCATTAATTATCAGCTTTATAGCGATTGGAAGCAAGTTTTTTTCCGGATTTCTTGTTGGCAGAATATTGCATGGATCAAGTTTTGCTGGAATTGAAATAGGAACAAACACCATTGCAAGAGGGGAATTCTCAATAGCTATTGTAGCCATCTATGGCTCTGAAATCATTTCTGCTACTGTAGCAATAATGGTCATTTTAACCTCAATTGTCGGAACATTTATGGCTAAATATGGCTCAAAGATTAAGTTAGTTCTCACGAAAGAGAGCTAGAAGAATGTGGGTAGTCTATTTCAACTTTAGATAAAAATCCTTAACAATAATTTTAGGTTATCCGAAAAATTTATATACATTTAGGGTGACCTAAATTTGATGATACCACTGGCGCTTCTGAAAGATGGAGATGAAGGAATATAGGGTCTCCCCATCATAACCCTCACTTATCTCAACAAAACTCAATTGAGACTACCTAAATCCGGAAACAATTAACTCCCTGAATGTGCTTCAGGCTAAAGTCTTCTCCTTCTCAATCTCTCAATAA
>Ga0209426_1001822_pt1 | contig 11414 bp, 11 predicted proteins | sample Deesub1362B_J571_FD_187697 | JGI IMG/M metagenome (GOLD analysis project Ga0209426, IMG submission 187697) | Deep oceanic, basalt-hosted subsurface ecosystem from Juan de Fuca Ridge flank, Pacific Ocean, CORK Borehole 1362B_J2.571 (SPAdes)... ...
CGGGACGCCGCGGGCCCTCCACCACTCGGATCTCGCGCCCGGTGACCTCCCGGCAGACCTCGATCACCTCCCGCACCGAGTGCCCCACCCCGGTGCCCAGGTTGTAGGCCGGGCTCGCCCGCCCTTCTCGCAAGCGCTCCAGGGCCAACACGTGCGCCTCGGCCAGGTCCACGACGTGTATGAAGTCGCGGATACAGGTCCCGTCGGGAGTGGGATAGTCGGTGCCGAAGATCTCCACGTAGTCCCTCACCCCCAGCGCGGCCTCGAGCACGATGGGGATGAGGTGCGTCTCGGGGTCGTGCCACTCGCCGATCACCCCCTCGGGATCGGACCCGGCGGCGTTGAAGTACCGCAGGGCTACGTACCCGATCCCGTATGCCCGGGCATAGTCGGCGAGGACTTCCTCCATCATGAGCTTCGTGCGTCCATAGGGGCTTTTGGGGCGCTTGGGATGGTCTTCGGGGATGGGGATCTGCTCTGGGTCTCCGTAGACGGCGGCGCTGGAGCTGAACACGATTTCCTCCACGCCGCGCTTCCGCATGGCCGAAAGCAGGTTCAGCGTCCCTACCACGTTGTTGTAGTAGTAAATTTCAGGGTTCTCCACCGATTCCCCCACCGCTGTCCTGGCGGCGAAGTGGATCACCGACCGGATGGGGTATTCCCGGAAGACCCGCTCCAGGGCCTCTCGGTCCAAAAGGTCAGCTTCCACGAACTCCTCGCACAGCACGAACTCCCGGTGCCCCACCGAGAGGTTGTCCAGGGCCACCACTTCATACCCCCGGGAGAGGAGGGCTTTGATGGTGTGGGAGCCGATGTAGCCCGCGCCGCCGGTAACCAGGATCATCTCGCCTTTGGGTGGGGACATGGGTCAGAGCTCCGCGAAGATCTCCCGCAGGGGGATGGCGAGGCCCGGGAGGAGGGGGGACACGAGGGTCCCATCCCCGCGGTAACGGCTCACGAGCTCGAATCCACTTTCGCCCAACGTGTAGACCTCGGCGGTCTTCCTCTCGGGATCGACGATCCAGTACTCTTGTACCCCGTGGCGAGCATAAAGGGTCTTTTTGTAATGGCGGTCTCGCTCTTCCGTTCCCGGGGAAAGCACTTCCACCACGAGATCGGGGGCACCGTGGATCTCTTCTTTTTGGATCAGAGACCGCCTCTCCCGGGAAATGAAGATCACATCCGGTTGCACAACTTCCACGTTCTCTCCTTCCCCCAGGACGACGTCCAATGGTGCGAGGTAAACCCATCCGAGGCCGTTTTTCCTGACGAACTCCCAAAGCATGAAACCGAGGTCTCTCACTACCCTTTGGTGGGGTTCAGTGGGAGCTGGGACCATTACTATCTCCCCCCCTAGAAGTTCATAGCGCCTTGTCTCCGAAACTGGAAGGCTCTTGTAGTCGGCGTAGGTAAACTTGATCTTCGTTCCGCGCATCCCTATACCTCCGTGGCCATTCTACCCACCGACATCTGGTTCTTCAGGCACAGCGGCCTTCCCCCATCCGTCCAAAGACAGATTGGCCTCGGGGGATAGGGTCAGCGGGTCCCGGTATCCCCGTTCCGTGAAAAGGAAGTGGGCGCAGGCCGCCACCATGGCGGCGTTGTCGGTGCAAAGCTCTTTCGGCGGGAAGAAAACTTCCATCCCCCGCTTCGCCGCCCGCCCCGGGAAGACCTCCCGCAGGCGCGAGTTGGCCGCCACCCCGCCCACCACTACGATCCGCTGGAGCTCATATATGCGAGCTGCCCGGATCGCTTTGTCCACCAATACATCTACGATGGCCTCTAAATAAGAAGCGCACAGGTCCGCGAGGTCCGGGTGGGGGTGGTCCTTGAGCCACCGCACCGCGGCGGTCTTGAGCCCAGCGAAGCTCATGTCGAACCCCTCCCCCAACATCGGCCGGGGAAAGGGGATGGCCGCGGGGTCGCCTTTGCGGGCCAGGGAGTCAATGGCTGGCCCGGCGGGATACCCCAATCCCACGAGCCTGCCCAATTTGTCCAGGGCTTCCCCGGCGGCGTCGTCCCGGGTGGTCCCGATAACGCGGAAATCGTCCCAGTCCCGCACCACCACGAGCTCGGTGTGTCCCCCGGAGACGATGAGGCCCAAAAAGGGCGGTGGTACATCCGGGCGGGATAGGCGGTGGGCGAAGAGGTGGGCTGCCAAATGGTGAACCCCGACGAAAGGCAACTCCAAGGCCACACAAAGTCCCTTGGCATATGAGACCCCCACCACCAGGGGTCCGATAAGGCCCGGGCCATAAGTGGCCCCCACGAGCCCCACCTCTCCCCACCCTATCCCCGCTTCCTTCAAGGCCTCCTCCACGAGATAGGGGAGCTTTTTCAGGTGATCCCGGGAAGCCAATTCCGGAACGACCCCCCCGTAACAGGCGTGAAGGTCCACCTGGGAGTAAAGGACGTTGGCGAGGATCTCCTTTCCGTCCCGGAGGAGGGCCACCGCCGTCTCATCGCACGAGGTCTCGATCCCCAACGTAATCATCGCCGCCGATTTTAACCTCTTTTCTCGGGTGTCCCCTTGACGAGGGCACCCTCAGCCCCCAAAGTGGATTTCGAACTACTCGAAAAAGGAGGAAGAAATGAGAGGAAAGGCTTGGGTACTTGTGGTGCTCGTCGGATTTTGGGTCGCAGCGGGAGCAGTAGAGCTAAAGTTTCTGGGATCTTATGAGATCAAAACCGAGGATTGGTGGTTTGGCACTATGCCCGTGGGGGAGATCTCCGGGCTCGCCTACAACCCCGACCTCGGGATCTACTACGGGATCTGCGACAACCGTGGCAAGGACCCCGAGGAAGGCGTGGCCGGGAGGCTCTATCTCCTCAATATCGAAACGGGCTGTTGCGGCATCTACGGCGTGAAGGTCGTTTCCGTGGTCTTCCTCGACTCCGATCCCGAAACCCCGGGCGTGCAGCCCTATGGGCCGGGAGAGGTGGACGCCGAGGAGGTGCTCCTCACCCCGGACCGAAAGCTCATCATCTCCTCGGAGAGGGACCTCGAGAACGTACCCTGGATCCGGATCTTCGCCCTGGACGGGGTGATGCTTTCCGAAATTCCGGTGCCGGATAAGTTCATCCCCGCCGAGGGCAAAGGGGTGCGCAGGAACTTGGCGTTCGAGGCCATGGCCCTCTCCCCGGACGGGAAGACCCTCTTTTTCGCCAACGAGCAGGCCCTGGTCCAGGACGGGCCCATGTCTACCCCCGAACATGGGACCCAGGTGCGGATCGTCCAGTACGACCTCTCCGGCGATGAGCCGGTCGAGGTAGGGGAGTACGTCTACATCACCGAGCCCATCTTCGCCGCCCCCAAGGGCAAGTACGCCGACAACGGCGTGGTGGCGATGCTCTACGTCAAGCACATCGTGCCGGAATACGACCTGTTTGTAGTGGAACGGGCCTACTCCAGCGGCGTGGGGAACGACATCAAGGTCTTCGGGGTCAGCTTAGAGGGGGCCGACGACGTGAAGGACCTAGAGGCCCTGCCCTACCCCTTCACCGGGAAGGCGGTGGATAAGACCCTGCTTTTACGGATTTCAGCGATCCCCGAGCTCTCCGATATACCGGTTAAGCCGGACAACATCGAATCCATCAGCTTCGGCCCCACGCTTCCCACCGGAAACCCCTCTTTGATCCTCGCCAGCGACAACAACTACAACCCTCCCCAGCGGAACCTCTTCTTGCTTTTCGAGCTCATTCCCTGAGGCCGTAACGCGTAACGGGTGACGGGGGGGAGGCCTAGGCCTCCCCCTCCTTTTCAGCATCTCGAACACGGCGATTGCCCCCGTTTGTCAGGCATATAGGGGGCACATTGGGCGCCGTTTCGTTTCCCTCGCCTAATGGGCCATGCGGTGGCGAGGGGATTAACAGAAGAACTAGCCGCGCAAAGCTGTTTGGATTAAGTGAGAGGAAATCCGGATGCGTGAAAATACAGCCGCCTCACGGTGTTACCACCCCGGGGATCCCTCCCTCCACTCCAACCTAGAGTAGGGGCTCCCAGCTCACTACCGGCCTCGCTATCCCTCTGCCTTCATTGCTCGCCACAACTTAAGCAGGTTGTTACATCTGCAAAGGAGCCTGAATTCACTCCGGGCCGTCCCCGCCACCGCTGCAAGAACCTATCCCCATACTGGCGAACAAACAAAAAGGGCCTTGGGAATTGGTGTGGGCACCAGAAGATCCTGCAAGGGCAGGGCTGAAAGTTTCAGCCGGTCGAGCTCCGCTTCCCGGCTGGCATCCTCGATCTCTATCGCTACCTTTCCCGCGGCGTCAAAGTTCAGAACGAAGCTGGGGGCGATTTCCCCCCGATTCTACACTACTGTGCCCGCTTCGGAGGCCAGTGTAAGAACATATCGGTCTCCGAATCATAATTAAACGCACCCTTAACTTCCTTTCACAGTTTGGACTTTCGGTCAAAAAAGCATTTTTGATTCGACTCGGTCGCCCCCCGAGCGCGGCCGTGCTCTCGGGACCTCCCAGCGGGTGGCGGAGCACAAGCTCGGTCGATTCCATCTCAAGATAAGGCCAGAGTACAAACACTCTGGTTAGACGAGCGACATCCGCATTGGCTCAAGCGTCCTCGTGAAGGGGGCAAATACCAGGCCCAGGATCCTGGAGGATCACCACCCCCAGACGCGCCTCCTTGTCTCCGAGATCGTCCAAGTCACAGGGGTGTGCCTCTCCCCCTGAGGGCAGGCGATATAGCGTTCGGAGACCTACCGTGTGACCGCGCGCCCACCCGCCAACACGGAGTGTTCCCGCTTGGGGAGAAATCGAGCTTCCGACAGACCGCTCCGGAAAAAGTGTGTAAGTGACGCCGCTATCGATAAGAGACCTGCCCCGCTCCTCCTCGTACTGTCCTTCCATAATAGGAGTATCTTCCTCTGTTCTCTCCTTGACTGGCTCGCCTATCAACCTAGTTTTTGCAACACGCTGAGTCCACAGCGAAGTGTAGTTCGCTTCATCCGAGAGCGCGTTCCAACAAGTCTTAGGAAGCAAATCCCAGCCAAGAGCTCAGCCGCCGCTGGAATCGGAGACAAACTAGCGTACAATGGAAAATTCCCATGGCCAAAGTTTACCCTTCGGGGCCGCGGAGCACCGCCCAGGTGCGGTTGAGCGATGGCCGCATCTTCGAGGGGCCGGTGGGGACCAAGCTGGAGGAATTCCTCCGGGCTGCCTTCCCCGATGCCCCCATCCCTTTCATCGCCGGGATAACGGATGGGAAATTACTAGAGCTCTCCACCCCTGTGGAGCGCGATCTCGAAGTCAGACCTGTGTTCATCACCGACTCGGAAGGAATCAGAATTTACACCCGATCCCTGGTATTCCTTTTGGCCGCCGCGGTGGAGGAACTCTTCCCAGGAACCCGGATCGTGGTGGACCATTCGGTGCCCTTCGGGGGGTATTACTGCTGGGTCGTAGACCGTGAACCCTTTACACCGGCGGAACTCTCGCTCCTTGAGTCGAAGATGCGGGAGTTCGTGGAGGCCGATGTTCCCATTGAAAAGACGGTTCTTCCCGCCGCGGATGCGGCCCGGGCGCTCGCGGCCCAGGGAAAGAGGACCAAGGCGGAGCTCATCCTCTCCAACTCACATGAGTCCCAAATCCCGTTATACCGTTTGGGCAAGGTACAGGATTATTTCTTCGGCCCCATGGCCCCGTCGGCTGGTTATCTCCGTTTTTTCGCGTTGAGCCCATATCACCGAGGATTCATCCTGCGCTTTCCGCGTCGGGAGCGCCCCACCGAGCTTTCCCCGGTGGAGGACTACACCGCGCTTTGGCAGGTGTTCGAGGAATACGGCCGGTGGTTGGAGCTTCTGGGGCTCCAGGATGTGCGCTCCATCAACAGGGCCATTGGCGACGGTAGGATCCGCGAAATCATCCTGGTCTCCGAGGCTTTGCACCAGGAGAAGATCGTCCGCATCGCAGAGGAGATCGCCGAGCTCCCTCTAGAGCGGCGCCGCATCGTCCTCATCGCCGGGCCCTCCGCCTCGGGCAAGACCACCTTTACCAAGCGCCTGTGCGTCCAGCTCATTTCCCAAGGGCTACGGCCTTATCCCATTTCCCTGGATGACTACTTCTTCCCCCGGGAGGAGATGGAGCGGCGGGGAATCGATGATTTCGACGACGTAAAAGCCGTTGATCTCGAACTTTTCCAGCGACACATGGGAGATCTCCTCCAGGGAAAAGCGGTGCAGCTTCCCCGGTTTAACTTCGTTACCGGGAAGAGGGAGCGCGGACCGCAACTTAGGCTGGGCCGGGACGGGATCCTGTTGGTAGAGGGGATCCACTGCCTGAACCCCGTGGTGTTGCCGGGGGAGTTGGGGGAGAACGCCTTCAAGATTTACGTTTCCGCGCTGACGCAGTTGAACCTGGATGAGCTCAACCGGATTCCCACCACCGATACCCGGCTCATCCGCCGGATCGTGCGGGACGCGGCCTTCAGGGGATACAACGCTGAGGACACGTTAAGGATGTGGGGAAACGTCCGCCGCGGCGAAAAGCGCTTCATCTTTCCATACCAGGGGAGGGCAGACGTGATGTTCAATTCGGCCTTGGCGTACGAGTGGGCAGTGCTTCGGCCGCGGGCGGAGCCCCTGCTTTTGGAGGTCCGGGACCCGAGGCACCGCATCGAGGCCGAGAGGCTGCTGGGGCTTCTGCGGTGGGTTACGCCCTATTCCGGCCAGGAGGTTCCCCAAGTATCGATACTGAGGGAATTCATCGGGGGGTCGATCCTGCGGGACTATTTCCCGAGTCCATTCGAGCGGGCCCTGCGCCGCTAATTCGTTTACAACGGAGATCCTTGTGGTCCAGGTGCTCCTCCCTTGACAGCGTAACATCACAGTGTTACACTAGCCTCCGAAGGAGGTCAGGATGCTCGGAAACAACTGTTGGTGGGCAGCATTGGAAATCCAGCGGGCGCGGGAGCTGGAGTGGAAGATGAAACACCGCTGGCCAATGCCCAAGAGCCCTAAGGTAACCCGGAAGCTCATGCAGCTTGTACGTAAGGCCAAGCGCCAGGGGCTTTCCCCCGCGGAGATTGAAGGGATCGTCCGGTGGGCCCTGAACCATGAGTGAGGAGCTCATCTCCAAAAAAGAGGTGCTCCAGTTGACCGGGATCTCCTACGGGCAGCTGTACCGGTGGAAGCGGATGGGCCTGATCCCGGAAGCCTGGTTCATCCGCCGTTCCACCTTCACCGGCCAGGAAACCTTCTTCCCCAGGGAGAAGATCCTCCGCCGGATCGAGGAAATCCTGAGGCTGAAGGAGGAGCACTCCCTGGAGGAGCTCGTGCGCATACTCTCGCCTGAGGCGGCCCCGGAGGAGGTGACCCACCCTGATCCCACCGCCATCCCCGCCATCGGCCGGGAGGGAAAGGACCTCCTCTGGAAGGAAGGGGCCTACACGTTCGGAGAGTTGGTGGCGCTTGCCGCCGGGGCCGAGGCCTTGCGTAACAAAACGAAGTTACACCAGGCCCGGCTCCTGGTGGAGCTCCTGCGGAGCGCGGAAGATATCCTCCGGGCGCCCACGGGGATCTATGTGCTGCTCGTGGAGAAGGTCTTCGAGAGGGAGGGGATCTCCCTGCGCATAAGCTTCGCCCTCTCCGGAAAAGAGCCGCTGCGGCTGGATCCCGAGGCCAAGGTCCTCCTGCGGTTGGACTTGGAGCGCCTCGTGGAGCGGGTGAAGCGGGATATCGGGAGGTGAACCATGGTTTTCGGCGACGATGAGAGGAAGGGAAACCCGCGCCGAGGGAACGTATCCATCGCCGGCGCGGGGAAGGTGGCCGGGGGCGAATACCACACGGTGAAGATCTCCGGCTCCGGGAGGGTGGAAGGAGATCTCGTGGCCGATGAGCTGCGGATCTCCGGGACAGGAAAGGTGCAGGGGGCAGCCAGGGTCAGGGAGATCGCGGTCTCCGGCACCGCCCGGTTCGAGGGGCCAGTGGAGGCGGAGGCCCTCCAGGTGGCGGGAGCCTGCAAGGTGGAGGCCGGCCTCTCCGCCAAAGAGGTAAAGGTGGCCGGGGTCCTCAAGGTGGAGGGGAGCGTCAAGGCCCACTACTTCAAGGGAAGCGGCGGCCTGAAGGTGGAGGGGGACCTCGAGGGGGAGATCGTGGTCCTGGCGGGGAAGGTCACGGTCAACGGTTTGCTTTCAGCGGACCGGGTGGAGATGAAGCTTGAGGACACAAGCTTCGTACGGGAAATCGGGGGCGAGGTGATCGAGATCCGGCGGCGCCGTAAAGGGGGGCTCCTGGTGGAGTTGGGACTTCCCATCTTCCGCCGGCCCGGGTCCCTGCAGGCCGTAACCATCGAGGGGGATGAGGTATACCTCGAGGGCACCGAGGCCAAGCTCGTGCGGGGAAAGCGGGTCATCCTCGGCCCCGGCTGCCGCATCGAGCGCGTGGAGTATGAGGAGTCTCTGGAGGTAGATTCCGACTCCCGGGTGGGAGAGGAGGTGAAGGGATGAGGTGGATAAGGCGGGAGGCGAGCTGGTCATACACTCCACATCGCATACGCCGTTCCTTTCTCCTCCCCCTCTGGTTGCTGTTCGGCCTCCCCGTGATGATCACCCGCACGGTGTTGGGGGCGGTGTGGAGCGGGGTGGGCGGGACCGCCGGGGTCACCGCGGGGGTGTTCGCGGCCCTACTTGGAATCGCCATCGCCGTGCCGGTGGTGGCGTTCGTCTTGGGGCTCATCCTCGCCCTGGTCCCCCTCGTCTTTTTGGCGGTGGTCCTGGCGGCGGCGTTCGCGGCGATCACTTGGCCGGTGCGGGTCCTCTTCTGGCACGGGAGCCGGCGTTACGACCGGCGCCGGCTTTATGAGGATCCCTGGGACGAGGAGGAACGATGGCACGGGTGAGAGGGGGCTTCACCGTGGAGGTTCCCCTGGAGGGGGGCGGGGAGCTCAAGGTGGAGGCCGGGGGCGGGGACGTGGAGGTACGAGCCGGAGGTCCCGGCAGGGCGGTGGTCCGGGGGAGCTTCGAGATCTCCGCCTTTCCCCCCACTCGGGCCGAGCGCCTGGCCGAGCTCATCCGGCGGGACCCCCCGGTGGAGGTATTGGGCCGAGAGGTGAGAGTGGGAGATCTCTCCAAGTACGTAAAGATCCTCGGGCCTGGGTTCTTCGGTAAGGTCCTGGAGTGGGTTGCTCTTGACTACGAGATCGAGGTCCCCCGCCACATCGAGGCCCGGATCAGATCGGGGAGTGGGGATATCCGCGTGGCCGACGTCACCGGGCCGCTTGTGGTGGTCGCGGGTTCGGGGGATGTAGAGCTGAGCCGGATCGGGGGCGATGTGGAGGTAAAGGCCGGCTCCGGCGATATCCGTGTTCAGGAGGTCACGGGGGAGCTCCGGTCGTCCAGTGGCTCCGGCGACGTGATGGTCCACGGCGCGGGCGATGATGTGACCATCCACACCGGAAGCGGCAACGTGTTCGCGGCCGAGGTCCGGGGCGACCTCGTCCTCCGCACGGGTTCGGGCGATGTGCGGCTGGAAGCGATCGGGGGGGACACGGAGGTGAGCACGGGAAGCGGCGACATCCGCATAAGCTCCCCCATTGGGCGGGAGGTGGTCTGGCGGCTCCGGACGGGGTCGGGGGACATGGAGCTCCTCCTTCCCCCAGACTCCCGGTTCCGGCTGGTCGCGGAATCCCGGTACGGGGAGGTGCACTGCGACCTCACTCCGGACCCCGAGGCCCCGGCGGCCATAGAGGCCAAGACGGGTAGCGGGAACATCCGCATTGGGGCCCGCTACCGAAAGGAGGCGGGATGAAGATCCTAAAGGGTCCGTTCTCGTTAAGTGGTGCGGCGACGTTCTTTTTCTTTTCGTGGGTGGTGCAGATGCTCTTCAACTCCATCGTGGTGGGGCACTTCGGCTTGCTTTCCCCCATAAACTACTGGCAGGCGGCATCGCTCCTTTTCCTTTCCATCATCGCGTTCGCCTGGAGCGGACGGGGAGTTTCACGGAGCTTCTTCGGCGTTCTGGACTTTGGCAAGAGCGACCTCTACGGCCTCGAGGTGGGGCTCTTCTTCCTCTTCGCCTGGTTCTTCCAAATGCTGTTCAACTCGCTCATCGCGGGCCACTTCGGGCTGCTCAAGCCCCTGAACTACTGGCAGGCGGCGGGGGTGCTTTTCCTCATCGCGATCTTCACCCACTGGATGGGGTTTATGGCGGGTCCGCGCCGGGAAGTGAAGGTGGATTTCTCCAACATCGGCAAGCGCATTGCCGAAGAAATCAAGAAGTTTTTCGAGGAGTGGTAGCCGGAGCCACGGGGATGCCCATGGGTACGCTGAGGATAAGGGAGCTTTCGCGTCGCGACGGGGCACAGCTGATCGAGCTTTTCCGCAGCTCCTTCCCCCGGGAGCTGGAGATCTCGGGCTTCGACGTGAGGGCCGTGCGGAAGAGCCTCCGGCTCTACGGTGTCCTGAAGGTGATTCAGCGCCTCACCCGGAAGCCCTTCGTGCTTTTCACCGTGGGCGAGGTCGAGGGGAAGGTGGTGGCCGCCGTCTCCCTCAACCGCGAGAGGAACGCATGGTACATCGGCACGGTGATGGTAGCCCTCGGGCACCGTCGCAAGGGGTTCGGCAGGGCGATCCTGGAACACGCCCTGGGGGTCGCCCGAGAGTATGGGGGAAAGCGGGCGATCCTCCATGTCCTCGAGGACAACCTCCCCGCGAAGCGCCTGTATGAGTCGGCCGGCTTCCAGACCTTCGAGCGGGTCGTCCACTTCGTGCGGGAACCTCCGGAGGGAGAAGAGGTCCTCCTTCCCGCGGGTTATACGCTCTCCAAGATAGACGTCTTCGATCGGCGGGCCCTGGGGATCGTCCATGCCGCCCGGGAGCCGGAATCGGCGGAGGTCTACGGCGAACCAGAGCCCACGCCGTGGTACCTGCGCCCCCTGGCACGGCTGCAGCCTGGGGTGCGGGAGCGGTACGCCGTGGTGCACGGTGGCCAGTGGGTTGGGATCTATACCTTCGGGGCCCCGTTCCGGGAGAGGGGCGCGGCAAACGTCTCCATTACGATCCTACCGGATCACCGGGGGAGTAGATTGGAAGAGGCGCTCCTTTCTCGGGCCCTGGGACGGGCGCGGGAGATCGGCTGCCCCCGGCTCCTCACCGCCGCCGACGAGCGAAACGTCCCTCTGCTTTCGGCCTGCGGGCGGCTCGGTTTCGAAAAGCTCTACGTGATGGAAGGCATGTACCGCGACCTTTGAGGCGACAGGCGATGGAACGACGAAAGCTCATCGTGGAGATCTCGGCGGATTTGGTGCGAAGGATCGATGAGCTCGTCGGTTCCAAGAGGCGCGACGAGTTCATCGAAACGGCGGTGCGGCGTGCCCTGAGAAGCGAGGCCATAAGAAGGTTCAAGGAGCTCGGGGACCACTTCCGGGGGCTCACCTTGGAGGAGACCTACTATCCCTCT
>Ga0209426_1001823_pt1 | contig 11407 bp, 10 predicted proteins | sample Deesub1362B_J571_FD_187697 | JGI IMG/M metagenome (GOLD analysis project Ga0209426, IMG submission 187697) | Deep oceanic, basalt-hosted subsurface ecosystem from Juan de Fuca Ridge flank, Pacific Ocean, CORK Borehole 1362B_J2.571 (SPAdes)... ...
GGTGTTTCCCGCCGCATCTAGACGGTCAGCTACTTCGATTACTTCTTCACCTAATCCTGCCTGTTCTGCGATTCCTTTGGCGTTGTCGGAGATGGGGCCATAGGCATCTGTGGATATTATCATCCCTACTATTGAAAGCATTCCTACAGCAGCTATAGCAACACCGTAAACTGGTTCTACGCCAAAGGCATCTGCAATGTACCATGAGGCTAGGGTTGCAGCGCAGATCCCTATTATCGGTGGAACTATGCTTATGATTCCATAAGAAAATCCGGTTAGAATATTAGTGGCAGCTCCGGTTTTTGCTGATTCAGCTGTTTTGAAGACGGGAGGGCGATCAATTGAGGTGTAGTAGTCGGTTGTTATCCCTATTACCATTCCCGCGATTAACCCGGATAGTGTTGCGAAGAAGACTCCCCAAGCTTCGTTGCCTATGGTGGAAAAATATGTTATTAAGAATAGGAATAATCCGAATAGTGAGCATGTGAGAAAAGTCGCCCGGTTTATTGCTGCACCTGGGTTGCCTTTTATTCCAATTTTTGCGAAGATCACGCCGGCTATTGCAGCGAAGACCCCGGCTGCAGCTATCAGCAGAGGCAAGGTTACGTAAACGGTTTTTCCTATTTCTGCGCCTATTATCATGGCTGCTATGACGCTTGCGATATAGGAGTCTATTAGGTCAGCTCCCATTCCAGCTACGTCGCCTACATTATCGCCTACGTTGTCGGCTATGACTGCAGGGTTTCGCGGGTCATCCTCTGGAATGCCCAGTTCAACTTTGCCTACCAGATCAGCGCTTATGTCAGCTGTTTTAGTGTATATGCCTCCTCCAGCCTTTGCGAACAAGGCTAAAGCGCTAGCTCCAAAGCTAAAGCCCAAAACCATGTTTGTGGCATCAACTTCAGACCAGCCCAGTATAATTCGAAAGAGGTAATAGAGAGCACTTATTCCAAAAAGCGCTAAGCCGACTATTGAAAGACCCATTATTGCTCCGCCGTAGAAAGCTACAGGGAAGGCCTTTTTTAGTCCTTTTCTGGCAGCGTTAGCTGTTCTGACGTTGGCCTTTACTGCCGCGGTCATTCCGATATAGGCGGCTATGGTTGAACAGAAAGAGCCTAAAACATAGGCTAGTGACAAGGAAACTCCGTGGAAAATTCCTTCAGAATAAGCGAACAGTGCGCCTAGTATGGTTGCCATTATTGCGACAAATGCAGCTAGGGCCATATTTTGTCTTCTAAGGTAAGCTCTGGCGCCTTCTTCAATGGCTGCAGCTATTTCCTTCATCTGTTGAGTTCCGCTATCTTGGCTCGTTATGTAACGGTATAGATAGGCAGCTAATCCTATAGAGGCTAAACCAGCTATTGGAGCGATTACGAACCACTCAATCATTTTAGTCTCTCCTTGTTCTAACGAAATGTTACAGGGTACGACCTTGACATTGTGAGCAACGCCTATTTATAAGCTTTTAATTTTCCGGATTGTTAGAAAGTCTAATAAGGCTATTTCGGTTATGTGTATAAGATTTCAACAAGTTCGCGCGCTAGGGTTACCTGACTGGTGATGAGGATATGACAGTTGCGTGGCACAGCATAGATGAAGAAAAAGTTCTAGAAAAGATAGGCAGCTCGTTAAAAGGCTTAAGCCATGAAGAAGCTACCCGTAGGCTGCAAGAGTTTGGGTATAACGAATTAAAGGAACGAGAAAGAGTTACACCTTGGGAGATTTTCATTAATCAGTTTCGAGATATATTCGTCATAATGCTACTTGTGGCAACAGCCATATCCTTTTTCATAGGTGAAACGGTAGATGCTATTACAATAGCTGCCATAGTAGTTTTGAACTCGACAGTAGGTTTTGTCCAAGAATATCGTTCTGAAAAGGCCATAGAAGCTATGAAGAGGCTAACAGCGCCTAGAGCTCGGGTGCTAAGAAATGGTAAGGAAACGATCATACCAGCAAAAGAGGTTGTGCCAGGGGATATTCTTCTTTTGGATGCTGGCGACCGTGTAGCTGCTGACGCTCGTCTGATAGAAGTTGTGGAATTAAAAACCAATGAAGCTGTTTTAACCGGGGAGTCTACGCCTATAGAGAAATCTATCGGGCGGTTACCTGGTGACACTCCTGTTTCAGACAGACGAAACATGGTTTTCATGGGAACCCATGTTATCTATGGTAGAGGCAGAGCTGTTGTAACGGCTACAGGAATGAATACAGAATTCGGTAAAATCGCTGAGATGGTTCAAGCCGTGGAAGAAAAAGAAACCCCTCTTAAGAAGAAATTAGCCGAGTTTGCTAAAAAGCTTGGAATAATAATAATAGTTATATCTGCAGTAATTTTCATTCTCGAGCTTTACGAAATCTTCATTCTCGGTATAGGCAGTGGAGAGGCAATAAAAGGTATAATTGATGCTTTTGAAACTTCCGTGGCCCTCGCGGTTTCCGCAGTACCCGAAGGATTACCTGCCGTGGTTACTGTTTCACTAGCCTTGGGCGCGCGAGAATTAGCTAAAAGAAACGCGATAATTCGAAAACTTTCCTCAGCTGAAACCCTTGGGGCCACTACAATTATATGTTCGGACAAGACCGGAACTCTAACGAAAGGTGAGATGACTGTTCGTAAAATCTATGTAGATGGAAGAATCGTAGAGGTTACGGGTGCTGGATACGAGCCTAAGGGAGACTTCTTTTATGGTGGAAAGAAACTCAACATGGAAGAGGAGGACGACCTCCGTTTATTACTTGGAGCCGCTACCCTCTGCAGTAACGCTAGCTATGATGGAAAAACTATAATAGGGGACACCACTGAAGGCGCTTTAATCGTCGCTGCAGCAAAAGCAGGACTATGGAAAGAAGAACTTGAAAAGAAATATCCAAGAATCCACGAAGTGCCATTCACCTCAGAAAGAAAACGAATGACCACAGTTCACGAAACGAACGACGGGAAAGCTTTCGCCTATATGAAAGGTGCGCCCGAAGTTGTTTTGGAATACTGCACCCACATAATTAAAAATGGGGAAATAAAGAAATTAACAAAAAAGGAAAGACAAAAGATTCTGCAAATAAACGAGGGAATGGCGCGGGAAGCTCTACGTATTCTCGCAGTAGCCTTTAAAGAAATATCCTTATCCAAAAAGAAGTTCGAAACTGAAACTCTTGAAAGTAACTTTGTTTTTATAGGCTTAACTGGAATGATAGATCCGCCACGAGAAGAAGTGAAAGACGCTGTCAAAAAATGTGAAGGAGCTGGAATAAGAAGCGTAATGATAACTGGTGATCACAAACTCACCGCTGTGGCGATAGCTAGAGAAATAGGCATACTTAAAGATAATGAAAAAGAGATAACGCTAACCGGCGCAGAGCTCGACAAGCTAAGCAACGAGGAATTCGAAAAAGTTGTGGAGAAGGTAAAAGTTTACGCAAGGGTTTCTCCAGAACATAAACTTCGGATAGTCAAAGCGTTAAAAAAGAAAGGACACATTGTTGCCATGACTGGTGACGGAGTGAATGATGCCCCAGCTCTGAAACAGGCAGATATCGGAGTGGCTATGGGAATTAGTGGAACAGACGTAACTCGAGAAGCAGCTGACATGGTTCTTGCGGACGACAATTTTGCAACTATTGTTAAAGCAGTAGAAGGGGGACGCGCCATCTACGATAACATAAGAAAGTTTTCATTCTTCCTTATGCGTTGCAACTTCGACGAGTTAGCCGTTATAGGAATATTTGCTTTGATGGGCCTAAAAACACCAGAAGGCAAAGCCATTCTACCACTTACTGCCAGCATGATCTTGTGGATAAATTTGGTAACCGACGGAGGGCCAGCTCTTGCTTTGACTATGGATCCTCCTGACAAGGACATAATGAAACGTCCTCCACGTGATCCAAATGAAAGCGTGTTACATGGAAGATTAGCGTCTATCATTGCTTCATTCATATCACAGTTCCTTGGAACCGCGGGGCTATTTTACATTGCGTATTTCATTTGGGGACGACCATTAGGAGAAGCCCAAGCAATAGCCTTTGTCCAAGCTACTTTGCGAGAGCTCGTTATAGTGTGGAATTGCCGTTCAGAAAGGCAAAACGCGTTTAAGGTCGGATTTACATCTAACAAGTTTCTACTCTTAGCTGTCCTCATATCTGCGATAGGAACAATCATCATACCGTACATAGGTCTCTTTGGAACTAAGCCACTCACCCTAACTGATTGGGCAATTGTTCTGCCAGTTTCGTTCTCAGGCTTCTTATTGATACCAGAAATCTTCTATGGAAGAAAAATATGGAAATGGCAGTAAAATCCAAAAACCTTATATTCCTTTGTCTACGAAGGGAAACTTCAACCTTTGCTGTTAAAGGTGTAAATGATTGAGTGAAAGATTGGCGAATCCAGCGCCTTTAGGGCTTTTAGGTTTTGGTATGACCACTGTTCTGCTTAATCTCCACAACGCTGGCTTCTACGGATTCGACAGCATGATAATTGCTATGGGAATAGCCTACGGTGGATTGGCTCAAATAATCGCTGGAATAGCTGAGTTTAAAAAGGGGAATACCTTTGGAACAGCCGCCTTCACTTCTTATGGGCTTTTTTGGCTTTCACTTGTTATGCTAAAGATATTCCCAGTATTCGGCTGGGTTGAGGCTCCATCTGCAGAAGCTATGGCTGCCTATTTTTTCATGTGGGGCCTATTCACCTTCATCATGTTTTTTGGCACGTTAAAAACCAATAGAATCTTGCAGTTCGTGTTTCTTAGTCTCGCAGTGTTATTCTGGCTTTTAACCGCGAAGGAATTAACTGGAATAGTTGAACTAACAACCATACTGGGATATGAGGGATTAATATGTGGATTAAGCGCCATGTATTTGGGGTTAGCTGAGATAATTAATGAAGCTAACGGAGAAACCTTATTGCCAATTTTTCCTGTAGAAGGCTAAGCCTCAAATTAAAGCTTCTATAATTTTATATTGCTATTCAGTCTTATAGCATGTTGCTCTTTAGGATGAATATAATATGTTACGAAGGTTGGAATCCAGAGGTTTAATAACCAATTACAATAGGTTTAGAAAAAATTTGCCGCGAAAGCTTCCTAAAAAAGTTTTCATTTGGGACGAGACCTTAAGAGAAGGCACTCAAACTCCAACCTGTTTCTTGACAGCAACGGAAAAAATTAAACTAGCCAAAGTTCTCGACGAGATTGGAGTTTCAATCATAGTGGTGGGGTTCCCTGCAATTTCTGAAGAAGAGAAGAGAACTGTTCGCTTAATGGTCAACCAGGACTTTGAACAAGCCATTCTTGCTGCTCCAGCACGTATCCTCAGACAGGATATAGATGCGTGTATAGAGGCGGGAATAAAGGAAATTCCGATTTTTACAGCTTTTAATGAACTCCATCTACGTTACCGACTTAAAATGACTCGGGAACAAGTACTTCAAAAAACTGTTGAATCAATAGAATACGCCAAAGCTCACGGAATAACGGTTGATTTCGTTCTCCAAGACGCTTCAAGAACGCCTCTTGACGCCATAGTGGAAATCTTTAAGGCTGCTATTGAAGCTGGAGCTGAAAAGGTGGTTCTCGCTGATACTGTGGGATTTCTTAGACCGTTATCCATGAAATACCTAATATCCAATGTTAAGAAAAACTTGGAAAAAGCTGTTGGGAACACTGTTACCTTGGCAGTGCACTGCCACAATGACTTTGGATTAGCCACAGCTAACACCTTGGCAGCTGTTGAGGAAGGAGTTTCCTACGTGCAAACTTGTGTGGCAGGCTTTGGTGAAAGAGCTGGAGCTGCTCCGTTAGAAGAGGTTGTTATGGCGTTAGAAACGCTATATAACATTAAGACCGGAATAAAAACTGAAAAATTCTATCGATTGGCACAGATGGCTGAAAAATACTTCGCAGTTCCTATACCAATCCACAAACCGCTAGTGGGTGAAAATGCCTTCTCTCACGAATCCGGCATTCATGTCCATGGAATGCTGGTTCACCCACTCTCCTATGAACCCATACCACCGAAGTTAGTTGGAAGAAAAACAACCTTTTATTTGGGGAGACAAACAGGAAAACACTTCGTGGAAAATCGGTTAACCCAAGCTGGAATGAAAGCCCCACCAGAACAAATAGAAGAAATTGTGAGACGCGTAAAGGCTTTCCAGGAAACCCGTGACAAAGGGGAAATTCAAATGATATTCTACCAAATTCGAAGGCTTATGAGGGAAACAAGAAAGGGGATAACCGACGAGGATTTCTGGAAGATTGTTAAGGCGGTTACTGGGAAAAGACCTAGACTCAAAGCCAAAGTTAAAAGCTGAGCGGTTGACTCGTTCTTTTCCTATTTTTCTCCTTGTTGTCTTGGGATATAGATTCCCATAGGATCAACTCTTCGTAGAATTTCCAGCTCCTCATAAGTCGGCGGCTCAGTTTCTAGCACTTGTTCAGGAACAATCAAGTCGAACCCAGTGTTCTCTAAAACCGTTTCAACGGTAACACCGGGATGAACCGTGGCAAGTCTTATCCGCTTTGTTTCTTTATCGAAATCCATTTGACAGAGGTTAGTAACAACAAGTGTCGGCCCACCGCCTCTTAGCCCAGCTCGTTCCCTAGCGCCAGGTCCATCCAAATATCCAGGACTTGTCATATAGTCCAGTTTTTTAACGGTTTTTCTCTTCTCATGTTTCATTATGACAACTATTCTCTTAGCTGAGGAAACTATGTCGTTCCCGCCACCGCTTCCAGGCAGCCTAACTTTTGGGTTTTCAAAATCTCCAATATAGGTAGTGTTTAGGTTGCCATACTCGTCTATCTGAGCTGCTCCTACAAAGCCTACGTCAACCCGTCCGCCTTGAAGCAACATTCCTAAGGTTTCTATTAGTCCTATAGCTGCTGAAGCACGATATTCAAGTCTGGAATCAGCTATGGATAAAGCTATATCTATGGCGTTAGAGTCAATGAAGCCAGCTTCATAAACTATCTTGGCTTTCGGCGCATGCAATCTTTTTGCAAGCATAGCCGCCACCATAGGTAAACCTGTACCCACAAAAACAACTTCACCGTTCTTTATGGCTCTGGCTCCGCAAACAGCCATCAATTCCAATGTAGAGTATTCGCCTTGTTTCGCATGTTCTTTTTTACTCATCTCCATTTTCTTCCTCCTCTAATAACCGAAGGGTTTCCTAGCTCTAAGCTTCAACAGTTTTTCGAATCCTATTTTTTTCAAGAATTCCATATGGTTTTCCACGCCAGTTATGTATTCCTCACAGTATTTTTGCCACCCTTCCTCAGTTTTGCACTGCTGATAATACATACGAATATGTTCCATGTCATAGTCATAGTAATTATAAACCATCATAGGGTAAGAACCCCAAGGACATTCCACCACATAGGTTACGTAAATGTTAGGTATCACCGTTAAGTCCGGATTAGCACGGGTAAATTCCACGTCCACAATTTCTTCAGCTAAAACTATCGTTTTCTTACCCGCCCTGGCCCCTTCCACATCCTCACCTTTTATTCCGTCAATCTGAGCGTTTCCCTCCATGTCCACACGGGAAGCATGAATTATACTGAAATCCGGCTTCACCGAAGGCACTAAAGCAACTTTTTCACCAGTAAAAGGACAGTCTATTACCTTCACCTTATTGGATCGAAATCTATTTTTGGCTATTAAGTCGGTTCCCAACATACTTTTCAAGGGCATAAATGGCACTCCTAAAGCTCCGCCTAGGAAACGTAAAGCCATAGCCAAATTAGTGTAATCCTCTATCTGCACCGAACAATCTCGGATTCTCCTCTGAATGTTTGGCGCTAATCCTATTCCCTCAATGGCGAAGAAGGCAAGCTCGAATTTTGAAACAACTCTTGCTCCGGCGAGTATGTCTATGTCAATTTCTGAACCACAAGTATAAATCGTTAGCTCCCGTTTTCTCTGTCTAACAAGCTCATGTGCAAAAGCCATAGGTGGACGTTGAAATCCAAATCCTCCCCAGAAAAGATGCGCCCCGTCTGAAACAAGTTTAGCGGCTTCATCAAGAGTTATACGTTTATCCTCAACTTCCGCCTCAACCATCTTATCACCTACTTCTCTCTACATAGTCTACGAATTCTCATAACTTTTACTACTCGAGTTTAAGGAAACATTCTCCAAAATTATGTGGTTTGTAAGTGAAAAATCCATACATTAATCACTCCGCTTTTATATTCCATTCTATCTATCTTATTCCCGGGTGTAGAGGTGAATACAAATGATAACAGGGGTAGACCACATAGCTATCGCTGTAGAAAATCTTGAAGACGCGGTAAAGCTCTATGAAAAAGTCCTAGGTATAAAACCGGAACAAATAACACCGTTTGATCCACAAAAAGTTAAAGTAGCCATCTTTAAAGTCGGAGAAACAAAAATTGAGCTGATTTCACCCTTAAGCCCAGAAAGTGCAGTGACAAAATTCCTACAAAAAAGAGGAGAAGGGTTACATCATATTGCCTTTAAAGTTGATAAAATAGAAGAGGCTTTGAATACCCTAAAAAGGGAAGGAATTAGACTTGTCGACGAGCAGCCAAGATTAGGAGTTGAAGGTGCAAAAGTAGCATTTCTACATCCAAAAAGTTTGAAAAACGTGTTAATAGAACTTTGTCAGAAATAGTTTCGTTTTGAACATACTACTCCCAGAACCTATACCATAACTTCCTTAGTATCATACCTGTTTCGGTTTTTTCAACATACACAACTAAGAAAATTCCGGTGGCAAGCCCGAAAAAGGCGCCCATAACTTCGGCCATGACAAATCCTACAATACCTGATAATAAAGCTAAATGCAAGATTCTTTTTCCAATAACCTCGATTATTAGGCAAATCAAGAATATTGTTGGAAAGTTAGCTTGTAACTCCTTACCAATCACTAGCAACATGGCTTTTTCTTGCGTATCCTTTTTCAATCCCCATATCGGATGAGGAATTTCCCCTCTATAAGCTAATGGAAGAGCTATCATAGTAAAGTTTCCAGAAACTTGCCCTCGGCTAAACGCCCACGAGGCAGGATAGAGAAACGGATTATATGTAGCGTTACATTCGTACATCACATAGGCGTAGCTGCCAAAATACTTAATGGATGTGACTTTGACCGTTCCATAGTAGCCTACTATTGGAAAAATTGCTAGAAGTGCGAAGAAAAAGGTAAATCCTAATGTTAACAAGGCTTTTCGCAATATTACAATGCGTTTTTCTTCTGGAGGAAGAGTCATTCTTTTTCCAATTAACTAATTATTTTCGTTTGATTTAATCTTTTATAATAGATTTATCCGTCACCAATAGAACAATCTTCGCTTAATCATATCTCTGATTCAAAATTTAGCTTTACAGAAGCTTTTCTAAGGTTTCAAGGTTGAAAACTGTTTTTGCGCACCCATTCTTTATTAGCGGGATTGCTTGCGCAGCTAATCCTGAGCGAGCAAGTATTTCGCCTCCAAGTTTTATTTCTTCGCCACAAGCTACACCGATCACCCCTTCATAGGATTGCCTCTTTAGAAGCTTCGGTATGCATGAGCCCCCAGGTAAAACATAGACATCATAACCTTTGCTTTTGGCTATTTTGGTGGCTTTGTTTATAAGGCAATCTTCGGAGCATTGATTGCAAAAGTATGATGGAAGTTCTGGGTCAAAGGTGGCCTTGCAGCGGTTGTCCATGTATTTTCTTGCGCAGTGCGGCAGAAAGACAGCTCGTTTTTTTGTTTTCAGGAATTTTTGTCTTTGAGACATGTTTATTGCTTGAATTTCAATAAAATCCTGGAGAAGCATTACGGCATCCGATATTTCTAGTCCCGTGGCTTCTTGAATCTTGAATTTTTCTATTAAGTCTATGGTTGCCTTTCCAATCTTTCTATGTAATTTCTTGTTGTAGGCTATTCGTGTGATTTCTGTGAATAAAACCCGTGGAATATCTGAAAGGTCGAAGTCAAAGCGGTACGGCATAGCTAAACACTAGCATAAATTAGGCTTATTAATCTTCTCTTACATAATAAATTTAAGTAATACGAAGTTTATTAGAAACACCCGGTTTGGAGGGAACCATTATGGGATTGTTAGAAAAAATCTTCGGGAAAAGAAAAGAAGAAATTGTTGTAGAAGAAACCACGGAACAGTCGCCTACAGAGCTTCAAATGGTCTGTGGAGGCGATCGCGAAGTTTACCAAGCACTTTCACATGTGATGTTTCTAGACCCAACAAAAATAAGGATGACAATGGAGGAAGCTGTGAAAAAGGCAAACGAGTTCGAAAAAGAAGGAGACAAGTTAAAAGCAAAGATACATTATGAAATAGCTGGTGGCTTAGCAATATATAAGGGTGACGTAGCCAAGGTTAAACAGTATTTTGGAAAAGCCCAGAAACTCTCCAAAAAAGAGAAGTACTACATTTTAAAGGTTCCGGAAAAGGCTGTGGCGAAGGCGCAGGAGTATTACCGCCAGTACTTAAAGAAATAGCCAAGTGAAGCCACTATTGTTGCAGCGGTTTAAATTTATAGACTATTTTATCCTCTGAAATTTTATGCTTAACCACTTGGACCAGAAGGCCAACCGCCAAGTTTTTAGGCGTGACCCCTGTTATATGCCCAAGCAGTCTTGTTCCGTCTCGAAGTTTTACTATGGCGAGGATATAGGGCGCATGCTTAACAATGCTCTCCGGCGGGAAAGTTACAATGGTGTAAGCAACAAGTTTTCCTTCCTTTGGTGCCTCATACCATTTTAATTCCTTGTTGCCACATTGACAATATCTTCGAGATGGCAAATAACAAGCTCCACATTTGAAGAAGTCTCATTGCTACTACTACTGAACCGAACAAATGAAGTACGTATAGGAAATGGGCATCATGAAAGCTTTCAGAGGCGAATAAGCTTCCGTCACGGATGTCCTCGAACTCTCTTGGTCTAGCATGATCAGGTAGATACCAGAGTCGTTCTTGCGTGAGTTCGTATGGTTGGGCACCAAAGATTTGACGTGTCATTTCCATGGAAATTTCAGCGATAAAATCCTTCATTTCCTAGTCTTCACGAATAACTATGTAACGCCACATCTGATGTTTTCGGGTGAAGGAGCATAGCGGGGCTGCATCCAAGATTTTTCAATAATGTTCGCCAGGAATACGTTCACCAGTGAAATCTCTTATGCTTCGTCTGGTCTTAATCGCTTCCAACAATTCCATAACATACATCACTCCAACATATAGAAACATATGCTTATATCGTTAATTCAAAACTCAGCAGAGTTTGCAAACTTTTAGTCTTATATATCAATTTGTGTATAAAAGTAAACGTGGGTTCTCGCTTATGAAAATCAAAACCAGAGAAAAGGAAAAACCTTGGCTAAAAAACTGGCCAGAAGATGTCCCCCAGTCTATCCAATACCCAGAGGTACCCCT
>Ga0209426_1001824_pt1 | contig 11407 bp, 11 predicted proteins | sample Deesub1362B_J571_FD_187697 | JGI IMG/M metagenome (GOLD analysis project Ga0209426, IMG submission 187697) | Deep oceanic, basalt-hosted subsurface ecosystem from Juan de Fuca Ridge flank, Pacific Ocean, CORK Borehole 1362B_J2.571 (SPAdes)... ...
GCTTTTTCGCATGAACGTTTGAAACGACGGATAGCTACGTCTACTGGTTCGCCTTCTTTCAACTTAACTTGTGGCATGTAAAATCCTCTAAGATTATGGATAAGACCCAATGCACGATTGCACTAGATCGCAAGTGAAGGTCAGTATTTTACTCATTTACAACTCAGATCACAAGTCTATAATAGCTTCGATATTATTTTTGATCGTTGTAAAGGCAGTTTAATGATTGTTTTGGGCTTAGAAACTTCGTGTGATGAAACTGGGTTAGCACTCTATGATAGCGAGCTCGGCTTACGTGGACAGGTTCTATATAGTCAGATCAAACTGCATGCTGAATATGGTGGTGTCGTTCCTGAACTTGCATCACGTGATCATGTACGAAAAATGATTCCTTTGATTAATCAGTTGCTTGAGCAAAGTGGGGTCAAAAAACAAGAAATTGATGCAATTGCATATACACGCGGACCAGGACTGATGGGAGCGTTAATGACAGGTGCATTATTCGGACGCACTTTGGCTTTTGCATTTAACAAACCAGCCATCGGTGTACACCACATGGAAGGTCATATGCTTGCTCCTTTACTTTCTGAAACTCCACCAGAATTTCCATTTGTAGCCTTACTAGTTTCAGGTGGTCATACGCAACTGATGGCAGCTCATGGAATTGGTCAATATGAATTACTTGGCGAGTCGATAGATGATGCGGCGGGTGAGGCATTTGATAAAGTTGCAAAAATGATGAAATTGCCGTACCCAGGTGGTCCTAATATTGCCAAATTAGCTTTGCAAGGTAATTCACAAGCATTTGAATTTCCTCGCCCGATGTTACATCAAGGCTTGGATTTTTCATTTAGTGGTTTGAAAACTGCGGTTTCTGTTCAGTTGAAAAAATTGGGTGAAGAAAATCGTGATGCAGATATCGCAGCTTCTTTCCAAGAAGCAATCGTTGATACTTTGGTTAAAAAATCAGTGAAAGCTTTGAAGCAAACTGGTTTGAAACGATTGGTGATTGCTGGAGGTGTGAGTGCAAATGTTCGCTTACGTGAGCAATTAGAAACCTCTTTGAAAAAGATCAAAGCGCAAGTTTATTATGCTGAACCTGCCTTATGTACAGATAATGGAGCAATGATTGCCTTTGCTGGTTATCAACGTTTAAAAGCAGGGCAACAAGATGGTTTGGCGGTCACAACTACACCTAGATGGCCGATGACAGACTTAGAACCGACCTGATATTTGGTCGGTTAAATATCTTCTGTTCTAAGTTAAGACATTTAAAGATCAAATCATTGATTAATGTGTAGCTTGAAGCTCAGGAGCTACAGCTATCGTGTTAAAGTGTCGAATAAATTATTTATTTTGATGAGCTAAAACTCATAGCGGAGTACAAGTTGAAGATTTCTTATATTTTTACATGTGGTCGATTAGAATCTTTATATAAGATTCTATGCCTCATTCAACAAGGTGATGAGAACGAGACATCAAAAGAGAAAGTGATTGAACAATATAAAAAAGATCTTTCTTTGGGCCGTTCATTTGAAGAAACTGAACTTTATCAATTAATTGAACAAAGTGAAGAAAAAATCATTATCAATCGTTTGAGTAATATTCTTCGAGATAAACCAGCTCAACAGAAGAAAGAATTTGATTTTCAAGAATATAAAACAGGTGCATGGTCTGAACTAAGCGACTATAAGCTAGCGGTTAGATTCTCGAATGCCAAAACACTTTTGAGTGAAAAGCATTTTGAGAAAACTGGTGAATATATGACCAGTCGTGGTATTGCGAAATTAACTGGTTTCAATCCAGCGAATATCAAAAATATGTTGCAGCATAAAAGAAGTGTGGTGAAAAAAATGTTATTTACTTTGGAAAAATTAGCGCAAGAATATTGATCTAAGTAACTAACGTATTAGAAAAAACAGATGCAGAGAAAGTTTATTTTCTGCATCTGCGATTTAAATTTTTATATTGAATTATTGATCATAGCTCTATGCTATTTAATATTGGTTGAAACTCGAAATTATTTTGGACGGTCTGTTTTAGACAACACGGCTAAACAAACAAAAATCAAAACCATGCCAACCCAACCAATCGGTGCTAATTGCTCACCGACTAAAAGAACTGCGAATAAAGCAGCAACGAGTGGCTCGAATAAAGTAAGCGTAGTTGCTGTGCTTGCGGAGATTGTTTTTAGCGCATACCCAAATAGTAGATAGCCAAGAAACATTGGAATCAACATCATATAGGCAACAACATAAAGATTTACAGACTCATCAAAGAGGTTTGAACCCGTAAAAAATAATGTTGGTAATAAGATTAAAGCGCCAAAACCAAAAATTAAACCCATTGATGCTTTTGAATCTACACCTCGATCAATCATTTTTTTAGCAGCCCATGAGTATAGTGAATAGGTGAGAGCTGCAATCAATCCGAGAATGATTCCAATGGTTTTTTGATCTGTCGAAATGCTTTGTGTTGATCCATGAGAGTGTGTTTCACCCACAGATAAAAGTAATACTCCGATAACACCAAAAATTAAACTAATAAACCATTTCAATGAAAGTGCTTTTTTATCGAAAAATTTTTCTAACAAAGCTGTAAATAATGGTGCTGACCCAATTGAGACTACCGTTCCAATCGTAATTCCAGCCATACGCATTGAGCTGTAAAAAGCGAGAGGATAAATGGCTACTGAAATCATTCCAATCAGAAGCAAAGGGTAGTAAAACTTGATTTGTGGTAGATGATCTAAAATCTTTTTATGAGCGAGCAACGCTTGTAGTAATCCACCACCACCCATTGCAATTGCTCCTATTGCAAGAGGGCTTAAATTAGGCGCATAAGATGCCGCAGTTCCAGTAGTACCCCATAAAATTGAGGCAATCAAAACTGCAATAAAACCAGAGTGGGAGCTGAGGTTTGAAGTTTTGCTATTCAATTTTTAATCTCTTGTTCTAATAATCGTTGAACCATTTGCTTCGCTGCAAATACTTTGATGCTTGAGCTTTCTAAACCAGCTCTAGCAATTGAGCCTTCTAAAATAAAAGAAATTAAAAGAGCAAGTTCTTGGACTTTGTTGGAATCTTCAAATTGTTGCATTAGATACCCAGCAACAATGTTTTCAATTTCATCTTTATGCTTTTTGACTGCTAGACGCTCAGGACTATGAGCAGGAAACTCAGCTGCTGCATTTAACAAGCCGCAGCCCCTAAACCCTTTTTCATAGGCAAACTCTGCATGATCATGGTAAGCATCAAAAATAGCGAGAATGCCATCAATAGGTGAGTGAATTTGAGCTTTCCTTTTTTCAAATAATTCTAACCATTCTTGATGACGGGCTTCGATGTAGCAGCTAATCAAATCTGATTTCGTGGGGAAATTATTATAGAGCGACATTTTCGCCACTTGCGCTTTGTCTGTAATGCTATTAATGCCAGTATTGGTAATCCCATCGTTATAAAACAGGATAGATGCTGCATCTAATATCTTTTGTTTGGCTGACTTTGTGCTCATGGTTTTGTATTGGGTATACCGATCTACCTAATATTATAGAAAAGTAAACTAATCTGCTAGCGAAATTTGTTTGTTTTAGATGATTATCGGAAATGTTAGAAAGAGAAGTATGCTGACTTACCAGGTGGTGTTGTTTTATAGTCACATGAAATTTATATGGTTTTTCTAATTGACATCAGAGTTCTTTGACAACGCAATTGTTTCCTAGTTTTTATAAAATTTAATGAAGAAGAAACAATTGCGAGTGCTATTAAGAAGCAAGTTAAGTATCTGAGGCGTTTATGTTTGATCTTTATTCGCTAACTTTTCTAAATTTTTTGAACCAATCCAGTGTTTAGAAAATTGGTATGCTGCACGACCAGAACGTTGCCCTCGTGCTTGACACCATTTCAAGCTTTCGCCTCTAACAATATCGTTATATTCTAAGCCTGCTTTAACAATGTAATGTTCAACGATTTGCAAATATAGTTGCTGGTCCATTGGGTAGAATGAAAGCCACATTCCAAAACGATCTGAAAGAGATATTTTTTCTTCAATCGCTTCTTGTGGATGTAATTCAGTGTATTGAGGTACGTCTACTTTCCGTACTGGGGTATTTTCATGCATAAATTCAGGTAAAAGGTGACGACGATTACTCGTCGCATAAATAATAAAATTGCTCGAACCTGATTGAAGAGAACCATCTAGCACGCTTTTCAAACTTCGATAATTTTCATCTTCTGCGTTGAATGCTAAATCATCACAATAAACAATAAATTTCTCAGGACGTTGTTCAATGAGTTTTTGAATTTTGGGTAAATCGGATAAATCATCGCGTTCTATTTCAATTAAACGTAGTCCTTGATCAGAGTATTCAGTTAGTAAAGCACGAACAATTGAGGATTTTCCTGTGCCACGAGAACCTGTTAATAAAACATCATTGGCAGGTAGACCATTTAAAAATTGCAAGGTGTTTTGAATGATTTTATCTTTTTGACGCTCTATTCCTTTTAGATCTTCCAGATACATTTTTTTAGGTTGTTGTATGGCGATCAGTTCTTGATTTTCCCATTTAAATGCGATTGCAGAAAAATCAGTCGGTTGCTTCGGTTGTGGCAGAACATGCTGTAATTGAGTCAAAACATTCGACAAAGATGCAAGAATAGATTCTGGTAAGTCTAAGATAGCCATAAAAACACACAAAACTCAGTGATTAATGAAGATTGATACTAGCACTGCTTGCACGAAAATAAAGGAAATATCATCAAAACGATGCACAATAACAAGAATTTATACTTGATTGTTTAAGTAGGTTTTTGCATTGTATAAGTGCATGAATAGAAAAATGAAGACGGGATAGGACAGACGATGCTAAACAAAGTAAGAGAAAAGAAAAATAGCTATCAAAAACATCGGGTTGATGTCCTAAAAGAGGATTTGCAGCATGCTAGAAGTTATCAACAATGGAAGGAAATCGCGCTAAAACTGGATGAGGAATCTGGCAGAGAGGAGTGGAAGTACGATAATCAGTCGCCCTATTTTGATGCCGAAGCATTATCAAATCGATACACCTTATTAAAAAAATATCGTACTCAACATCGAACACTCGATTTAATTTATGTTCTCCGTGAAGGATTATCTTATGATTTTGCAAATATTGGTCATCCGATGTTATTTGCTGAAACATATGTAGGAACAAAAAAAATTATTGAAAACTATGTAGAACTTGTGAGTGATTGTTTTCAATATCTTGCCTCGAGCGAATGTATAACTTTTCAATTAAAAGAGAAAATTCAATTCTTTGAAGAATGCCAAAAAGCCTATGGACAACCAGCCCTCATGTTTTCTGGAGGGGCAACTTTGGGTTTGTTTCATACAGGCGTGTGTAAAGCATTATTTGAGCAAGATTTGATGCCAAGTGTTCTGTCTGGGTCGAGTGCTGGAGCGATTATGACAGGTATGCTTGGTGTTTCAAAGAACGATAAGATCCCTGAGTTGCTTGGTGGACAGCATTTTTTTAGTGATGCATTCCGTTTTCGCACCGTGACTGAGTTAATTAAAGGGCATGGTGGTTTAGCTGATGTGATGTATCTCAAAAAATTCTTAATGAATAATTTGGGTGATTTAACTTTTGCTGAGGCATATCAACAATCTAAACGACATATTAATATTGTCGTAGCACCGCATAATACTGCTCAAAATCCTAGAATTATGAATGCATTAACTGCGCCTAATGTTTTAGTTTGGAGCGCAGTATTAGCATCTTGTGCCGTACCTGTATTATTTCCGCCTGTGCATCTAACCAGTAAGCGTTATGATGGACAACATACCCCCTATATGGCAAAGACAAAATGGGTGGATGGGAGTATGCGTAGTGATTTTCCTCAGGAAAAAATGGCGCGTCTTTATAATATTAACTACACCATCGCCAGTCAGGTGAATCCTCATATTGTCCCATTTATGCAGAGCGACACAGATCGTTTTCGTAGAGATGTATTAAGTTGGCCTCAACGCATTGTCCGTCATCAAGGGAAAGCGATTGCGATGGAAGTGATGGATTTAACACGAAACTATATGGGAGGTTTTTTCCCAATCCGTCGAGTACTTGATCATGGCTATGGCATACTGGGACAGCGTTATTATGGTGATGTAAATATCATCGCTAAATATGGTTTGCGCCATTATAACTATATGTTAAAAAATCCTCGACCTAGGATTTTCAAGATTTTGCAGCAAGAAGGTGAGCGAGCAACATGGCCAAAAATCACCTCAATAGAAACGCATGCGCGGATCGGTAAAACAATAGAACATTGTTTGGCATCATTACGTAAGCAAGAAAATAAGCAGCAGAATGAATTCTATTATGTTGATCTCTGACTTAGATCATTCGTTTGATGAGATAGCGTTACAGACCAAACAAAAAAGCCATTCATATGGACGGCGTTTATATACATTAACTCAAGGTCATAAAAAATATTGGCTAAAGTTTCATGTTGAGCAACACAACCAAGTTTTAGAAGATTCATTTAACGCCGAATTAGAGTTTTATCGCCAAAATAAGATTTCTAGTTCGGATTTTTTAGTCCCTTATGGCCTTATTGATTTATCCAAGCTGAATTTTTTAGATGAAACGAGACAAAGTGGGGAAGGGCTATTAACGTTAGATACAAACGATTTTTTTATAAAATTTAATCCTGAAAATGATCTGCACGAGATCAGAAAACAAATTTTACTTGCTTTAAATGCCCTTGAAGCACTTCATCAAAGTGGTTGGATACATGGTGATCTGAAATCAGAGCATTTTAGGCGTTATTTAGATACTTGTAGATTGATTGATTTTGAGCAGAGTCAACGAATTATTAGTCCGAAGAAATTATTGACCGCGACACCGCATTACATGGCACCTGAACTGTTTCATGGTCAACCCAAGTCTGTACAAAGTGACTTATACGCTTTTGGAATTATTCTATATGAATGGCTCTGTCAATCGAGATTATCTGCAAAAACCTATCATGATTGGGCAATACTGCATTGCCAAGAGTTGCAGATCAAACTTCCAGATTCACTAAAGTGCTTTTTGCCGATACTTGATGGTTTATTAAAGAAAAAAATTGATGAACGCTTTGGCTCAGTTACAGAGCTAAAAAATGCGATTCGAACAATAAATTTGTTGTAAAAATAAACATAAATCTTTGATTTGAATATTATATGTTCACTTGAATTGGTTTTTTATCAGAAAGTCTTGTCATAAAGCCGCTTTGTCACTAATATGCATACCCATCGGGGGCGTGGCGAAATTGGTAGACGCACTGGATTTAGGTTCCAGCGCCGCAAGGTGTAAGAGTTCGAGTCTCTTCGCCCCCACCAAATTTAAGAAGCAAGGTTATCTTGCTTTTTTTATGGTTAAATCAGAAATGAATTAATCATGCGGTTATAGAGGATTGGTGTAATGGTAGCATGACGGTCTCCAAAACCGTTCGTCAAGGTTCGAGTCCTTGATCCTCTGCCAAATTAATAAAAAGCCTTTGTTAAATACAAGGGCTTTTTTATTTGGTTAAAAATTTCGTTTGCTCATGAAAAAAGCATTAGCTTTCAGATGCATGGTTTTTTTATAAAAAAGGCTTGTCAGCAAGAAAGTTTATCACTAATATACACATCCATCGGGGGCGTGGCGAAATTGGTAGACGCACTGGATTTAGGTTCCAGCGCCGCAAGGTGTAAGAGTTCGAGTCTCTTCGCCCCCACCAAATTTTAAAAAGTAATCTTTTACTTTTTAGTGATTAACGACTAAATAAGTTAATCAAGCTGTTATAGAGGATTGGTGTAATGGTAGCATGACGGTCTCCAAAACCGTTCGTCAAGGTTCGAGTCCTTGATCCTCTGCCAAATTAATAAAAAAGCCCTTGTTTGATACAAGGGCTTTTTTATTTCGCAGTATTTTGAAATTAATTTACTTTGATGAGTATTCACTAAAAATTTTAATGAATACACTCAATGTCTAAATGTTTTAGAAAAATGATCTTAATCTTAGTCTAATAAATAAATTTAGAAATTTTATCCGCTGTTTGGATAACCATCTCTGCAATTTCATTTTTAAAATAGTGTTCTTCATAGGTTGCTAAAGGGCAACTTACAGACAATACAGCAGTCATTTTTCCTGTAGATTGTTTGAAAATTGGAGCGCCACAAGCTGCCATATCATGATTGTAATGTCCCCAACTGACCATAGATCGCTGTGTTTTAACAAAACTGAGGCGTTGAAGTAGCTCTTTAAGATTCTTTGGGGTGAGTTCAGAAAAAGTTTCCCATTGATTGAAATTTTTATAGCGATCACGGATTTCAGTTTCAGATAAGTCTGCTAATAGCATTTGTCCAATCACAGTCGCATGAGCAGGCCAACGAGTGCCTAGACCTATATTGCTGGTAAATGTTCCATTCGATTGCACATTGTTGATAAAGACAATATGTGTACCTTCTAAAATGGACAAATGTACTGCAAGTTTAGTTTGATCGCGTAGTTCCTTCATCAACGGTGTTGCTAAATCTAAAAGAGATTGTTTAGACAAACTGTTGAAGCCGAGTTCCATCACCTTTGAATCAAGTGCATAGGTTTTTTGAGATGCTTTTCTAAGGAAGCCACATGATTCTAATGTGTAAATCAGACGGAAAGCACTAGAACGATTTACATCCAAAATTTCAGCGATCTCAGTGATCGTCATTTCTTGGGTTTGTTGATCAAATGCCTGCAAAATTGCTAAGCCTCGTACCAAACCGGGTGCTAAATAGCGATCATCATTTTTTGTGAGTTCAGATTCTTGAGAGTCTGTTTCTATCGTTTGGTTCATCAGCTTAATTTTCCTAGAAAAACGCAAAGCATTACAAATTTAATTTTCTTAAGAATCTATTCTAACTGCAAAGTAGAGTTAAAAGATAGTTTTATATATAAAACAAAATTTTATAAGTAAAACGTAAATGAATGTGTAATAAATATCAAGCTTATGATTTTAAACAATATATAGTTTTACAAAAAAACATCATAGGAGTATTCTTTATTAAGGTTTGTTATATCAAATAATGTTTTATATATAAAACAGGTGAGGATGCAAGGATGAGTTGGATCTCAGTTTGTCAGCAAGACGACATATGCCAATACTGGTGCAAGCTGGTTACGTCTCTCGATTCCTTATCGCAAAGATTTTGGTCCAGGTGGCGAGTTCTGGATTGATGTCGCAATCCATCCAAGTTTAGGTTATTGCATTCAGTCATGGGCAAATGCGCAGAACCAAGCAATTGCAGCTGCAAAATCGATGTTGGGCATGGAAACAGAATATACCGATATTCCTTGGTTATGGTCAGATCAGTACCACTTCAATATTCAAATACTAGGTAGTTACCAACCTGAAAGAACAGAACAGATTGTGGTGAGAAAAAGTGCAGATGATCAATGTAGTTATCTGTATTTAGATCATCAAAATTGCTTAATCAATATGATTGCAATCAATGATTCAAAATTAATCAAACTGGCTAAACGTTGGATGCAGTCTAATACCGTATTAGACCCAAAATTATTAGCAGACCCTAAATTTAATGTCATGAAATTAAAACCATAAACATTTAATTCCGGTTCATAACTCAATCGAAGGAATGAAGTATGAGTAATGAAGAGAAAAGTGGATTTAAGCATTGGGTTCCTGCTTTTGTCCTGATGGTATGTGTTGTTCTCGCATTTTTCGACAAGATTAGTATTGCGGTTCTATTTGCAGACCCACACTTTCAGGGTGCAATGGGAATTGCTGAAGATAAGGCGAAACTGGGTTGGCTAAACACACGTATTGCGCGTTTTGAAACACGTAAATATGACTTCGATGCGTTGAAGTTCCAAGCAGATTACGACCCGAAATATCGTCGTGCGCAAATGCGTTATATGGGAACTGGAGCAACAGGTGTAGTCAATGATGCCAATACAGTTCCAGCCGAAAACTTTACCTTTTCAACCATGGTGTTACCTGCGCAATGCGAAGGTCCATTGCATATCCACCACGATGTGGAAGAAGTGTTTTTCATGTTACGTGGTGAGATTGATCTGTTCATTGAGCATAACGGTGAGAAATTTCAAACCAAATTGAAAGAGCGTGATCTGATTTCAATTCCACCGGGTATTTATCGTGGTTTGTTTAATCCAGGTCAGGAAGATGCCTTGATGTGTGTGATGTTAGGTGCTGGAAAACCAACTATTCCAAACTATCCACCTGAGCATCCATTGTCTCAAATCAAACGTTAATCAAAGCGATTAACTATAACAAAGGAATGAAATGATGACTTTGATTGACACTTTAACCCAATACTCAGTGAAAACCATTGAGATTGATGGTCAGGTACAAGCCTATCGCGAAGCTGGACACGGACAAGCACTGATTCTTTTACATGGTATCAGCTCAGGTTCTGCTTCATGGGTCAATCAGCTTGCTGTACTCAGTCATCATTTTCATGTGATTGCTTGGGATGCGCCAGGTTATGGCTTATCTGAGAACTTAGATACGGAGCAGCCAAATGCAACCAATTATTCTCAGCGAGTACTAGCAATTATGGATGCATTGGCGATTTCTAAATCCATCATTATAGGTCATTCATTAGGTGCATTACAGGCAAGTGCTTTTGCCCATCTTTACCCTGAACGAGTTGAAACCCTAATCATTGCCAATGCGGCGCAGGCTTATCAACGCTCGGATGAGGATACCAAAGCACAGGTTTATCTGAAACGCCCAAATATGTTGAAAAGCTTGGGCAATGCGGGGATGGCGGCAAGCCGTGGTCCACATTTAATTTATAAACAAGACAAGACCCTCAAGCACTGGCATTGGTCAGTGAGGTGATGGGGCAGCTTACTTTAGACGGTTTTACGCGAGCATCATATTTGTTGGCGTATGACGAGATTAGAAATTATTTAACAGATCTCAAAGTTCCTTGTGTGGTGATTGCGGGTGATAAAGATGAAATCACGCCTGCTCAAGCCATCATGTAATTGGCGATAGAAATGCAATTGAGCCGATGTCATCTCATTACAGATGCAGGTCATCTGAGTTATGTCGATCAACCTGATCAGTTTAACGACATTGTTTTATCGGCAAATTAATTAAACGAGAGATATGGATATGAGCTTCCAAGTTGAAGGAAAAGTAGCAGTTGTCACAGGTGGCTCGTCAGGCATTGGTTTGGCTGCTGTGGAAGTTTTAGTTGCAGAAGGTGCAAAGGTCGCATGGTGTGGTCGAGATGAAGCGCGTTTAGCCGTATCGAAACTTTATATTTTAGAGAAATATCCACACGCCAATATTTACACCAGTATCTGCAATGTTTTGGACAAAGAAGACGTTAAACGATTTGCAAAAGATGTAAAGCAAAACTTAGGCAATGTCGA
>Ga0209426_1001825_pt1 | contig 11402 bp, 18 predicted proteins | sample Deesub1362B_J571_FD_187697 | JGI IMG/M metagenome (GOLD analysis project Ga0209426, IMG submission 187697) | Deep oceanic, basalt-hosted subsurface ecosystem from Juan de Fuca Ridge flank, Pacific Ocean, CORK Borehole 1362B_J2.571 (SPAdes)... ...
TCATGGAGGAAGAGGGATGAGAGATAAATTCAAAGGATCTATTATAAGCTTATTTATTCTTTTTATAGTCTTTACTGGAGAATTGTTTCTCTGGATTATCACAGAGGATCTCTACAATTTAGGATTCTCAATCTTAGCGTTAAATACCATGATTTTCGTGGGGATTTCCATAATCTTTAGAGCGATCAGAATTGTGAGGGATGAACTCAAGGCAGAGATCAGAGGAATCAAGAGGGGGAAATAACTTGAAAAGGAGAACACTTTACTCAGATTTTGAAACTACTGTTAAGATCTTCAGGGAGTTCAGGAATGAGGCCATAAGGAGAAGATCCAAATCGGAAGATCCTTCAGAGATCAAGGCCTTGAACGGGATTAGGATCAAACTCGATGAGGAATTAATGAGGCTTCAGCTCGGTTATATCCTTGAACAATCGAATATAAAAGTAGCAATCACCGACATAGATAGCGTTATTTTCAAAAATAACATGATAAGGGTTGTTTTCGAGCTTAAACATAGAAACGAGGATTTCAGAAAGTTTATAATGGTGAATGCAAGGCAATACATGACTCATAAGAGGATCTGCAAGCTCATGGGAGATTCAATACCTTTCTATTATGTTTTCAGAATAGAAGATGAAAGTTACCACGATCCATGGTGGAGGATTCTCAAAATAGATCCATTTAGGAAAGTAGAGTTCAAAGAGCTTGGAAAAGGTGGCAGTAAGGACATTTATGCGATTTTCAACCTTGAGGATGGCATTTTGATGAATGATCTGGAATTTAAGAGTTGGTTGAGTGGGATTTTCAGAGAGAAGCATTGTGATCCATCCAATAAAAAGGAGATGAAATAATGCTGGTTTTCAAATGTGATGAATGCGGGAAAGAGATCATCGATGAATTAGGTTATTTTTTTGTTAAAAAGGTTGTAGGGGGTAGGAGAGTTATTATTCTTTGTGAGGAATGTAAAAAGGGGGGATTGTATGGATGAGGATGAATTTAAGAGGCATCTTGAAGAGATCTTAGATTACTCTCCAGATCCAACTAATCGAATGTTTGTGGATGTTCCTCCATGTAAGCTTTTTTGGAAATTGCTCAATGAGGCAGAGAAAAAGATGGATGGGTTTAAAGTTTGCATCTTATTAAGGCTTGCTGAACTATGGACTGTTTCCGTAATTCTAGGGAGTATAAGAGGGAATAAGGTAAGCAAAGAAGAGATCAAGAGTAATTATGATAGGGATTGGAATCAATTCAAGAAAATTATCAGGGATTTCTTGGTAAATAACCGGAGGGAGCTTTATGGGGATAGCCTATAATGGTTTCCAAATGTATTCCGATGATAAGCTCCTCCTTGATCGCTTTTTAAAACACTTGGAGGAAGCAATAGAGGAGGAAATAGAGAGCGAGAGATCCAAGTTTAACAATGAGATCATTAAGGGGGAGATCCAAGGAATCAGGTATGAATATGATTCACTTGCTGATAAAATAATAATCCTCAACTGTCCGAAGTGTAACCAAAGCGGAAAGCTCATAATGAATAGAACGAGATCAAGGCAGAGGTTAAGAATCGTTCATGAAACTACAAGCTGTTATTTTGGATGGACTTCAGAATTCTTTGATCCCTTAGAGGCGATCTATAACAGATTTAAGAGAGGGGATAATGGAGGCCTTTAGATGTGCCTCTTTGAGGATAAGGGATTCTGTAAGCTCAAGCGAAGGAAAATCGATCCTGAAGAATGTTCACATTGTGATTATTATGAGACTTAATCCCTTTGATTTCTTCTGGAGCTTCCGAGAAGGTATCTCAAAGTTGCTTGTATTACGTAATACAGGGTGTATTATTATTAATAATACACGTGTAATATGTAATACCTTCATAAAGCCTATATTTCTTCATTTTTCCATGAGAAAAAAGAGGGTTGTATTACAGGGATGTAATACAAGTAATACAACTATTTAGGTGAAAAAATGGGGGGTGTTTACAGTTTTAGGGTTAATGATCGAGGCCTTGATGAGGCAATCAAGGATTTCAGAACAAAAGGAGGAAACCTTAGCGGATTGATCTGCTACCTTCTCAACAATTACTTTTTTGGGGATAATCAGAGGGAGAGAGCGATAACTCAAGAGCTTAAGTTAATTCATGATTGTCTTAATAGGATCGAGGAGTTTGAGAAGTGGAAGGCTGAATATCTCCCTAAAATCATTGAGTTAGAAAATAAGCTTAAGGAGAATCAACAGATCAAGCAAGAAGAGGAAGAGGCCTCAATCGTTACCTTGTTGGTAGAAACCAAATTCGAGGATTTCCTTGAAGATCCACTTGAGAAGTTTAGAGATATGGAACGATCAGCAAGGAGAACAGGGGGGAGGGTTGAGGATCACATCCTTGCGAGACTAAGAGCTTTTTCAATGGAGCAGAATATCCCTTTGAGTAAGGCAAAGGAGCTTTTCTGTAAGGCTTTTCCTGAAATAGCAGACAAGGTAAATCTATAGGGGGGATGATATGAGTGGGAGAGATAAAGACAAAAGGGGTTTTAGAGATCTGTTAATTTACCTAAGCTTACTTTTCTGCCTCTCGATTCTGCTATTAATAGAAATCTGTTATTTTGTTCCTCAATTAGGAGAAAAGATGATCAACTCAGGTGTATATATTAGAACAGCCTCGATCGTTCTCTTTATAGTTGGATGGTTTAGCTATTGGTTGTTTGATAAGCTTGGGGATCTAGCTATTAAGCTATTAGAGGTTATAAAAAAGTAGGAGGATTGATAAAATTGGATGTAACAAAATTTTGGAGGGAATGGTGGGAGGCTAACGAGGTAAGGCAACAGCAAATTATCATCGATCTCTTGGATCGTGTTTTAGCGGGGACGATCCCAAACTCGGTTTTAAGATATTCAATCGCTTCATTGGTTAACAGCTATCTCAAGGATGCTGTAAGCTCTATTATAGATTTTGAGGTAGAAGAGAGGCTTAAATGGGAAAGGGTTAAACTGATGAGGGAAGGGAGGAGATCGGAGGAGAATCAAAGGGAGGATCAGATCCTAACCAAAGAGGAGATAGTAAAAGCTAAGAAAATACCAATTACCGAAATGGAGGATGAGAGAGTTCTTGAAGCGTTGTTTAAGATACATGAGAGCTTAAAGAAATCAAATTACATCACGACATTGAAGATTTTAAGCGATCTCACAGGGTTACATCATACAACTGTGAGAGCATCAATAAAGAGGCTTGGATTGATGTTAAATTATCGAGATCGAAAGCTCTATCTAAATAGGGAGAGATTGATCAGGCTTTTAAAAGAAAAAGGATTCTTGAAGGATAAGGATGAACAAGAAGAGGAAATAGATCCCGAATTTCTCAGAAAACAGAGATTGGAAGAGATCAAGGTTTTAAGACAGGTGATAAAGTGATTTCTGATAGATTCCGACGGAAAAATAAAATGGGAGGGATAGAATGAGGTTCATTCTGGAAATTGATTTTGATGGGAAGGCTATCGAGAAGGTTTCAATCTTGGGATTGATTGTAATCTTGATCTATAACATATTCATCATAATGTTGGGTTGGTAAATAAGATAAGTTTTAAATAGTTGTAAAACTAAGTAAAGACTATGAGAATCGACAAAGTGGAAATGATCGGAACTCTGAGGGTAGGGAGGCTAAAGGCAAAAAAGGGTTTCGAGTATCCCCAATTTAGATTACCTATGGAATTCAGCGATTTGATCGGTAAAGAGATGGTGGCTTATAAGGTTGAGATCGATGGATCTCAAGGGATTCTTTTGATGGATAAAGTTTTACAACCAATTGACAGAGTTTTACAACAAACTAATGAAGTTGTAAAACCATCAAAGTATGATGAAGAAATCAAAGAGCTTAAAAAAGCTATTTTAGAAATCAGGGATCTCATTTCAGGAAAAGGTGTTCAGTTTACCCCTCAGATTACGAAAATATGCCGAGGGGGGGATTCGAACCCCCGACCTCCTGATTATGAGTCAGGCGCCCCAACCAGCTAGGCTACCTCGGCCCGTATTGTGATTATCAGCTTGAGATATTAAACTTTTGCTGGATCGAGGATCGGATTGATTGAGGATAAAGGATTAGATTAGGAGAAGAAATATATAAATATAATTTATCAAGTTAAACATTCAGATCCGAAATATTTTACAAAAAATTTATATTAATCCAACCATGAGTGTCAATCAATTGGATTTAAGAAAAGGATTTTATTTTCATCCTAATCATTAAGATTAGGAATAATTAACCACCATTCCTCAATTGGCCCAATTTGGCTGGTTTTTTTGGATTTAAGATATTTAAATAAATTTGTTAATGGAAAAATATTTATATAGTCGTTAGTATAAGTAAATCCTAACATCAAGTGAGGTGGATCTAATGGTTGAAGAGCTGACTGAAAAGGAAGAGAAGATCGTTAAATTATTATCCGATGCAGGATTAAACAGGAATATCGCCAAAGTAGTCGTGTTCCTCTCTAAATCGGGTGAAGCTATTTCACGTGACATTGAAAGGGCAGCAAATCTCAGACAGCCAGAAGTCAGCCTTGCGATGAAGGAGCTCAAGGAATGGAACTGGATCAAAGAGAGGGAACTCAAGAAGAAAGGCAAAGGAAGGCCTCTGAAAAGCTACAAGCTAACCCTTGACATCAAAGAGATAGTTTCAGAGCTCGTTAAGAAGAAAAGAGAGGAGATAAAAAGAACCGAGAAAGATCTGGAAGAGCTCGAAAAGTTGGTTGGACTCTAACTATCCCTTTTCTTTTTGCTTATTTCACCATGAAACTCGACACGGAGTTCGGCGGAAAACACCTCAGATTCCATGTCGAAAACGTTGTCGTGTTCTGTCACGGCTTGCCCTATGAGGCTGGTTCGGTCATAGAAAAAGGCTACGATCAGCTTGCAAAAAGCTTCGCAGAAAAAGGGCTGAATTCCCTGATATTCGACTTTTCCGGAACCGGTTTAAGCAAAGGTGATTTCAGCATAGAGAACTGGGTAAAAGATCTGACGACCATAGTAAACGAGTTCACGTCGGTGAACCTGGTTGCCTTCAGCATGGGTGGGGTGGCCGCCACCTACGTTGCCGCAAACAGTGGCAATGTTAGGAATCTCGTTTTGGTGGGGGTGCCGTGCTGCTCCACTTCGATCACTGAAGACATGCTGAGAGATGTATACGCCCACAACAAGCTAACCGGGGTTTTGAGGGGGATAAGGGATTTCGATTCGTTCAAAACGAGATATCTCAAAGAGATGGAGATGTACGAGCCGAAAAGCTGGATAAGAGGGGTGAGGTGTCCTAAACTCATAGTCCACGGTTCTTCGGATCAGATAATCCCGTTTGAAGATGCAGAAATCCTTTTCAATTCCGCGAGTGAGCCAAAGTATTTCCTGAAGGTCGTTAACGGGAGCCACTTCCTCCGGCACCATGAGGAAGTTATGGATAAGATAAGGATGTGGCTCATCAAAAAAGAAAAGTACGGAAAGGTTATGCAAGAGATCTTCGTCTAATTCAGTTTCAGTTTTAATTTCGGTTGATTCCAGTCAACTCCAGTTAATTTCAGTTTTAAATTCAGGCGAGCTTGCTAAGGATCTTCTCTATTTCTTCGAAAACCCCGTCTATGGACTTAGTTCCATCAACATCGTAAACTTTCTTGCCGTAGTACTCTATTAACGGCTCCGTCTGGGCCTTATAAACCCTCAACCTTTCCTTAACCGTTTCTTCCTTGTCATCATCCCTCTGATAGAGCTCTCCCCCGCATTTATCGCATTTACCAGCCTCCTTGGGAGGGTTATAAATCAGGTGGTAAACCTCTCCACATTTCTTGCAAGTCCTCCTGTTCACTATCCTCTTCACGATCTCCTCTTCCGGCACTGCAACGTTTATCACCGCATCGATCTGCTTTCCAAGTTCCTCAAGTATCTTGTCCAGCGCCTCCGCCTGCTTCAACGTTCTTGGAAAACCATCGAGGATGAAACCCTTATCACAATCCGGCTGGGCAAGCCTCTCCTTTACTATCCCTATCACAACCTCATCGGGCACGAGTTCTCCTCTGTCCATGTACTCCTTCGCCTTTTTCCCAAGCTCCGTTTGCTTTGCTACCGCTTCTCTAAGCATGTCACCGGTTGAGATTTGCGGAATGTTGTACTTCGAAACGATGAGCTTCGCCTGGGTACCTTTTCCAGCTCCGGGAGCCCCTAACAGAATCAGGTTCATGAAGGTAAAATGGCCTTGCCATTTTAAAATTTTTCATTTTTTATTTCCATCCTCTCGATTACCTAACCCACCTAACCTCTACCTTCGCGAGCCTTCAAATCCGTTGAGCTTCATCCTCCCATCACTTCACCGAGAAAAATACCATCTTTGGACCTTACAATCTTGAATCTCACGTATTCTCCGATTTTCCGATCAGTCATTACCGTGATGACCCTGTTTTTTGCTACAACGAGCTTTTCTCCGTACATCCTACCTTCAGCAATTATCCTTCCCCTCAGGACCTCTCCCCTTTTAATCGGATGGGGATACCTCTCACGCCTGTGCATCCCGAAGTCCTCAGGTTTCAGGATAAGCTTGACAGAGTACTCCTCTTCCCAATCCCGCAGTTTCCGGTAAAACTCCTTAAACGGGATCGCTCCTTTGAACTTTCCTTTGAACTTTCCCTGGGGCTTTCCTTGTTTCCCTTGTTTTCCTTGGAGTTTTCTCCCAAACTTGTAAGGAATGTACTTCTGGATGCCGAGAGGGGGAAATTTCTTTCCAGCCCCTATTTCAAGCGCGAATTCTATGAGCTTCGGAATCTCGGCATCGTTGTAACCCGGAACCCATACGGGAGCGATTAAAAGATCGATTTTGCTTTCAGCTATCGCCTTCGCCACCTCGACAACCCTTTTAAGGGGATACCTGACTCCCGCAAGCCTTGTGGCAACTTCCTCTTCCAAGGCACTCAGAGAGAGATTTATCCTCGTGATGTAATTCTCAAGTTTCTCAATCTTCTCATCTGAAAGAAGAACCCCATTCGTCTGAACGGAAACGATCTCAACTTCCTTTACCTTCGACAAAGCTTCGAGCAGTTCCTCCATGTAGGGATAGAGAAAGGGTTCCCCCTGTCCATCGATATGCGCTTCAACTCCTCTGCCCTTAAATTCGGAGATCTCTTCGATCCAATCGAGCAGGTAATCGGGATCTACCACGTAATCCGTTGCTCTCGTCCTGCTGTATTTTCCTTCGTCAACGCTGCAGTATATGCACCTCAAATTGCATCCGCAGACCGGCCTTATCTGAATTAAATTCGTTCCCCTATCGATGACACCGAAGGCGGAACTTCCCATCAACGGAATCCCGCTCTCCTTCGTGACAAAAACGAGATTTCTTTTCGTTACATGGCTGAGAACCCTTCTCGGCTCGGCGTAGGAGATCACGTACTCCTTATCCTTCCTTTTGATGAGTGAAGCGTAAACTTTTGAAGGAATTCTAACTTCGATAAAATCTCTAAGAACGAAAACTTTCTCTCCCCTTTCCTCATACTCCCTTAGAAGTGAACACCCCATACCCCGTATTCCCCTACCTTATCCCTTTCACCTCTCCGAAGATTTGGTTTCCAAGAGCTGTAAGCCTGTATCTACCCTCATCTTCCTCAACGATTCCATCAGCGGCTAATTCATCCAACAATCCCCTAACAACCCTCTCCGGAAGTCGTATGTTCTTGGAAACCATCTTAGCGTTGCTTTGCTTTCGATGGAGGGTTTCGAGTATCTTCACCTTATTGCTGTTCGCAGCAACGTGTCCTACCAACTCTTTAAGTTCCACCATCCTTTCACTCCCCGTCGATAACTTTACACGGTAAGATTTAATAAATGCTTCACCGGGTATCGACATCACAAATACCATTTTACAAAACCAAACCCGGAAAGCTTAATATACGTGCCGAAGAAGTTCATTCCGGTGGGCTAGGCCGGGCTGTTCGGCGTAGCCTGTGACCCGAAACCGTCGATATGCGGGGGCCGAAGCCGAGGGAAGGTTCGTGGAGCAGGAGACGGTGCTCTCCTCATCCCCGTAGAGTCCCCGTCCCGACGGGCTGGCGGTTACCGTCTGGCTGCCCGGAGGGGCTGTCAGCGGTATTTACCGGGGAAACCGGCCCAGGCCCGGAAGGGAGCAAGCTAACCCCGGACGACCGGCGCTGTCGGGGTAGCGGGGAGGAGGGGATGTTTTGAGTGCCCTCCTGCAAAGCGAATCGACCCGAGGCGCGCCCACCTTTAACCGACGAGATCCAAAAAAATTTATGCCAACTAAATAAAAAGCGGTCATGGGAAACGAAACCAAACCCACAGGCGTTCTGTCTGTTATCACAGCAGCCGTTTTCATGGGCTCTGTTGCCATTTTCGTGAGAAACCTCAGCATGAACCCCATCCACATAGCCTTTTTCAGATTCCTATTCGGCTTTCTGTTCCTCCTGCCCATCACCCTTTCAAGCAGGAAAAGGCTCTCTTTCGATGACCCGAAACTGCTCCTGACGATTTCGATAATCAACGTGGCCAACATAACATTCTACATCTCCGCGATACAGCTCATACCCGTCGGTTTGGCAGCTCTTCTCCTTTACATGGCACCCGTCTATGTGATCCCGATCGCTTATCTGAGTGGAGAGAAGGTTAAGCCTGGTGTATTCGTTTCCCTTCCAATAAGCATTGCCGGGCTCCTCCTCATGCTGATGCCGTCCGGCAACCTGAACATCGGTGTTGGCTTCGGTTTAATTGCCGGATTGAGTTATGCCTTTTACTTCTTCGTTATAAAAAGGCTGAGGGAGTGGATGCCCTCCCTCGAAATAACAACCATATACCTCGGCATATCCTCACTCATACTCCTTCCCGGAATTTTTCTCATGCCAGTTTCGGGGTTCGATGTCAAATGGCTGGTAGGACTCGGTTTGATTCCGACCGCCATCGCGTTTACCCTTTTTAATTTTGGCCTCAAATACTGCAGAGTTTCTGAGGGGCCGTTGCTCGCCCTCACAGAACCGGTTGCAGCATCCGTCTTTGGATACATCATCTTCGGTGAGACCTTCAGCGTCATTCAGATTTTTGGTATCGTTCTCGTGCTTTTGGGGATAGGAATTGCGATCAGGTATTCCGGCTTGAATTCGGGTATACAGACTGAACACAAATAAAAATATTTAAAAGAATAAACAGAATTGGGGGTCGAACTCGTCAGGGCTAAGCTTCAGACGTCTATTCCTGTTCCCTATAAGCTTCGAGTATCGCGTTAACGATTTTCTCCCTTGCCTCTTTACTCGCAGGATGGAAGATGTCCTGAAAGGTTCCATCCTTTGCTTTCCTGCTGGGCATGCTAACCCAGAGGCCGTTTTCCCCTTCCAAAATCTTCAATCCTTTCACGATAAACTCGTTATCCAAGGAGACCGTAGCATAGGCCTTCACGGCCCCCTCTGTTTTCGGCTTGTATATCCTCACTTCGGTTATTTCCACCAAGCTGAACTCCTCCTGTTCGGTTTGATTTCCAGCCTCTTTCTCTCCAAGCTATATAAACTTTGCTGTGTTTCCCGTATCTGTGCCCAGATTTTGCGATATCCTCAGAATCTACGTTCTAAAAAAATTTTTGGCATTTTCAAAACTTATTTTATCAAGATCCTCCTTCTCAACACCCTTCTCCACCAAAAATGAGACGGTTCGTGGAACAGAGAGATATTCGAGCGATCCGAAGCCCGTATCACTGTTGAGCACGAGCCTTTCGGAGCCGTATTTTATCAGAATGAGGAGTACATCTTCTGCGGATAGCTTTCCCTCTTCAACCGTTAATCCGGCATGGTATCCATTTACCAGAACATCACCGACCGTTTCCAGACTTACGTGATCCACAACGGCAAGATCTTCTGGAAAGTTTAGCTCCTCTAAAATATCCAGAATCTTCCTCGTGATCTCGATCTTGTTCTTCCTGGGTGTGTGGATTATACACGGTACATCGAGCTTTTTCGCAACGCTAAGCTGCTTTTTCAGAACCTCAACTTCTAAATTCTCCCCGCTTTCAAGCCCTATCTCTCCAAATATCTTTGGAGGGTTCTCTTCGAGGTAGTCCACCACCATCTCCCAGTTTTGAGGAATGCACCTCGGATGTATGCCCAGAGCTGGAACTATGCTCATCCCCACCTTTCTACCTCTTTCCACCTCGAACGTTTCCATCTTCCTGAAAAGATCGATCAGCGTCTCGCCATATCTGGGCCTTACGGGGTAGAACGCACACGAATTAGCGAATTTTATTCCCGCGACAACCATTTTCAGCAGCTCTTTCCGGCTTCTGCCCTCCGAGTGAATGTGGGTGTCGTAAATTCTCCCTAAGTTTTCCTGAGCATCTTCCAGACGGTCCATAGAAAAATGTAAATTAATCACCAATAAAGATTTAACCGATGAAGATTTTCGACGGCGTTTACGCCTACGTCTGGGGAACCGCTTTCTTAGATTCATCCAACTCGTACATCATAAGGGATGATACGAATCTCATAATCGATCCCGGATGCTACAAAAGCTTCACGAACCTCTTTGGCCTGATGAGGAACGACAAGATAGAGGTTTCTGATATCGATATCGTTTTCAACACCCACCTCCACAAGGACCATTGCGAATCGAACCATATGTTTTTGAGGAGGGGCGCTTTGTTAGCCTTTCACGAGAAGGAGAAGGAGTCCTCTGCCTACGACTTCTCGCCAGACATTTCCGTTTCGAACCTGAGGTTCTACAGCACGGGAAAGTTCAACCTAGAACTCATCCACACCCCCGGTCACACTCCGGGAAGCATTTCTATTTACATCGACGAACTCGCAACCGCGATTACGGGAGACCTAATTTTCGAGAGCGGGCTTCCCGGAAGTACCGATCTTTACGGTGGTAACACGAAAAGCATTCTCAAATCTCTTGAGAAAGTCCAGGCCCTTGATTCAGAGTATATTTTACCGGGCCATGGCAGAATAATGAGCGGGAGGAGGGGTATAAGGGAGCTTTTTGAGAGGGCCATTCAGATTATAGCGAACAGAAACTCCGATTGAAAAACCTCATTATTTTTCATTAGCATGCAAATTTTAATAATAACAATTAGGAGATAACTTTCACAACATCCAGAAGTGTTATCTTTCTCCACGATACCTTAACACCGATGAATACAACGCTCGACAAATTTTTCCCGCTGTTTCAAACCGATCAAAAAACATTCGATGATGACGTAAAGTGTTACAGAGAAATAAGCGAATATCATGCAACATTACTCAAAAAAGTTGATGAGGTTTATTCGATAGCCGAGGAAGCGAGAAGAAAGGGTCTTGATCCAGAAAGAAGGGTTGAAATTCCGGTTGCCAGAAACATGCCTGAGAGGGTTGAGAAACTTCTGGAGCTGCCTGGCATTTCAG
>Ga0209426_1001826_pt1 | contig 11398 bp, 12 predicted proteins | sample Deesub1362B_J571_FD_187697 | JGI IMG/M metagenome (GOLD analysis project Ga0209426, IMG submission 187697) | Deep oceanic, basalt-hosted subsurface ecosystem from Juan de Fuca Ridge flank, Pacific Ocean, CORK Borehole 1362B_J2.571 (SPAdes)... ...
GAGCCTCACCACCAGAGAGGAGACGCCTAGCTCGTCAACTTCAGCCTCAAGGCGCTCCATTTCCTCCAGGCTCATCTCCTGCCGAAGGACGATTTCTCTGATGCTCTCGATTCTATCCCGGGGAGAAATCACCAGGAGGTGAGGGGGTTTATCCAGCTTGAAATCAATGGGCGGGAAACTGATTTTTAGCTTGAGGTACTTCTCCAGCGGGTTGTAGATACCCTGACGTGTCAGAATCTCCCTTATCTGCCTAGCGATTATCCTCTCCACCGTGCTTTCCAAAGCCGTTTTTTGCGCTTCTAGCTTGTTAAACTCAGCCTCAAGTGAAGCCAGGTCACCCTGCTTATCGCCATGCTTGATGGCCTCTATCTCTGACTTCAAGGTTTTGAGGCGGTCCACGTAGGAGAAATACTCGGCGACTTTACCGGTTTCATCATCAACCTTTTTCTCCCGGCTGGAAATCGCGTGTCTAGCTTCATGCCAGATGGCTTTGAGTTCCCACCCGGCAAAATTGAACCGGTATGGTTTCACGATGGAGCTTAAGCGGGCATTGAAATCCCGGCCGGGATTACAGCTTGTGCCGAGTAGACAGAATAGGAGCACTCCAGTGATGACAAGCAATTCTACCTTCAACTTGCGCCCTTTTTCGCCCGAAGAATTGGTTCGGAAACGTAATCTGTGGAGCCTGGAAATATGCATAAAAGAAAGGAGAGAAAATTTGGTAGTCTTTCCCCTTCTTGGGAACGTCTATGTCATCCTGACCGTAATTTTGGCCAGCTCCCAGGTGTACTCATAGAGGTGCAAGCCCTTGCTCATGGCAATAATCTCACCGTCATCAACCCCTATTTCACTGGCCATGTACTCTTTCAAAAGCTGGATTGCCGCCAGATTTGAGGGAAAGCCAGCCCACAGGTCCCAGGAGCGGAAGTAAACCACAAAGTTGAGCTTGTTATCACGGATTCTGGTATCTATCGCTCTCAGGCACGGTGGGTCAGAGAGGAAGATGGAGCGTTCATCACCTACCGCCATAAAGGCTTGATTGGTGTTGTAGCCATCTTCCTTATACATTCTGATTACCTCGGCGATCTGCGTTTCCAGATACTGACCGTAAGTGTACTGCTCGCCCTCTTTGCGATGGGCAGTCATCAGATAAGGCAGGTATTCCTCAATATAATCCATGGTGGTGGGTGGTGGCACCCCCTGGGGTACATCAGGGATTATCGGCCTTGTCCCCGGGTACTTCACCTGGATTACGACAAAGTCAAGCTCCTTGCGCCGCTGTCCAGCATAGCTTCCCCGCTCAATCTTGTATTCATAGCCATCGGTCAGGGTCTTGCACAGGCAACGGAACCAGGCTTCAGAGAGGTCTCTGGCCTCGATTAATTCAATCTTCATCTACCTTCTCCTGAAGAGGGCAAAAAATCTGTCCTCATACTCGGCAAACAGGTTCCAGCGGTCAAGCTCGCTTTTCAGGTCACGGGGGTCATACTCCCCCTTCATCGTCTTCTTGAAGAGCTCCTCAATCCTCAGTCTGGCATCAATGGGAATACCCTTGGAATCTATCTCCAGGAGACCCCTCGCCTCCAGCTGGGATAGATTGTGCGGCAGAGACCCTCTGGTCACCTCATAGATGAACTTCAGCAGGGACACGTCCCAGAGCTCGTCCTCACCCTTGATGATGGAAGCCAGCGGGTCACCACGCTTATCAATCTCAGCATTCAGCCTGGCCACCACTGCTCGCCAGTGTTCCGAGACAATGTTGAGCTTTTTGGGCTCATTCCGGTAGGTGTAAAAGAGGCCGGGGGCGTCTGGACCGTGCGTTCTGATGAGCTCGTTAAGGTATCTTCTAGCCTCTGAGCTGAACCCTTCAAGCCGGGAAAGGTAATAAGGGGTGACAATCCTGGGCCTTTCCGCAATCACCCTGCCCTCTCTGACCACCGTCTCATTGGTGTCCTTGGTCAGCTCTGCGTAGGCTGGTTCCGTAACCAGATAATAATAGATATTGGTGGTGCCAAAGGTAGCCAGGCTCTGCTTGGGCAGCCTTAGGATCTCAGTGTGTTTCACCGCGTATTCAATTCGGTCATCGTTGGTCGTCATCGTCTCTCCCCTAAGGTATAGCAGCTAGCTCCTGCTTATATTCATCTAAAAGTTTGATATACTGGGAATCCAGCTGGGCCAGCACCCTGCGCCATTCCTCTTGGAACTGGGGATGGCTTTCCACGTCTATCTTGACTCCGGCAAATGGCCCCAGCTGCTGTCTCATTGCCTGCTGTATTCTGGCTTCTACTTCAGCTTTCAGTGACTCATAGGTCTGTTTTCTTTGCTGCTCCCCCTGCTCGGCGTAGTGCTCAAAGATGCGCCTTATCCGGCTGTAAACGTTTTCCACACCCAACTTATCATTCTTCAGAATCTTTAACCCGTCCATAGCTTTTTTGTTATTTCTTCTGGCGGCTTCATTCCTGGGCAGGTCTATATTCCTGATGAGTATCTCCTGAGCTCCCTCAATGACATACTTGCGGGCTTTTTCCTCATACTTGCCCAGCTCAGTCAGCAGATTGAGGTTCTGCTTCAGGTATTTGGCGGCCAGTTTTTCCCCTTCCGGGAGGTATTTCCATTTCAAGCGTTCCTCCTCGGTTACCTCCCCTAGCTTCTCCACCTTCTCCATGGCTATTTCCAGGGCGCTCTTTATCTCTTTACCCATGCTGAACTCTCCAGGTTACCGTGATATTCGCTTCCTTGCCAATGGGGCTCTCTTTAAGTATTATACTAAATGCTTGAGCAAGCTTAAAGCTCACCAAGCTAAAGCGAGTGGATACTCAAAATATGAGCCAGCCAGCGCAAATCTATCTGCCCCCGCCAAGCCGAAAAGGCGGTATGCCGCTGGAGGAAGCCATCGCCTGCAGGAAGTCAGTAAGGCGCTTTGCTTCCCAGGTCATTTCCCAATCGCAGCTATCACAGCTACTGTGGGCAGCCCAGGGCACGAGCGACATTGCCTGGAGCCGAACCGTGCCCAGTGCCGGAGCCACCTACCCGCTGGAGATATTTGTCGTCTGTGGTGCCAGCGGTGTGGAGCATCTCAGCGAGGGCGTATATCACTACCATACGGACAGCCACTCTTTGACGCTGCACCACAGAGGAGACGCAAGGCATGCGCTGGCCAGAGCGGCACTGGACCAGGAGTACATCTATGAAGCCCCGGTTGACATTGTCATCTGTGCCCTATACGAGCGGACCACAGGGCAATACGGAGCCAGAGGAGAAAGATATGTCCATATGGAAGTCGGGCATGCCGGGCAGAATATTTACCTTCAGGCCACGGCGCTTGGCTTGGGGACAGTGGCCATCGGTGCTTTCCGTGATGAGGCAGTGAGAGAAGCCCTGCGGCTGGATAGGAAGTACCACCCTTTATACATCATGCCCGTGGGCAAGCCCGCGTATACTTAGAAGGAATTAACTTGAGACTCAATCCAAATGAAGGTATATAATAAAACTAACCAATTTTCAGAGAAAGGAGCTGATTTATGCACCAGAACTGGAAGTTTCATCACGTATCGGTGGTGGTCAAGGACATGAAGAAAGCCATCGAGTTTTATCAGTCCCTGGGCATAGGGCCATTCCCGCCCCTGCTCGGGCCGGAGGGAACCGTACCCTTGACTGGAAAGACGCTGTGGGGCAAGCCCGCTGAGTATGAGCTTGACCTGCGGCATGCCGAGGGGGGAGTGGGAGATTTGGTCTTTGAGGTGGTCCAGCCTCTTGAAGGTGAGACTCCAATCAAGGAATTCCTGGAGAAAAAAGGAGAGGGTATTCACCACATCGGCTTTTTTGTGGATGACCTGGACCAGGAGACCGCCAAGATGGCTGAGAAGGGATTCACCATCACCCAGAGCGGGGAAACCCCCACTGTCAGATGGGCTTACTTTGATACCGACAAGGTTGGCGGGGTCTCCATTGAGCTCATGCAGAAGAAGGCAAAATAAGCTAATTTCTGAGCCTGAGCTGAAGGCATCAGCCCTGGCGCTTTTGCTTGAGCAGCCAGTATTCCAGGCTATCGGCTAGAGCTATCCAGCTGGCCTCAATGATATTGGTGGAGCTGCCGACGGTTCGCCACTCGTTATTGCCATCCGTGGACTCAATGAAGACACGAATCTGAGCCTCGGTGCCCACGTTGGCCTCAAGAATGCGGACCTTATAATCAACCAGTTTGACCCGGGCTAAATCAGGATAGAACTGCAGAAGCGCTTTGCGCAGCGCCTGGTCCAAAGCGTGAACCGGCCCGTTACCCTCAGATGCGGTGTGCATCACCTCAGTGCCCACCCTCACCTTTACCACTGCCTCAGATAGCATCTCCTCCAGGCTCTTGCGGAGAGACGGACGCCGTCTCTTCTCCACAACCACCATAAAGTCAACCAGCTCAAATGGTGGCTCATAATTCGGTTGGCTGCGATGGACTAACAGCTCAAAGGATGCCTCCGCACTCTCATACTGAAAGCCGCGGCTCTCCTGGAGCTTTACCCGCTCCACCAGCTTCTGCACTTCCTCTGCCTTCAGTGGCTGGGGTAGGTTCATTTCACTCAGCTTATGTATGACGTTCTTTCGCCCTGATAATTCTGAGATTATCACCTTCGGCTGATTGCCTACCAGAGCCGGGTCTATATGCTGGTAACTCTCTCCCCACTTTGACATTGCGGAAACATGCAGCCCGGCTTTATGGCTGAAGGCGCTGGTGCCGACATAGGGTAGGAAGGGGTCAGGAACGAGGTTGGCCACCTCGCTTACATAGTGGGCTACCTCGGTCAGCTTGGCTAGCTGGGTATCGGTGATGCAGTCAATGCCCATCTTAAGCTTTAGTGCCGGGATAATGGAGCAGAGGTTGGCGTTACCACAGCGCTCGCCGTAGCCATTGATGGTGCCCTGTACTTGAGTGGCACCAGCCTGAACTGCCGCCAGGGTATTAGCCACCGCTACTTCGCTGTCATTATGGGCATGGATGCCCAGAGGCACTGTGGTTGTCTTCTTGGCTATCTCAACGGCAGCTGCTATCTCAGTCGGCAGCATACCTCCATTGGTATCACAGAGTATCAGGCAGTCAGCCCCAGCCTGAGCCGCCACCTCCAGGGTGCGCAGAGCGTAAGCGGGATTATCCTTGAAGCCATCAAAGAAGTGCTCGGCGTCAAAGAAAACGGCGAGTCCCCTTGCCTTGAGATAGCGGATGGAGTCAGCAATCATGTTGAGGTTCTCATCCGGGGTGGTTTCCAGTACCCGGCTGACTTGCATCTCCGAGCTCTTGCCGACGATGGTAACCACCTCCGCCCCGGCTTCAGCCAGAGCCAGGAGATTGGCATCAGCGCTGGCTTTAGCCCTTGGCCGCCGGGTGCTGCCAAAAGCAACCAGCTTGGAATTGGAGAAGGTGAGTTTCTGGGCTCTGTTGAAGAAGTCTATATCCTTGGGGTTGGACCCGGGCCAGCCGCCTTCGATGAAATGAATGCCTAGCTCATCAAGCTTCTGGGCAATATGCAGCTTATCCACCACCGAGAAGGAGATACCTTCCCGCTGTGCTCCATCACGCAGCGTTGTGTCATAAAGCTGAACCGGCGGCAATTTTTAGCTCCGAACCTTTCTGGCAATTAACTCCCCCATTTCCTTGGTGCCTACCTGCGTTTTGCCTCCATCCATGATGTCGTAGGTGCGGTAGCCTTCCTGCAGCACCTCGGTTACTGCCGTCTCAACCACCTGAGCCTCTTTGGCCAAGCCGCAGGAATAGTGCAGCATCATCGCCATGCTCAAAATGGTGGCGATGGGGTTGGCCATGTTCAGGCCAGCGCGGCGCGGGGCACTGCCGTGAATCGGCTCATAGAGACCGAATATTCTGCCCCCTTCCTGGGGTACCCCAGCCAGACTGGCTGAGGGCAGCATCCCCATCGAGCCCGCCAGCATTGATGCCTCATCAGTCAGGATGTCCCCGAAAGTATTCTCGGAGACCAGCACGTCAAAGTGAGACGGGTTCTGAATCAAGCGCATGGCACAGGCATCAACCAGCATGTGCTCCAGCTCCACATCAGGGTAGTCTGCGGACACCTCAATGGCCACCTGCCGCCAGAGCCGGGAAGTTTCCAGGACATTGGCTTTATCCACCGAGACCAGCTTTTTGCGCCGGCCCCGAGCTAACTCAAAGCCGACTCTGACCACGCGCTCAATCTCCTGCTCGGAGTAGGTCATGGTATCAACTGCCCGCCGTCCCTTGGGCGTCTGCCACTGCTTCTTGGGACGGCCAAAGTAGAGCCCACCGGTGAGCTCGCGAATGAAGATGAAATCCACCCCCTCCACAACTTCTGGCTTCAGGTTGGTTGAATCAACCAGCATGGGCAGAGCCTTCACCGGGCGCAGGTTGGCAAATAGCCCCAGCTTTTTCCTCAGCCCCAGGATGCCATCCTCGGGACGGACCTTAGCTTTGGGGTCATCCCACTTGGGCCCACCGACGGCACCCAGTAGGACTGCATCTGAGCTACGGCTCATCTTCAGCGTATCAGGTGGCAGGGCAACACCAGTCTCGTCAATGGCTGCCCCGCCAATCAGCCCGTAGCGCAAATCAAAGCTATGCCCAAACTTTTCGCCCACCGCCTGCAACACCCCGACCGCCGCATCAATGATCTCAGGCCCGACGCCATCGCCGGGTAACACCGTCAGCTTGAACTGCATTTTAGACCCTCCTGCTTGCTAATCTCTGCTTGGTATATTCAATAAGCCCGCCGGCGGAGATAATCTGGGTCATAAAGTCGGGGTAAGGGCTGGCGGTAAAGGTGAGATTCTTGGTCAGGTTCTTGATTTCGCCACGGGCAAGGTCAACCTCCAGAATATCGCCGGAGTCGGTTTTGTCCACTGCTTCCTCAGACTCAAGCAGTGGCAGGCCGATGTTGATGGCATTGCGGAAGAAGATGCGGGCAAAGCTTTTGGCGATGACGCAGGAAACACCCGCCGCTTTGATTGCCATCGGGGCATGCTCCCTTGACGAGCCACAGCCGAAGTTGGTGGTTGCCATGATGATGTCCCCTGGCTCCACTCTCTTCACAAAGTCCGCATCAATGTCCTCCATGCAGTGCTTGGCCAGCTCCGCCGGATCATAGATATTGAGGTAACGCGCCGGGATAATGACATCCGTATCCACATTCGCCCCGTATTTGTGAACTTTACCTTTTAGCATTGCAAGTGACCCCCAAATATTATTCTTCTGAGATGGTGTAATAATCCAATGCCTGAAATTTAATGAGAGGCTCGATAGCTATTTCTTCTTCATTTCTCAAACGCCGCCAGCTTCTTTCAACTTCATCAAAATTAATCCCTTCAGTCGTAAACCCACGTGTTATAGTATATCCAGTTTTCTCATCCCTAAATCCTTTAAGTTGAGTAAGCGACAACTGGCCGAAAAAGAGCCTGCGTTTAACGATTATATTCGCGGTAACCCTGACCTCAAAAAATTTATCATCATATAATATCATTGTTGGTGCTTTGGTGAGAATGATATCTCTATGTTCTCCAGGCTCTGAGGGCAATTCATTTGCATTCCAGCGCGCTTTTAGCAGGTTAACGACTTTCCCAAGAGGTTGACAATTAACATCGTAGAGGATAATCTCTATTGCTTCTCTCGGATTTATTTTTACGTTTGCAGTGGAAGTATGGAATATAAATTGATGCTTTTCAATACCACGGAAATCGCAAAGAACAGGAATCGAGGCGTATGTTTGCCAATCATGAGTATCTGTATCAATTAAGCGATACAAATCTAAGCCTGCTTTCTCTCCGACACTTTTTGCTGTGTTACTAAAGCCATTAGCAGCTACCATAACGCCCTTATTAGCTTTGATATCTGTGATGAGACCAATAAATTTTTCGACTTCATTGAGATTAACCGCTCTCTTATAATCTTTGCAATCTATGGCGATAAGGATATCATATTGGCCCACTCTCTGTTTTACAGTAATGTCAACCTGACGAAGTTGCCCAGAATTGTGTCCTCTTATTTTGTCGTCGTGGGTGACTACTGCATTAGGAGCAAGCTCTTGTTGCACCTGAGCTACTAACTTCTCGAACCGTCTCCATCTAGGCTCAGTATCCATCACTACAAAATCGCTGTGGGTTGAAATCTTGTCTTTCAAAGCTTGTACAATGCCTTTTCAAAATCCTTCACCTTTGGCGGCTTTTTGCCCCTGCCCGGCTCAATAGTATGCCCTTCCGCTCTCAAATGTGCCGCCTGGGCCTCCACACCTCCGGGATACTTTTCGTTGAGCTCCCCTCCTGATTTCAGCGTGCGCCAGTATGGGGTGATATTTTTCTCTCCCTCTGCGGCAGCTTCCTCCGCGGCGTGCGCAGCAATCCAGGCGAAAATTCCGGTGGTTATCGGGCAGCCGATGGTAGCGCCGTGTCTGCGGGCTAGAATAGTGCGGATCTGATTTATGGTGAGCAGCTTGCCCTCAGGGACCTGCCGCATAATCTCATCCACCTCTCTGGGGGCGGGAATAACCACCGTGCCCGTTCCCCATCTCTGGCTCATCTTATCCGTGATCACTTCAACTTTGGGCAGGCCTTTGTCATCCGCCAGTTTTTCCCGCCAGCTTTTGCGTGTTTTAGCCATATCTCTCTCCCCCCTCCCTCCGCATATTAATTACCGCCTTTATGACTTTACCTCTTCCGGACTGACAATACTGCCGGCTATGGCACTGGCTGCGGCGACGGCTGGATTGGCGAGATAAACTTCTGACTTGGGGCTACCCATCCGGCCGACGAAGTTGCGGTTGGTGGTGGAGATGCAGCGCTCACCCTCAGCCAGAACTCCCATATGACCGCCACAGCAGGGGCCACAGGTCGGCGTGCTGACCACAGCTCCAGCTTTGATGAATATCTCAATAAGTCCTTCTGACAGGGCATCAAGATATATCTGCTGGGTGCCAGGAATGATAATGCAGCGCACCCTAGGGTGCACTTTTTTCCCCTTCAATATCTGAGCAGCCACTCGCAGGTCTTCTAAGCGCCCGTTGGTGCAGCTACCGATTACCGCCTGGTCGATTTCTATCCCCCCTACTTGGCTGACTGGCTTGGTGTTGGACGGCAGGTGAGGCAGAGCCACCTGGGGTTCCATACCAGAGATATCATACTCAATGACCTTGGCATACTCAGCATCGCGGTCCGGTTCATAGACATTGTAAGGGCGGTGGGCTCTTGATTTTATGTAAAGTTGTGTCTTGTTGTCCACCTTGAAGAGGCCAGCCTTGGCTCCAGCCTCAATCGCCATATTGGCCATGGTAAACCGCCCGTCCATGGACAGGGCGTCAATCGCTTCCCCGCTGAACTCCATCGCCGAATACAGTGCGCCATCCACACCAATATCACCGATGGTATAAAGGATCAAATCCTTGCCCCCTACCCACTTCCCCAGGGTACCGTGGTAAACAAACTTGATCGTTGGGGGCACCTTCATCCAGATGTCACCGGTCGCCATGGCAGCGGCGAGGTCAGTTGAGCCAACGCCGGTGGAGAAGGCACCCAGGGCACCATAGGTGCAGGTATGCGAGTCCCCGGCGATGATCAGCTCCCCGGGCAGCACCAGCCCCTGTTCGGGCAGGAGGGCATGCTCAATGCCTGCCTTGCCCACCTCAAATAAAGTCGCCCCCTGCTCGGCGCAGAACTCCCGCATCAGCTTGGCTATCTCAGCCGTGGCAATGTCCTTATTGGGCACAAAATGGTCAAGCACCATCACCACTTTCTTCGGGTCGAAGACCTTGCTTATGCCAAGCCGCCGGAATTCCTTGATAGCGATTGGCGCGGTGATATCATTCGCCATGATAAGGTCCACCCGGACATTGACGAATTCACCTGGACTGACTTTCTTTTTATCGGTGTGAGCGGCGAGTATCTTCTCAGCTAAATTCATGACAGCCCCCTTACTCTATGAATCTTTTGCGCCTGCCAGAAGCGTCATCCGAGCCAGCGTGGCATGACCAGCACTCCCAGTATCAGCGCCGCGGCCACCGCTGAGACCAGGTACATCCCGGCTCCGGCGGCCAGACCAATGCCGGCTACTGCCCATATCGTCGCTGCCGTGGTCAGACCGGCCACAATCCCGCCTTCACGATGCAGGATGACCCCAGCTCCCAGGAAGCCAACGCCAACCACCACCCCGGAGGCAATTCTGGCTGGGTCGCTGGCGGAGCCAAAGCCGAAGATGGAAATCAGGGCGAAGAGAGCCGCCCCCACGGAGATAAGAATATGCGTCCTCAGTCCAGCCTGTTTGCCCGCCCTCTCCCTCTGGTAGCCAATAACCGCCCCCAGGGCGGCGGCTAGCAGGAGGCGCAGAATCATCTCCACCTCCATCCCCATCTTTGAGCTCCTAAATTTATTTTTCTCTTCTGGCAGCTAGTAGCCGGTTCAGGGCGTTCATGTAAGCCTTGGCGCTGGCGACGATAATATCAGTATCGGCTCCCCGCCCGGTGTAGGTGGTATCGTCGCTCTCAATCCTGACCACCACCTCACCGATGGCATCAATACCCTCGGTGATTGACTTGATGCTGAACTCGGTGAGGGTGTTGGGTACCTTGACTATCTTGTCAATAGCCTTGAAGGCGGCGTCCACGGGGCCAGTGCCCAGCGCGGCATCGGCGTGAGCCTGACCGTCAGGGCCGATGAGCACCACCGAGGCGGTGGGAATGCCCCTATCGCCACAGGATACCTGAATGCGGTCAAGATGGTAGACCTCGGAAACGGTGCGCTGTTCCTCGGCGACCAGGGATTCAATATCCCGGTCGGTAATTTCCTTTTTCTTATCGGCCAGCTCTTTGAAGGCGCGGAAGACACGGTTGAAATCTTCCTCATTTAAGCTGTAGCCTAGTTCTGCCAGCCGCTCCCGCAGGGCATGCCGGCCGCTGAGCTTGCCCAGCACCAGGCTGCTGGCCGGGATGCCAACCGTTTTGGGGTCAATTATCTCAAAGGTGATGGGCATCTTGATGACGCCATCCTGGTGTATCCCTGACTCGTGACGGAAGGCATTGGCGCCGACGATGGCCTTATTTGGCTGCACGGAGAACCCGGTTAACTCGCTCACCAGACGGCTGGTTTTGTAGATTTGTCTGGTTTCGATGTTCGTCTCCAAATTGAAGAAGTCGTGGCGGGTCTTGAGCGTCATCACGATTTCCTCAAGAGAGGCATTCCCGGCCCTTTCGCCGATGCCGTTGATGGTGCACTCCACTTGTCTCGCCCCTCTTTTTATCGCCTCCAGGGTGTTAGCCACCGCCAGGCCAAGGTCATTATGGCAGTGGACGCTGACCACCGCCCGGCCGATATTGGGCACATTCTGGAAAATCCCCTCGATCAGCCGGCCGAATTCATCAGGGATGGCGTAGCCCACGGTATC
>Ga0209426_1001827_pt1 | contig 11388 bp, 20 predicted proteins | sample Deesub1362B_J571_FD_187697 | JGI IMG/M metagenome (GOLD analysis project Ga0209426, IMG submission 187697) | Deep oceanic, basalt-hosted subsurface ecosystem from Juan de Fuca Ridge flank, Pacific Ocean, CORK Borehole 1362B_J2.571 (SPAdes)... ...
CTTCTTTTTTCGGATTTCTTCATTCAGTTCTTCTGCAGTTAACCACTTAACAACTTCTTTTTCAGGTTTTCGTCCCATGTAGCCATTTTGTAGTTATTGGTTAAAAATGTTTTGTCTAATACTCTAAAGATGCTGTGAGAAAGCTTCCAGAATTAGAGATAACAGTTCAAGAACTTGAGAGAAAAATCCAGAGGAAAATTGAGGTTAAGGAATCTGAAGAAACTGAAGAGCTAACATCCATTTTGATGAATGAGCAGTTCAAGGAATACAAAGACGATCAAGAAAAACTCTTACATGAGCTGAGAGAAGAACAAATCTTAACGAGGATAAGCATTTTTTCAACAAAACATAAATTACCGCTGACGAAAGCTAAAGAACTATTTTTCAGAGCATTTCCAGAGTTTAAAGATAAACTGGAGCTTTAACATACCAGCCATTACTTTCACCAGAAAGCACAAGTTGACAAGAAAGAAAATCTGCTGTCTGATTTGCTTTTGCAATTACTCACAGATTTGCTCAATAAAATGGCAAAGTTTATTTACCATTATATTTATGATGTTAATTTGGTGGCAGAATTGTACGTGAAAGTATCTGGTGGCAGAATTGTAATTCCAAAAAAGATAAGAGATATGTTTAGAATAAAAGAGGGTGAGGAGATACTCCTTGAAGTGAGAAACAAAGAGATAATCCTGAAACCATCCATTGAAGAGAAACCAGTGGATAAATTATATGGTAGTATTAGGGTTGAAGCAGAAGAGAGTCCAAAAAAGGTGGCAAGAGGATGGATGGCAAAGAGGATAGAAGAAAGTTTGTAGATACAAATATATTTCTGTATGCTATCCAAGCAAACCCTGAATTTGGAAAGAGGTCAAAAGAGATTTTAAAACGAGTTGATGAGGGAGAAAAAGCAGTAACATCTCTGATCAACCTTGCAGAAATATGCTGGTGGCTGGAAAAACATGGAAGTAGAGACAAAATAGAGGAAGAGCTGAGATTGATAAATTCTATCTTAAATCTGGAAATTATTCCTGTAACCACTGATGACCTATTGCTTGCAGCTAAATTTGTTAAGGAGTATTCAATAGACTTTAATGATTGCATTAGTTTGGCTGTAATGAAAAGGATGAAGATCAGTACGATTTGCTCCAATGACAGAGATTTTGACAGAACATGGGTTAAGAGGAGTTTTTGAAGTTTTTATGATCTAAAATCAACCCATCGGAGATAATGAAAAAAATAGTTGCCAAAACACTGCGACAGCTATTCCCAGACAAATCTGAAGAGGAAATAAGAGAGAATACAGGAAATGATGTCTTTATAAAACTAATCGAACCAGTGATAGAAGTAAATAAATTGGATCTGAGTGAGGAAGACATCGAAAATTTTCGCAAGAGCTCCTATAACAAAAACAACATCAAATAAATGAGAACAGCGAATGCGGAGGGAGGGATTTGAACCCTCGGACCCCTACAGGACTAGACCCTGAATCTAGCGCCTTTTCCTGACTCGGCAACCTCCGCTTTTAATTTCGGAGTTTTCAATTACTTTTCATGGTTGTGAATGAGTTGAGGAATTTAAGGTTATTGTCATGGTATCGAACTTCTAATCCTTATCTAAGTTTTTCTCTTCTGCCCTTCTCTCAACACTTCTCAGATAAAGAATGTAATCTCTTAAAGCCTCTCTGACAAACTCAGAAACAGATGTATAACTCAGTTCAGGAAAATCCTCCATTGTTCTTTCGACTTCGATAATAAGGTCTTTGGGAATGCTGAGAGAAACATATTCGACTTTTTTACTTGTTCTCTTCTGTGGCATAGGTAATAGATAATTTCTACAATTATATACTATTTTCGCAGAGATTACTTAATGATTACATAAAACCAAAATCCTTAATTATTTATCCGTCATCTATATGGTAATGAAAGCGGAAAAGGTTATGGTAGAGATACCTAAAACGCTGGCGGAAGAAGCCTTAAAACTTGGTAAAATGTTTGGATACTCCAGTGTTACAGAATTTACGAAAGATGCAATGCATAGAAGATTAGAGGAGTTGAGAAAAATTGAAAAAGTTGAAAAAAAGAAGTAGTGATTAGTGTTAGATAATGATAAAGTATTGTCCACACTGCGGTTCAGAATTATTGCGAAGGTCAGGCATGGATGAAGACTGGGTCAAATGCCCAAAGTGCGGCGAGATACATGTGGCATATTACAAGATATAGCAGTTCAGGAGTGCAAAATATAATTAGTTTTTTCCTCATCAAAAACTTCAGGTATAATGATAAAGGTGGGCACGCCTCGGGTCGATTCGCTTTACAGTGAGTGTTTTTCACTTAGCACCTCCTCCCCGCAACCCCGAAAGCGCCAGGCGTTCGAGGTAAGCCTGCTCCCTTCCGGGCCTGAGCCGTTTCCCCCGACAAAATACTGATGACTTCTCCTCCAAGGAGCCACACAGTTACCGCTGACCCATCGGGACGGGGACTCTACGGAACTGAGTGAAACTTAACTCACTGCTTGGCGAACCTTCCCTCGGCTTCGGCCCCCGCATATCGGCGGTTTCGGGTTACAGGGGACGTCGAACCCCCCGGCCTAGCCCACTTGAGTATACAGGGAGAAGGTATATTAACCTTTTCGCAGAAGTAAAGGTATGGGTGAAGAGCTTGTGGGACACATCACCTCCAATCCAAATAAAATCAAGGTTCTGGAAATTCTCAAAAGCAAAAAAGAGTCTGAAATAAAATCAATATCCAAGTTTACACGAATACCCTTGAAAATTCTTGAGACGGTTGTGGGTGAATTAAAAAAAGATGACATAGTCAAAGAAGAAAAAGGTAAGCTCCTTCTGACTGAAAAAGGTATTGAAATACTTAATGAGATCAAGTCAATCTAAAAAGATATTCACCGAATCTTTTAAAGACGAAGATAAAATATTTGTTCTCAGAAACCTGATAGAGGTAAGAATTCCCCTGAAACATTATAACAGGTTGAGAAAAAAGTATTCAAACGAATATATTATATCATTTGGCGAGCCAAAAAGGATTTTAAATCGTGTTACCGGAAGAGATCTTGTCTTTATAACGAAAGAGAGCGGGATACCGCTTTTGGGCAGTGCCTCATTTGGTTTGATTGACAGAGGAACTAACCTGATTCAGGTCAGACCTGTTACTGGTTGCAATTTAAACTGCATATTCTGCAGTGTTGACGAGGGAAGAATGACAAAATCTCTCATCACTGATTACGTTGTGGAGCCAGATTACCTTGCGGAAAAGTTGAAAGAAATAGCTAAGTTCAAGGGGGATGGTGTAGAGGCGCACATCGACGGTCAGGGTGAACCACTATTCTACCCTTACCTTGAAGAACTCCTGAGCCAGATAAAGAAAATCAGGGAAGTCGATATTATATCAATTCAGACCAACGGAACTCTTTTGAATGAGGAAATGATCAACATGCTTGAGAATTACGTTACAAGAGTTAATCTATCACTTTCTGCAGTAAACCCGGAAATCGGGAAGAAAATACACAGGGCAAGATATTCGGCTGATAAAGTAATCGAATCTGCTAAAATGATTGCAGACAGCAAGATGGACTTATTGATTGCTCCAGTATGGCTTCCGGGGTATAATGATGGTGAGATCAGAAATATAGTTGAACTTGCTCTCGAAATTGGGGCAGGGAAGAAGTTTCCACCACTTGGCATCCAGAAATACATCTCATATAAACATGGAAGGAAATTAAAGAAAGTTGCCTCGTTCAGAGAATTTTACAGAAATCTCAGGCATATGGAGGAAGAATACGGCATTAAATTAATCCTGAATCTGAAAGAATTCGGCATGGAGAAAAGACAGAAAATCAGACAGCCGATACGAAAAGGGGAGAGGTTCAGGGCACGGCTCGTATGTGAGGGAAGAATGCACGGTGAAAAAATCGCTATTGTCAGAGACAGGGTTGTAACAGTAAAATCAAAAAGAAACGTTGGAGAGATTGAGAGCTTTGAAATTGTCAGGTCGAAAGATGGAATCTTTCTTGCATACTAATCCAATTTGAGGAAGCCGAGTCCAATTGCTTTCTTTATTACAGCCTCAACCTCCTCGTTTAAATCCATTTTATCTGTTTGTAGAATGAGCTCTGGATTTTCTGGTTCTTCATAAACTCCATCATAGCCTGTAAGGTCTTTAATCTCTCCTTTTATTGCTTTAGCATAAAGCCCTTTGGGGTCGCGTTTAATCCGCTCCTCGAGGGGACATTTCAAATAAACTTCCATAAAATTGTCTATCTCTTCCCTTGCACCTTCTCTTGTCTCTTTGTACGGTGAGATAATGGATACAAGAGCAACAACACCATTTTTTGCAAGTAAATCAGCCATCTGAATGACAACACGGTTGTGCATCTCCCTCTCTTCTCTGCTGAATCCAAGATCGGGATAGAGCTTACTCCTTATCCCATCACCGTCAAGGACTTCAACATTCACTTTCAATTCCCTGAATCTTTTTGCGAGTGCATTTACAAGTTCAGTTTTTCCAGCCCCACTCGGACCCGTAATCCATACAACAAATGTCATACGTATATCAGACTATACTTCTACCGCTCAACTCATTCTCAATCCCGAAGAGCTTCAGAACTGTTGGTGCAAAGTCGTAGATAGTTGAGTTGATAATTTTTGACTCAGTGGATTCAGGTAGATACAAAGCAAAACAACCATATTCTGAATGGACAGCGTCATCCGGACCAGTATCATTCTCTCTGAGGTAATTTGAATCCCACCCAAGTGTACCCGCTGAACGCCATGAAAGCGCATCAAAATAAACCATCATATCAGGTATGTCCCCGACTGCTGAAGGATATATATCTTCGGGGTAGAAAACCTCTGTGTCCCATTTCTCCCCTTCCGGACCTCTCACTGACTTTATACAGTCTGCCACTTCGTCTCTTGCATTTTCAAACTCTGATCTCCTGATTTTGCCGCTTTTTTCTCTGCCCACAACATTCAGGAATATTCTGGAATAATATCCTCCCCACGCCCATGCAACCGTTTCGCCCCAGTCAACATCAAGTTGCTCGAATTTTACACCGCGTTTATCCATAATTTCCGGATTTTTTATTTTTAGAAATCCCTCTTCAATTAACCACTGGTTTATTGCAAAACAACCCTTCATCCTCTTGATTCCGTGGTCAGAGACGATTGCAATAGCAGTATCCTCGTCAAGCAGCTTTATTGTTTTTCCAATCTCTTCATCAAGCAGTTTATAGTAGTCTTTTATCACATTCTCGTATCCTGGTTCATGTAAATGATGCTCCTTATCAAAGTATTTCCAGAAAGCATGGTGGATTCTGTCCAGCCCGATCTCAACAAATTCAAAGTAATCCCATTCTTTTTCCTGAATAAGATACCTGATTACTTCAAATCTTTTTTCTGTCATCTCCCATATTTTCTCTACTACTTCATCCCTCTCGTCTTTCCTGAAGACAACATCAAAAATATAATCTCCTGCAACCTTCTCAACTTCTGATTTCAGCTCTGAAGGATACGTGTAATTCACAGAGGAATCAGGAGTTATAAAACAGGAAATCAAATGTCCATTAACTTTTTTTGGCGGATAAGAAGGTGGGACTCCTACAAGAATTGATTTTTTTCCATCCTTTGCAATATAATCCCAGACAGCCTTTTCTTTCACCATGAGACTATGTGCAATCCATATATCTCTGTAAGAGTTCCCTTTTCTGTGTCTGAATCCATACAGTCCAAGTTCCCCCGGTGATTTGCCAGTTGCCATCACCATCCATGCAGGTATGGTGATTGCCGGGACGCAGCTCTTCATTGCCCCATGCACAGATTTCTCAAGTAGTTTCCTTATATTGGGGAGGTCATCAATAAATTCATGGTATAATAGCTCCGGGGGGGCAGAGTCAAGACCGATAACAAATACCCTATCTATCATCATTCAACCATTCTGTTCTTGAATTGGCTTAATGCAAGTTCAATCAATATAGCCGAGGGCTCTTAACCTTTCCTTAACTTTCTCCTCTTCCTCTTCAGAGAAAACCTGCTCCTCTTCTTCCTCTTCGAGGCTTGCAAGAACTTCCCTCAGGACATACGTAACGTAATCGGAAACCGAGTCAAAGCCAGCACCTTCAATTCTACCTTCAATCTTTTTATAAACATCTTCAGGTATTTCAACAGAATATTTTTCGCCCATGATTTCACCTCTTTTATTTTTATCACTGCTGAATACATTAACGTTTTGGTGAATTGCTCATCTGATAACATTATTATGATTTTACTGAATAAAAAACATGGGGGTGAGAAAAAAGGTATGAATCATAGTATGATATATTTACTGACTGGTTTCAACTTTTTTTGTTCTTTCAAGAATGTCAAGGACTGTTTCTGCAATTTTATTAAATACTTCTGATGTTTTTCCACCAATCTCAACGATGGGTCTGCCCCTATCTCCACTCTCTGTAACTTCCGGGTCCAGCGGTATGGAACCGAGGAAGGTTACATTCATCTCTTCCGAGAGTCTTCTTCCCCCACCTTTCCCGAATACATCAATTACTTTCGAACAATGAGGACATATAAGTCCTGACATGTTTTCAACGATTCCAACAACCGGAATTTCAGTTTTCTCAGCAAACCTGATTGCTTTTCTCACATCTTCAAGAGCAACGCTCTGGGGGGTTGTTACAATAATTACACCATCTGGTTTGGCTAAGTGTATGACACTGAGCGCCTCATCCCCGGTCCCCGGTGGTAAATCGATGATAAGGTAATCTGCGTTCCAGTCAACCTGCTCAAGGCCCTGTTTTATAAACCCGTGTTTTACGGGACCTCTCCAGATAATGGGCGTGTCTGATGTGGGCAATAAGAAACCGATTGAGAATACTTTCAGATTTCTGATTTCAACTGGCTTAAATCTTCCCTTTTCAGATTCTGCAAGTCCTTTGACGTCTTCGAGGCCCAACATTTTGGGAATGCTTGGCCCATGTATATCCACATCGAATAATCCCGTTTTATGGTTCTGGGCTAAAGCAAAAGCCAGATTGGCAGCAACAGTACTCTTACCAACACCACCTTTACCGCTCATCACTGCAATCTTCTTCATGTTCTCAACATCAGACACCGGTTTTAATAAGATTTTGATAATTGAGGATTCCCTAACAACCTGTTAAAAATAATTGGTCTTCTGGCTTGAGCTGTTTTAATTGATAAGGGGGTTAAATTTTTATGTCAGAATGTCAATCACGCATACCATAGGTTTGGCATGAAAATGAAAATGAGACTTTCAGCAGTTACTTTTAAATATCCTTCCAAAAGGCAATTCAAATTAGAGGAGGAGAAAAATGAGCAGAATTAGAAAATTACAGGCAAAGAAGAGCAATCCTAATCTCGTTAAGCTAATTGATGAATTACTGGATAGTAAAGCAAAAAATGAAGCCCCGTTGTGGAAAGAAATAGCTAAAAAGCTTGCCAGTCCGAGACGAAATTATGCTGAGATAAACGTTGCAAAAATCCAGAAATTTGCCAGTAATAATGAGACGATTCTTGTTCCGGGAAAGGTTCTTGGTGGAGGAGATCTCAGTAAATCATTGAATGTTGCAGCTCTTTCTTTTTCAGAGACAGCAAGGAAAAAAATTGAAAATTCAGGGGGAAGATGCTTTACTATTAAGGAACTCATTGAATCAAATCCAAAAGGTACAGGAGTTAGAATTTTAACATAAACGGAGGTATCTATTTCCATCGAGATTATTAAATATGAGGTGAGATGGTGAGTATTAACGTGAAAAGAATCCTGGGAGAAGGAGATTTTACTGTAATAGATGCTAATGGCCATATTCTGGGGAGGCTGTCGAGCAATATTGCAAAAAGATTGCTCAAGGGCGAAAGAATTGTCGTTGTTAACGTTGAGAAATCGATCATCACAGGAGAAAAATTCATGGTTTTCTCAAAATACAGAGAAGAAATAGAAAGAGGAAGTCAGGAAAAAGGACCCTATTTTCCAAGACATCCTGAAAAAATCTTTAAAAGAACTGTAAGAGGTATGCTCCCGTGGAAGAGCAGAAGAGGTCGAGATGCTTTTAAAAGGCTCAAGGTCTTCATCGGAGTGCCAGAAGAGCTTGGAGATAGAAATCGTGAAGTCATTGATAATGCTTTATTTGAGAAAGTATCCAAAGCTGACAGATACATAACTCTGGGCGAAGTAAGCGACTATCTTGGATACAAGGTGGTATCATGAAAGTCCTGGTAACGAGTGGTAAGAGGAAGACAGCAATTGCAAGAGCAACAATAAAATCAGGAAAGGGAAGGGTTAGAATAAACAAAAAACCTGTTGAACTGATTGAACCTGAGATGGTCAGGATGTTCATAACTGAACCACTCAAAATTGCAAGGACACTTGCAAATAAGGTTGATATAAACATTGATGCAAGGGGTGGCGGTTTCATGGGTCAGGCAGAGGCTGTAAGAACAGCAATTGCAAGAGCCCTTTATGGCTGGAGTAATGATGAAGAATTGAGAAAATCCTTCATCGAATACGACAGGACATTGCTTGTTAACGACATAAGAAGAAAAGAACCGAAAAAGCAAGGTGGTAGAGGAGCAAGAAAAAGAAGACAGACCTCTTACAGGTGATTTGATGTTCCCTGTCAGATGTTTCACCTGTGGAAGCGTAATAGCCCAGCACTGGGATGAGTATAAAAAAAAGATAAAGAGTGGCAAATCTGAGAGAGATGCACTTGACGAGCTGGGAATTGAGCGATACTGCTGCAGAAGAATGTTTCTGACTCACAAATCGATTATCGAGGAATTAGCACGCTTCCATGGGGCCGTGGGGTAGCCTGGTTATCCTTCGGCGTTCGGGACGCCGTTACCCGAGTTCAAATCTCGGCGGCCCCACTGAAAAAAAGGAGTGAGATAAGATATGGTCTCAAAAATAAAACAACCTTTTCCGTTTGAATACACCCGATTTGAGAAAGCAAGAATAATCGGTTCCAGAGCACTTCAGATTGCAATGGGGGCTCCCGTCCTCATAAAAGGCACCGGGAAAGGTCCAATGGAGATAGCTCTCGAGGAGTTTGAAAGAAACTTGATACCTATAACCGTAAAAAGGAAAAGTGAAGGGTTCGTATGGCTCCAGAAATCAGATTACTTTTAGTGAGTGATAATGATAAATATTTATGTACTTTAGAAAAAAAGGAAAATTATTCTGAGATGAATGAAAACAACATTTCCACTGGGGTGGGTATATGATAATCGAAGACGTGAAATACAGGGTTATTTTCGATAGCAGAGGAAACGAAACAGTAGAATGTGAAGTTTTTACTTCAGGCTCTGCCGGTAAGGCAATGGCGCCGGGTGGAGCATCCACCGGAAGTGCTGAAGCAATTGTTGTAAACCCTTACAAATACGAGGAAATCGAAGAAAAAATTTCGAGAGCACTCGTTGGAATGAGTGTCCTTGATCAGGTCAGCATTGATGAGATGCTGAGAGAGGTTGACGGTACGGATAACTTTTCGAAGATTGGTGGAAATTTTGCAATTACTGCGAGTCTTGCATGCGCAAAAGCAGCCGCAAACTATCTTGAGCTTCCTCTTTGCCAGTATGTCGGGGGCCCATTTGCTACCGAGTTTCCCTATCCGCTTGGAAACGTTATTGGAGGTGGCGCTCATGCTGAAGAGTCAACAAATATTCAGGAATTTCTCGTTGTCCCGGTAGGTGCAAAGACGTTTTTTGACGCTCAACTCACAAATACAAGAGTCCATAAGGCTGTGAAACAGGAATTAAAGAAAAGAGGCATTTTCGCAGGCAAGGGTGATGAGGGAGCATGGGCTGCCCAGATCAGCGATGAAGATGCTTTTGAGATTATCGAGACGGCAATTGTCAGTGTAGAGGATGCACTGAATGTCAATGTGAGAATTGGGGTGGATGTTGCAGCCACAGAACTCTGGGATGGAGAACGCTACATTTACAAGGATAAAAAATTGAAACCGGATGAGCAGATATCGTATATTGTCGAGCTGGTTGAGAGATACAATCTTCTGTATGTTGAGGACCCTTTGCATGAGAATGATTTTGAAGGTTTTGCAGAGTTGACGAAGTCTGTAAATTGCATGGTCTGTGGAGATGACCTTTTTGTTACGAACATCAACAGAATAACAAAGGGAATCGATCTTGGTTCAGTAAACTCAGTTCTCATCAAGCCAAATCAGATTGGAACGCTAACAGACACGTTTAAAGCTGTAAAGATGAGCAAGAATAATGGTTATGAAATTGTTGTCTCACACAGGAGTGGTGAGACAGAAGACGATGCAATTGCACATCTGAGTGTTGCATTTAACGCAACATTAATAAAGACGGGTGTTGTCGGGAGTGAGAGACTTTCAAAATTGAACGAACTCATCAGACTGGAGGACTACATGGATTCCTCTTCGATGGTAAATATCCGTTACAGGTGATTAAATGATAAAAGAAGGAGAGAGAATGATAAGAGATAGCGAGGAAGTATACGAGTATCTTATTTCCCCGGATGAGTACCTTGCAGCAGGTGTTCACATTGGCACACAGGTAAAAACCGGAGACATGAGAAAGTTCATTTACAAGGTCAGACCCGACGGTCTTTACGTCCTCGACATCAGACAGCTTGATGAAAGAATAAAGCTTGCAGGAAAATTTCTGGCAATGTTTGAACCTGACAAAATACTCGTTGTTTCAGCAAGGCAATATGGCCAGAAACCTGCAAAGATGCTTGCAAAGATTACAGGGGCGAAGAGTATAGTTGGCAGGTTTATTCCCGGAATACTGACCAATCCTGCGCTTGCGGATTATCAGGAGCCAGAAGTTGTAATTGTCACAGACCCTGCAATAGATACTCAGGCTGTTCAGGAAGCAACGGATGTCGGAATCCCGGTCATTGCACTCTGCGACTCAAATAATCTTGCGTCAAACGTTGACCTCGTAATTCCGGCGAACAATAAGGGTAGAAAAGCACTTGCTCTCGTTTACTGGCTCTTAACAAGAGAAACACTGAGGGCAAAGGGTATTATGGACTTTCCTTACACTATTGATGATTTCGAGGCAGAACTCTGATTTTTTTTCATGGACGACTATATTTTTGAGGAAGTAAAAATAAAAAAAACCTCCTCACCTGACTTTATTCTCAATAACAAGGAAATTGACATCTGGAGTGAAGGGTATATTGAATTCCATTCAAAAAGCATAATTGAGTACATCAGAGATGTTTTACTCGAATTTGAGAAAAAGGATATTGACCCTTAGGGTGCTTACAAAATTACCAACAAAATACCAATTCTAACATCTCAATACTCTAAATAACAAACCCATATAACTCCCTACAAAAAGATACATAGCCAAATACGTTTCTACAGGGAACAAACCTG
>Ga0209426_1001828_pt1 | contig 11386 bp, 13 predicted proteins | sample Deesub1362B_J571_FD_187697 | JGI IMG/M metagenome (GOLD analysis project Ga0209426, IMG submission 187697) | Deep oceanic, basalt-hosted subsurface ecosystem from Juan de Fuca Ridge flank, Pacific Ocean, CORK Borehole 1362B_J2.571 (SPAdes)... ...
CGGGGCGCGGGGGAGGTTTACATCCGATCGTCGGATGGGACCCTCCAGCCGGTGACGACCTACCCGATCGGCTTCCGCCCGACTGAGGCTGTTCAGACCGGGCAGGGGCGCGCGGTCGTGGGAATCTACCTGAACGACGCCCTCTGGGGGTTCATCGCCGCCCGCGAGAACACCCGGTTCGTCATAGAACATGTTTCTCCCTATCAGGTCGTACCGACTCCCCCGCCACCGACACAGCCCCCACCTTCTCCCCAGACCAACACGGTCACCCTGACCCTGATCAACCGTTTCGACCGAGACGTGTGCTACGTCTACATCTCGCCTGTCGATAGCGAGACCTGGGGCGCAGACTGGCTGGGTGAATCCGAGACGATCCCTCCAGGGGCCAGCCGCACCTTCGACCTCACCCCCGGCACCTACGATCTGCTGGCGACCGACTGCAACGAGGAGACACTGGTGGAGACCTACGGCCTCGACCTCTCTCGGTCTGGGACGTGGGAACTTGTGCCCACTCCGTCCACGCCGGGCGGTGTCACGCTGACGGCCATCAACGGTACCGACACCCCGGTCTGTTACATCCTCATCTCTCCGTCCGACAGCGAGGAGTGGGAGAGGACTGGCTGGGCCCCGAGGAGACCCTCCAGCCCGGCGGAACGCGCACCTTCCAGGTCCCGCCCGGAACCTACGACCTGGCCGCCCTTGACTGCGACCAGAACTTCTTGAGCGAGACCTACGGCGTCGTCATCACCGAAGGGACAGAATGGAGAATTGAGCCATAGGGAATTGAACTACGAACTCCCAACCCTTTGCCCATCCAGCCCACCCCTGCTATAATCCCTTTCACGATGAAGGGGCGCATCATCTACAACCCCACCGCCGGCCCGCGGGACGTGGAGCGGGAACTGCGCCGGGTGCGGAAAACGCTGGCGAAACGGGGATGGGAGGTCGAGATCACCACCACCCACAACCCCGGCGACGCCAAACGGCTGGCGCGGGAGGCGGCCCAGGCCGGGATGGACGGCGTGTGGGTCGCCGGGGGGGACGGCACCATCAATGAAGCGGTCAACGGGCTTGTGGGCAGCCGGACCGCTTTAGGCATCCTCCCGGTCGGAACCGGTAACATGTGGGCCCGGCAACTCCACCTTCCCATCTACACCCTCGCCAACCCGTTCCGCCTGCGGGAGGCCGCCACTGCCCAGTTGGAAGGACGGGTCCACGCCGTCGACGTCGGGCGGATCGGCAACCGGTACTTCCTCCTCTGGGCGGGCATCGGCTTCGACGCCCTCATCACCGCCGAACTGGAACCCCGGTCTCGGCCTATCAAGCGGCTGGGCGCGCTTCCCTACATCGTCGCCGCCGTCACCCTAGCCCGCAACTACTCCGGCGTGCGGGCCCGCGTGGCACTGGACGGGCGAATGGTGCGCGGCCGGATGCTCCTGGTCCTGGTCAGCAACATCCAAACCTACGCCTTTTTCCCCATCGCCCGCCAGGCCCGCCTGGACGATGGGCGGCTCGACGTGCTGGTCTTCAAGGGTCTGGGACTTTCCTACATCGCCCGCCACCTGGTCCGCGCCTTCAGCAACAAGCCCCTCCAAGATCCACGGACCGTCTACCGCCAGGTTCAACGGATCACGGTGGATACGGAAATCCCTATCTCGGTCCAGGTGGACGGCGATCCATTGGGGACCACCCCCGTCGCCATCAGCGTCGTGCCGAGGTCGCTGCGAGTGATGGTTCCCCCTCAGGCCCCTACCGATCTCTTCACCGAAGGAGTGGATGAATGAAGTACTTGATGATCCTTCTTGTCTTCGTTCCCATCGCTCTGCTTTCCCGATATCTTGGCGGACCGCCGTTACTGACCCTCACCGCCGCCGCCCTGGGGATCATCCCCCTCTCTGGCCTAATGGGGCGGGGCACGGAGGAACTTTCCGTCCGGGCCGGGCCACGGGTGAGCGGGCTGGTGAACGGGACGCTGGGCAACGCGGCGGAGTTGATCATCACCTTCTTCGCCATCCGCGCCGGCCTGCTGGAACTGGTCAAAGCGTCCATCACCGGCTCCATCCTGGGCAACCTCCTCCTGGTGATGGGCTTCAGCCTCCTCGTCGGCGGGCTGCGCCACGGGGTGCAGCGATTCGACCGCTCGCAGGCCGGGCTGGACGCTACGATGCTCATTCTGGCTATCATCGCCCTGGCGATCCCCTCCCTCTTCGGCCACTCCATCGAGGCGGTCAATCACGACGCGGTGGAGTACCTCAGCCTGGGCGTCGCCGGGATGATGATCCTGGTCTACGTCCTCGGGCTGATCTACAGTTTCCGCGCCACCGCCGGGGCGACCGAAGCGCCCCACGCGGAACCAACCTGGTCCCCGGCCAAGGCAGGGCTCGTACTGGGGATCTCCACCATCCTGGTGGCCTGGCTGAGCGAGGTGCTGGTGGCGGTCGTGGAGCCTGCGCTGGAGCACCTGGGCTGGTCGGAGTTCTTCCTGGGGATCGTGATCGTCCCCATCGTGGGCAACGTGGCCGAGCACCTGGTCGCCGTCCAGGTGGCAGCCGAGGATCAGATGGACCTCAGCCTGGGGATCTCGGTCGGTTCGAGCCTGCAGATCGCCCTGCTCGTGGCCCCGGTGCTGGTCTTCCTGAGCCTGGCGATGGGGAACCCGCTCACCCTCGTCTTCAACGAATTCGAACTGATCGCCCTGGTCGCCGCCGCGCTGATCGCCGCCCTCGTCGCTCTCGACGGGGAATCCAACTGGATGGAGGGGGTCCAACTCCTGGTAGTCTACGCCATCCTGGCCCTGGCCTTCTTCTACCTCCCCCTGGGATAGAGCACCTCTCCACTGCACTGGCTACCCGACAGTCAGCCAGCCTCCCGCAGGTTAGGGAACCTGCGGGAGGCCCCTTTCAACAGCGTCAAGTAGCTGATCCATCGCAGAAGAGAAGCACAGAGTCTTGCAACAGTGCTCTCAGTGTTCTCAGTGATCCCCCCCTCTTCGTGGTGAGACACGGTCGATCAACCGCAAGACCCCCCGCTCCAGCCGGGCCTGGTAGCGGGCGAACAGGACGGCGAGGGCCGCACCACCGATCCCCAGCCCAACCCATCCCCACCACGGCAAGGTGGTGGCGTTCGCGCCCACCCAACTGGCGATCCACAGGCCGGGCAGCCGCCCGACCGCCGCCAGGATCAGCATATAGGGAATCGGCAAAGGACTCAGGCCGATGAGGAAACAGAGCAAATCGTCGGGGAGGAAGGGGAGCAGAAAGGCGAGGAAAAAGAACACCGGACCCCGCCGCCGGGCGACCCGGTCCCACTTCGACAACCGTTCCGCCCCGACCAGGCGGGCCACCAATGGCCGACCAAACCACCGGGCCAGCCCCATCGCCAGCGCGGAGCCGAGCATCACCCCGATCAGACTGTAGAGGGTCCCCAGGCCAACGCCATAGAGATACCCGGCGACCAAGCCGACCGTCTGGCCGGGGATAGGGGCCAGGAGGACCTGGAGGGTGTGGAGGAGGATCGCGACCACCGGCCCCCAGGGTCCGAACCCCGCCACCCAGGCTTGCACCGCCTCCTGATCCGCCAGGAGCCGGTACAGGTCGTCCCCCCACAGCAGGCCGACTGCCAGGAGGGAGAGGACCACGACCGCCAACCCGACCACCCGGCCGGTGGTCCAATCCTTTCGCTCCACGCGCCCCCCTATCAAGAAGCCCGGCTCCTTGCGGAGACCGGGCTCCTTCGCTCGAACCGGTTGGATGGGGCTGTCGGCCCCCATCCGCTACACGCCACGATCACCAACCACGGCCCAAAGGGAACTACCGCTTGGTGTACTGAGGGGCCTTCCGCGCCCGCTTGAGACCGGGCTTCTTCCGCTCCTTCACTCGGGCGTCCCGCGTGAGGAAACCGCCCTTACGCAGAATCGGCCGCAGTTCGGGATCCCACTTCAGAAGCGCGCGGGCGATCCCTAGCCGGACGGCCCCAGCCTGCCCGCTGATCCCACCACCCCGGACCTTGACCGAGATGTCGAACCGGCCGTCGAGGCCGGTGGCCTTCAACGGCTCCAACAGGTGGATGATGTCCACCTCGCGGACGAAATACTCCCGCAAGGGGCGGTCGTTGACCACGAACTCCCCCTTCCCGTCCGGGTACAGGCGGACGCGCGCCGTCGCCGTCTTCCTCCGTCCTACGCCTTCATAATACACTCGCTGCTCTGCCATCCCCGATCTTCTCCTCCTTCACCCTAGAGGTCTAGAGGCTTGGGCCGTTGGGCTTTGTGCGGATGGTCCGGCCCGGCGTACACCTTCAACTTCTTGAACATCCGCCGCCCGAGCCGGTTCTTGGGCAACATTCCCCGTACCGCGTGCTCGATCACCCGGGTGGGGTGCCTGGCCAGCATATCCCGCAACCGGACCGCCTTGAGGCCACCCGGATAACCCGAGTGGCGGTAGTAGTACTTCTGATCCAGTTTGCGCCCGGTCACCCGGATCTTCTCCGCGTTGATCACGATCACGTAGTCCCCCACGTCCACGGAGGGGGAGTAGTTCGGCTTGTGCTTGCCGCGGAGGATCTTGGCGATCTCACTCGCCAGACGCCCCAACGTCTTCCCCTCGGCGTCGACGACAAACCACTCGCGTTCTACCTCGCTCGGTTTCGTTACGTAGGTCTTCACCTTTCGCTCACTCCCGACAGAAATCGACTCGATCAATACCTCACCTCGACAAGACACAACCCCTGGGGCGGGGCCGCCGGTCCGGCCTTGGACCGATCCCGCGAGGCCAGGACCTGAACAAACTCCTCTACCGTCATCTGGCCCCGGCCCACCAGGAGCATCGTTCCCACCAACCGACGGACCATCCGGTAGAGAAAGGCGTTAGCCTCGATGTCGAAGTAGAGCCACGGCGGCTCGCCGCTCCACTCCGCCCGGAGCACTCGCCGCACGGTGTTGTTCCCCTTAGGAGGCCAGCCGAAGGCGGCGAAATCGTGCTCTCCCACGATCCTTCGCGCCGCCTCCTGCATCGCCTTCAGGTCCAGACGGTGCGGCTCGTGCATGCTGATCCGCCGGACCAACGGCGAACGGACCGGATGGTTGTACACCGTGTACCGGTAGTGCCGGCTGCGGGCGTCATATCGGGGGTGAAAGTCGGGCGATGCCTCCGCCACCTCCCAGATCGCTACGTCCGGCGGCAGCACCGCGTTCAACGCCCGCTGGAGGTCCTCCAGCGAGTGCCGCCATTCGGTGTCGAAGGCGATCACCTGGCCTTCCGCATGGACCCCCGTGTCGGTGCGCCCTGCCGCCAGGATCTTCACCGGCTCTCCGGTAACTTTTGTTAAGGCTCGCTCCAGCGCTTCTTGAACCGTTGGACCGTTCGGCTGGCGCTGGAAACCCTGGTAATCGGTGCCGTCGTAAGCGACGACAGCCCGTATCCGCATACCCTTTTCCGTTCCGCCGTGCGGTGAACCGCGCGGCTCCGTACGGGCGCAGCTTATCGCGCCCTCTACCGCCGCGCGACAAATCGCGCGGCTACTCCTCCACCAACTCCAGGATCGCCATCGGGGCGGCGTCTCCCTTGCGCGGCCCCAACTTGATGATCCGCGTGTACCCACCCGGACGGTCCATATAACGCGGGGCGATCTCGTCGAACAACTTCCGCACCAGATCCACCCGCGTCCCGTCCGGCTCTGTGACCCACCGGTTCAGCCGGGCCGCCGCCAGCCGCCGGGCGTGAACCCCGCGGGCGGGATCCTCCTTCTCCGCTGCCAGCCCCCGCTTCGCCAGGGTGATCAACTTCTCCACGTGGCGACGGACCGCCCGGGCCTTTGCCTCGGTCGTCTCGATCCGCTCGTGATAGATCACTGCCGAAACCAGGTTCCGAAACAACGCGCGGCGGTGGCCGCTCGATCGGTTCAACTTCTTCCCTGCGACCCGATGTCGCATCCCTACACCTCCGCCTCGGTCTCCCTCGACTCAGCCTGCTCTTCCAGATACGCCAGGTATCCCAACTCTTCCAACCGATCCTTCAACTCTTGCAGCGACTTGGCGCCGAAGTTGCGGATGCGAAGGACGGCGTTCTCGCCCTCCCTCAGCATATCCAGCACCTCACCCACCTTGGAGATGCCCGCCCGTCGCAGGGCGTTAAAGACCCGCACCCCCAACTGCAGATCCTCCAACGGCTTGTCATAGATACTCGCCGGGATCCCGGCCTCTTCCTCCTCCTCGACGACCACGACCTCTTCCTCCGTGATCCCCGCGATGAGCCGGAAGTGAGTGACCAGGATGCGGGCCGCCTCCTTCAGCGCCTCCATCGGCGCGATCCGACCGTCCGTCCATATCTCCATCGTCAGACGGTCGTAATCCGTCATCTGCCCCACCCGTGCCTTCTCCACATCGAAGGCGACACGCCGGACGGGGCTGAAAATGGCGTCGACCGGCAGTTCGCCGATGCCCCTCCGGCCGCGCTCCTCGGCCGGTGAGTATCCCCGTCCCCACTCGACGGTGAACTCCATCTCCACCCGCGCCTCGTCGGAGTCGGTGGTGAACAGGTAGAGATCGGGGTTGAGGATCTCGATCTCAGGAGGAGCCTGGATGTCGCCCGCTGTCACGACGCCCTCGCCTCGGGCCTCCAAGTACATCCGCAGCGGCCCCTCCCCTTCCATCTTCAGCCGCAGTTTCTTGACCTGCAGGATGATCCGGACCACATCCTCCCGCACGTGAGGGATCGTCGTGAACTCGTGCGGGACGTCGATGATCCGAACCGAGGTCACCGCTGCGCCGGGGAGCGAGGAAAGCAACACACGACGCAAGGCGTTCCCCAGGGTGACGCCGTAACCACTCTCCAGTGGGCCGATGATGTATCGGCCGTACTGTTGAGAGGTCGCATCAATTTCAATCTTGGGCAGTACCGATGAGACCACCCCCTACCTCCCTTTCAAATCCGAACCGGGCCTTACCGTGAGTAGAACTCCACGACCAACTGCTCGTTGATCGGAATGTCGATATCCTCCCGGCGAGGCATCGCCAGCACCCGCGCAGAGAGGTTCTCCGGATCCAACTGCAACCACTCCGGAACCTTCTGGGCGTCCAGCACCTGTGCCCGTTCCTTAAAGTACGTGCGCTTTCGACTTCCCTCACGGACCGCGATGACGTCGTTGGGGCGCACCAGCATCGAGGGAATCGTCACCCGCCGGCCGTTGACGGTGAAATGGCCGTGTTGCACCAACTGGCGAGCCTGCGCCCGGGAGTCGGCGAACCCCAGCCGATAGATCACGTTGTCCAAACGCCGCTCCAGCAGGATGAGCAGGTTCTCGCCGGTGAGGCCAGGCATCCGCTCCGCCTCGCGGAAGTAGCGGCGGAACTGGCGCTCCAGCACGCCGTAGATCCGGCGGACCTTCTGCTTCTCCCGCAACTGGAGAGCGTAGTCGGACGGCCGCTGGCGCCGGAAGCGGGTGGTTATCCCGTGCTCGCCCGGCGGATAATCCCGCCGCTCCAGCGCGCACTTCGGCGAGTAGCAACGCATCCCCTTCAGATATAACTTCTGTCCCTCTCGACGGCACAGTTTGCAAACAGGGCCGATGTATCTGGCCATACTTCCTCCCAACACTCCTCGTTCTGTTACACGCGCCGTTTCTTCGGCGGACGGCAGCCGTTATGCGGGATAGGTGTCACGTCGGTGATGGAGAGGATCTTCAACCCAGCCGCCTGGAGGGCCCGGATGGCCGCCTCCCGACCGGGGCCGGGCCCCTTCACGAACACGTCCACCTCCACCATCCCGTTCTCCATCGCGTCCCTCGCCGCCCGCTGGGCAGCCAGACGGGCAGCATACGGGGTGCTCTTCTTGGCTCCCTTGAACCCCACGGAGCCTGCGCTGGCCCAGTTGATCGTGTTCCCATTCGGGTCGGTGATCGTGATGATCGTGTTGTTGAACGTCGCGTGGATATGGGCATGTCCCCGGGGGACGTTCCGCTTCACCCGGCGAGCCCCACGCCTCCTACCTCTCTGTCGCGCCATATTCCCTCCGTCCGTAATTCCCTTTCCGACTCCGGCGCAATGAATTGCGCTCCAGTGCAGTGTGACGAACTGCGCCGCTGACGGGGGACACGATGAACCGCATCCCCGTGGGCACAATGAACCGCGCCTGCTACTTCTTCTTCATCCCACGGCGGCGGCCCCGACCCGGAACGGTCTTGCGCGGGCCGCGCTTCGTGCGGGCATTGGTGCGGGTCCGCTGCCCTCGCACCGGCAGGTTCATCCGATGACGCAACCCTCGGTAGCAACCGATCTCGATGAGGCGCTTGATGTTCATCTGCACCTCACGCCGAAGGTCGCCCTCCACCGTATACTCCCGGTCGATGATCTCGCGGATTCGGGAGATCTCCGTCTCGGTCAGATCCTTCACCCGCTTGTTCGGATCGACCCCGGCCTTGCGCAGGATCTCGTTGCTCCGGGTCCTGCCGATGCCATAGATGTACGTCAGCCCAATCTCCACCCGCTTGTTTCGGGGCAGGTCCACACCTGCAATACGCGCCATACCTTCCCTCCGTCGTCTCCTTACCCTTGACGCTGCTTATGTTTTGGATTCTCGCAGATCACCCGCACCACGCCCTTCCGGCGGATGATCTTGCACTTCGGACAACGCCGTTTCACAGACGGTGATACCTTCATTTCTTCTGCTCCTTACTTCCCTGCTTCCTCGCTTCCTCAAATAAACCGCTACAATCTGGTCAGAATCTCTGCTTCTCCGTCCCGCACGAGGATCGTGTGCTCGAAATGAGCGGTGAGCCGTCCGTCGGCGGAAACCACGGTCCAATGATCGTCCAGCACCCGCACGTGGTAATCACCAGCCAGCACCATTGGCTCCAGGGCGATGGTCATTCCGGATCGGAGTAGCACCCCGTGCCCCGGCTGACCAAAATTCGGCACCTGCGGGTCCTCGTGCATCCGCCGGCCGATCCCGTGTCCGGTGTACTCCCGAACGACGTTGAAGCCGTGCCGCTCCACGTACCGCTGGATGGCAGCGGAGACATCGCCAGTCCGGTTCCCCGCCCGCGCCTGGGCGATGCCGGCGTACAGCGCCCCCTCCGTCACCTCCAGCAACCGCCGGGCCTCCTCGCCGATCTCCCCCACCGGGAAGGTCCGGGCCGCGTCCCCGTGGTATCCCTCGTAAATGGCCCCCACATCCACGCTCAGGATATCACCCTCCCGCAGGACCCGAGGGCCCGGGATCCCGTGGACCAGCTCCTCGTTCACCGACGCGCAGATGGCCGCTGGAAACGGGTATGGACCACCCGGCGGGTACCCCTTGAAAGAGGGGATCGCGTTATACCGCCGGATCACTTCCTCTGCCAGCACGTTCAACTCCGCCGTCGTGACCCCCGGAGCCACCCGCTCCCCGATCCGCGCCAGGACCTCGGCCACGATCCGACCGGCGCGGCGCATCTTCTCCACTTCCGACGGTGTCTTGATGTGGATCATCCCACCCCGCAGGCCGACTGGACAGCGGCCCAGAGGTCCGCCTGGACGTCCTCGATGGACTGCTCCCCGTTGATCTCGACCAACAGGCCCGCCTGGCGGTAGTAATCCACCAACGGCGCCGTCTGCTCTTTGTAGACCTCCAGCCGACGCCGATGGGCCTCGGGGGTCTCGTCCGAACGCTGGTACAGTTCCCCTCCGCAGGCGTCGCAGACGCCAGGCTGCTTCGGCGGGTTGAACAGGGTGTGATACACCACCCCACACTTCCGGCAGGTCCACCGCCCGGCCAACCGGGCCAGCGCCACCTCCTCGCTGACCCGGATCAGCGGAACGATGTCCAACCCCGTTCCCATCTGGTCCAGGACGCGCTCCAGCGCCTCCGCCTGGGCCACCGTGCGGGGGAAACCGTCCAGCACGAACCCGTCGGCGCAGTCGGGGCGGGCCAGCCGCTCGGCGACCATCCCGATGGTGATCTCGTCGGGGACCAGGTCCCCGCGGTCGATGTAGGCCCGCGCCTGCAGACCCAACTCCGTTCCTTTGTTTAGGTGCTCACGAAACAGATCGCCGCTTGCCACGTGGGGCACTCCCAACGATGCGGCGAGCCGCTCAGCCTGCGTGCCCTTGCCCGCACCGGGCAATCCCAGCAGGACGACTCGACAACCCATTCCGGCTCCTCTACTTCTTGATGAACCCCTCGTAGTGACGCATCAACAACTGGGCCTCCAACTGCCGCATCGTGTCCACCACGACGCCGACCACGATGAGGAGACCCGCCGAGGTGATGATCAAGACGCGCGTGTTCATCATCAACTGGGTGATGAAGGGCAACACGGCCACACCACCCAGAAAGAGCGCACCGGCCAGCGTGATCCGCTGGTACACCTTGTTAATGTACTCCTCCGTCCGCTTACCCGGCCGGACACCCGGGATGGAGCCGCCCTGTCTGCGCAACGCCTCGGCAAGGTTCTGCTGCTCGATCAGAACGAAGGTGTAGAAGTACGTGAACCCGACGACGGCGAAAAAGTAGAGCAGACCGTAGAGCAACGTCGTATACCACTCGGTCGTCGCGCCACTGAAGAAGTTCATGATGTTGCGAGCGGTCTCCGCCACGCTCGGGTTCTCCGACCCGGCGAAGAACTGGGCGATGACGGCCGGGAAGGTCAGGATCGACTGGGCGAAGATCAGCGGGATCATCCCCGCCGTGTTCACCCGCAGGGGGATGTAGGTGGCCCCCCCGGCGTACATCCGCCGCCCGCGCACCCGCTTGCCGTATTGGACCGGGATCCGCCGCTGGCCCTCCTGCACGTAGACGATCACGAACACCGTCAGCGCGGTGATGATGGCGAAGAACAGGATCCCCATCCACCCGTCCGTCGTGTAGATCCGCGCGATATTGACCGGCGCTCGGGCGACGATCCCACCGAAGATGATCAGGGAAAGCCCGTTGCCAATGCCCTGCTCACTGATCAGATCGCCCAACCAGATGGCGAACATCGTTCCGGCGGTCATCGCCACCAGAACCGAGATGGTCGGTAAGACATAATCCGGCCGGTGGAAGCCGAACCGCGGCAGGATCGGCGTCCCTCCGGCGGCCTGGGTGAACAACTGGGCCTGTCCCCAAGCCTGCAGTGCTGCCAGCGGGATCGTGATGTAGTACGTCCACTGGTTCAACTTCCGCTGACCCGCTTCTCCCTCCTCCTCGATCATCCGCTGCAGGCTCGGGATGACCGGGACCAACAACTGGAGGATAATAGAAGCGTTGATGTAGGGGTAGACCCCGTTAGCCAGGATGGAGTAATAGGCCACTGCGCCGCCGGAAAGCATATCCAGCAGGTTGACCAACTGGGCCGCCCCGCCGGTCCCTGCCAGCAACTGCTCGAGGGCATCCCGGTTGATCCCCGGCACCGGCACATGGGCGGCGGCCCG
>Ga0209426_1001829_pt1 | contig 11381 bp, 12 predicted proteins | sample Deesub1362B_J571_FD_187697 | JGI IMG/M metagenome (GOLD analysis project Ga0209426, IMG submission 187697) | Deep oceanic, basalt-hosted subsurface ecosystem from Juan de Fuca Ridge flank, Pacific Ocean, CORK Borehole 1362B_J2.571 (SPAdes)... ...
CGCCCACGAAGTAGGCTGCGAACACGGCCGTGATGACCACGGTCGTGTAGCCCGAGTTGGCGAAGTCGTACATGGCCCAGCCGAACACCTCGCGCTTGCGCACGCCGGCGTTGAGGGCGGAGGAAGGAAAGAGCGCTGCCATGCGGCGGATGGTGGTGGCGCCGCGTGGCAGGCGTGTGGCGCTCAGTGCAGGTGGCGCGGGCGGCGTCCGCCGCCATGGCCGCTGCCGCCGCCGCCACCGGTACCGCCGGTGCCGCGCGGGCGCTTGCCGATCTCGAGCGAGTTCACCAGTGCATCGAAGCGGTCGCTGAACAGGCGGTCGATCTCGGCCACCACGCCGCCGAGCTCGGCGCCGTCGAAGTGGCGCTCCATCAGGTTCACCACGTCCTCGACCAGCAGGTCGCGCTGCACCTGCATGATCGCGGCCGGATTCGGGCCCACGAACAGCATCACGAAGTCGTCGCGCGACTCCTCGTCGGGGTCGCCCTCTTCCTCGTCGAAATCGGTGTCGTAGAAGGTGACTTCGATGGCCGCGCCGCGTTCGGACAGTTCGTTGAGCGCCATGCACATCTCGTCGAGCGCCTGGCGGAAGTCCTCGTCGCCGGCCACGGTCCAGCACATCTGGAGCATGTGGTCCTTGGGCTCGAAACGGATGCCGGGTTCTTCCTCGTAGGAGCTGGCGGCACCGTCGGCGAGCGACTTGGCGCCCGCGTATTTCCACAGCGGCTTCAGCGCTTCCTGGATCTGGTCGAAACCGACGTCCGAACGCAGGGCCACGTCGCCATGCACATGAATTTCGAATGGAGCGTTGTAGCGAGGCATTGAATGCTCCCTTGTTAGATGTGGTGCCCGGAACGGGGGTCGAACCCGTATGCCCCGATTAAGGAAGCGGCGGATTTTAAGCCGAAGAATCGGCACTGCACCGAGGCCCTCCGGGCTTGGATAGAGCCCCCTGGGGCAGGTTTTCACAGGGACATCTTGTCTTGATGATACCCGGGTGCTTGATGCAAATCGACCCGGTTCCCTTTCGCTTGGCTCCTGCCCGGCTCCTGGAAATCGGGCAATTCCAAGGAGCAATCATGGCGAAGATCAAACTGACGAAAACGGCGGTCGATGCGGCGCAGCCTCAATCCACTGACGTGGAGCTACGCGACACGCTGGTTCCGGGCTTCCTGTGCAAGGTGACCCCCACAGGCCGGAAGGTGTTCATGGTGCAGTATCGCACCAACGCAGGCGAGCGCCGCAAGCCGTCGCTTGGGCTGTTCGGTGAACTGACCGTCGAGCAAGCCCGCACGCTCGCACAAAACTGGCTGGCCGAAGTCCGCCGTGGTGGCGACCCCGGCGGCCAGAAGGCGGAGGCGCGCAAGGCGCCGACCGTTGCCGAACTGTGTACCCGCTTCATGGAGGACTACTCCAAGACCCGCAACAAGCCGAGCACCCAGCGTTCGTATCAGCATCAAATCGACCGTTCGATCATTCCGGCCTTCGGCAACATGAAAGTGGCGGACGTCACCCGCCTGGATGTGACCGCGCTGATGAAGCGCAAAGAGAAGTCGCCTATCCAGGCCAATCGGGTGCTCGGCTGCATTCGCAAGATGTTCAACCTCGCCGAACTGTGGGGCTACCGGCCCGATGGCTCCAATCCCTGCCGGCACGTTCCGAAGTATCCCGAGAAAGGCAAGACGCGTTTGATCACCGACGCGCAGATGGCGCTGTTGTTCGCCTATCTCGAAAAGGCTGACGCCGAAGGGCTGGAACATCCGACGCTGACACTGGCGATCCGGCTGCAGTTCGAGTTTGCTGCCCGCATGTCGGAGATCCTGCTGCTGGAATGGGACTGGATCGACCTGCCCAACAAGCGTGTGGTCTGGCCGGATAGCAAGACCGGCGACATGTCCAAGCCCATGAGCGAGGAAGCACACCGGCTCTTGTCGACCGCGGCGCGCTACGAGAATTCTCCCTATGTCTGCCCCTCGATCTTCAATCACAAGAAATCGCTGACTGCCAATTCCTACTATCAGGCATGGCGGCGCGTCCTCAATCGCGCAGGCGTTCCCCATGTCGGAACGCACGGCATCCGCCATCGCGCTGCGACGGACATCGCCAACTCAGGTGTCCCCGTGAAGGTCGGCATGGCGCTGACCGCACACAAGACGGTCACGATGTTCATGCGGTACGTGCACACCGAGGACGATCCCGTTCGCGCAGCTGCTGAGCTGGTGGCGAGCCGGCGCAAGGTCGTGATCGAAACGCGGCCGTCACCAGCCGCCGACGTTTCGCCCCCGGCTCCGGTGATGCAGGAGCCCAAGAGCCCGGTCGCGGTCTACAAGCCATTCCGGCATCGTAAGGAGGGCACGCGCGCAGTCCCGCCCGGCAGCAAGCGCGCGACCGAGGCGCCGGCCGAGCTTGCGTCATGAAGGTGGCCACCTTGATGTTTGTGATTTATAAGTTACAATGGAGGCCAAGCCATGGTTGAAGTCCGGCGATACCAACGTGTGGATGGCGCGGTGCCGCTGACCGATTGGTTGGCCGATCTGCGGGACGTGCGGGCTCGGGCCAAGCTGGAAATCCGTTTCCGGCGGGTGTCCCTGGGCATCTTTGGCGACATCAAGCCGGTCGGCGAAGGTGTCCTGGAACTGCGCGAGGACATCGGCCCCGGCTATCGCGTGTACATCGGCCGGCACGGTGCAGCGCTGGTCATCCTGCTGTGTGGCGGCGACAAGCGCTCGCAGGATGCGGACATTCAACGGGCCAAGGAATACTGGCTGGACTGGAAACGGAGAAATACATGAGCAATCGCAAACATGCCGCCTCGGTCTCCCATAGCGAGGCCACCATTGCCGAGCTGCGTGCCGATCGAGGCTTTGCGGTCGAGTACCTGAAATCCGCACTGGAAGAACTGGACAACCCGGAGTATCGCGCGGTCGGCCTGCTCGCGCTACGCGACGTGGCCGAGGCCTATGGCGGACTGGCTACGGTCGCCCAGGAAGCGGGTATCACCCGTGAAGCGCTCTATCGGGCTCTGTCGCCCACAGGCAATCCGACGCTCAAGACCTTGCTGGCGGTATTGCACGCGGTCGGAATGCGCTTGTCCGTTGCTCCGGCCGAACCCATCGTGTCGCACGGGTGAACCCTCAACACACTATTCCATCATCAACAGGCCCTTAAAGACCGTGATGCAGTGCCAGAGTATCTCGCCGTATGGGAATGGGGCGACAGTAAGGGAAGTCGATCCGCGCAACGAAGAACTGGACGACCGAGCATGAATGAGAAGGAACAGAGTGCAAGCGAGCAATGGCTCGAAGCGCGCGCGCCCGGTTTTCTGGATCTTCCAGATCCCGATCGCCGCGCCATATTTGACTTCGCCTTTCTCTGGAGTCTTTTCGAGGCACAGATCATGGCCAATTTCGCCCGTGCCGACCGCATTCGGGAACGAGTCGATGTTTGGGCAATGGACGGTACGCTTGAAGCTGGTCTCTACGACGCAGAGCTCGCCTACTTTCGGAATCGTTACTTCGCCGATGGCGCATTGACCTATCACTTCCCTCATCTCAACCTTCGCCCCTCAGACCACCCTGATCTCGTGCAGGCGGTTATCAAGGGCGCGAACAACGCCCCCCGCGACCGGATGTTGGCCCTTCTGATGATCGTCTGGCGACTGCGCAACAACCTCTTCCACGGTGCAAAATGGGCCTACGGACTTCGCGACCAGCTAGACAATTTCAGGCATGCGAACAGCATCTTGATGCGAATGCTCGAACGCCATGGTCAGCTCGGCTAACGACGTAAGTCCACTGGATCGGAGTTAGGGGAATGCGGCTTTGCGATCTTGACGGGAAAGCCCATTGCAAGCGCGAGACCAGCGCCTAGCCCAGGCCACCACCTTCCTGAACCGCTTCACACTCTTCGCGCAGGACAATGTAAAAACCTGCCCGACAACATCGCAAGCGTCCAGCCAAGCATCCTGTAGCGGAATGCGTTCCCACAAAGACGATTGCGTATGAAATAGGCACATCTCCGCCAGCCGAATCAACCGTGTGGCCAGCACCTTCAAATGTTCCTCCTAGCAAAGGGGACATCACCGGCCGTCATCAGGGCGGCACAACGGTCAGCAAAAGCAGCTGGAACAGCCAGAGCGCTCAGGTGCCGCGCCCGAGTGACACCGACGTAGACCACGCGCTTTGCCTCCGCTTCGATCCGATTTGCCCACGATTCGAAAAGCGCTTCGCTGCGGTTCTTCGGGGCTCGATTGGGAGGAATCACGACGCACACAGCATCGTACTCACGCCCTTTCGCCTCGTGAATCTTGGCGCACCTCAAGCCGGTCTCAATTGGAATCTGAAGATGGCTCGACCATTGCCCATTGGGTGGCTTCCGGAAAAACGTACGCATCGTCACACCCGGGGGTAGCGGTAGGCCAAGCAGTTGAACCTGCGCATGTACGGTGTCGATCCATGCGAGGCGATCGGCGTCGGTATTCCCGCACACCTTGGGTAGGTTCATGAGGAGGGTCAGAGTTCGTCGACGATGGGCACGCCGGTCCATACCTGTCCGTTCGATGGCCCGCCGAAGATGCTCGCCTTCCTGACGCAAACCCATGAAGTCCAGTAGCAGGGCTTCCGCCGCTTGCACTACCGTTTCCTTGGACCGCGCAGTCGCGGCAGGTGACCAGAACTCGGCTACTCGTCGGGCAAGCGATTCAATCCGCGAGGTTCCATTAGAGTCAACTGCGGCCACACTGCTGGCCGCACGCTGCGCGACATTGCCTGAATGCGCCAAGACAATCGCGTTGGCCGAATCCAAACCAAGTTCAACCACCCGACCAAGGAAGGCCTGGCCGATTGCTGCGCTCGGACCGCGGCCACCGTATGAGAGAAGTAGAACGGGATGTGCAACGTCCGCGGTGTCACCAACGGAGTCGTCTACCTGCGCCTCGCTTCTAAGCGTTGCAGCCAATCTGCAGATGGCAGGACTGCTGCGAAAATTTCCTGTTAACTCATGACGCGCCTCTGCGGGATAGGTGTCCTTTAACTCCTGAATACCAGCCAGATTGCCATTGCGGAATTCGTAGATTGCCTGGTCGGGGTCGCACACGAAGGTGACCCGAACGCCGTGTCCCCGCAACCAGGAGAGAATTTGCAAGTCGAGCGGATTGCAATCCTGTCCTTCGTCCACCATGACCTCATGAAACCGTGCCGCCAGCGCACGCCCTAGTGCCTTTCCTCTTACTGGATCGCGGATCAACTGCAGAGTTTGAACACGAGCATCGGCAGCGCTCAAATAGCCAGCCTGAAGCAAGCCACGTCGCCGAAGGGATGCAGCCTGTTGATACCTGGCTTGATGCTGTTGAACATGATTTCGAAGTCCGGCGTGTCCAATCTTGTCGGGCAGAATCACATTGGTTTCAGGGTCGAAAAGATCCAAGCTCACCGGATCGCCTTGGAAGGCGAATTGCCCCGACAGCCGAATGCCGACACCAAGGCTGTCCCAGCTGTCGAGGATGATCGGACGCGTTTTGCTTGCCACAGCACAGCCTGGCAGTACAACGAAGTGACGAACGAACGCATCGAGCGTGCCCATGAAGCTGGGGTGTCTCAATAGGGAATCGAGCGCCGCTGCACGACAGCGTTCCCGAAACTCATCGACGGCGGAGTTTGTGAAAGACAGCACCGCCACGCCATGTCGCGCCGGCAACGCGGCTGCGATCCTCGTCAAGCGCGCGATTATTGTCCGCGTCTTGCCAGCACCAGGGCATGCATGTACGAATGCGCTTCCGGCATACTGGGAAAATGCTTCCTGCTCTCCGGTCAGGCCCTGGATACCGGTCATACGTGCGCGGCACCGCGGATCGCTTCGGCGAGATAGTCAGGCACCACGAAAGCCTCGCCTGCCGCGATTCGTGAGGCAATCGCTTGAGCCAAATCGCCCTTGCGGGTCTTCTTGGCCTCTATCAGTTTGAGGAATGCATCGGGACGTTCCGGCGCTGCGACACCTTCAATTCGATCCATCCAGTCGCGACGTGAATTGCGATGCAGCCGAAGGAACACGCTCTTTAAGAACGCTTCGTTGCCAGCCCTGAAAATCTCGTGTTCTAGCGTGAGCTGGTTGGTCAACACCGTCAGTGCCTGCGGCGCGCGATGTGTTTCAGCGAGATTCTCCAGATCGAGCTTTCGATTCCCCAGCACGGTCGGGTCCGCGTCGGTGATCACGATCAGCCGGTCTGCAATGCGTGCGTCGCCATACGGCCGCAACAGCACTTCGACATACGGGCGAAAGTCCACGCCCTCGATCGCCACGATGACGGTTCCCTTGAATCGTAGCCATCCGTCAGAGTCTGCGGCGAGAACGACCTTCTGCGCGAGCACCGGCAACAGCAATGCCTCGGCGATTCCCTCCACCAAGATGGCTCGATTGCCGAACAGCAGCGCTGAGCGGGTCACATCTAGATAGCGGCTGATCTTGTCGAGCGTTTTCGGCTTCAGTCCGAGTTCGGCGATAGGCACGCTGACTGATTCAGAAACCGCTATCCCATTCTGTTCGCGCCGCCGCGATCTCATGACCACCAGATGCGACGGAGACACCCATGCTGTCAAGTTCGGTGAATGCGTGGTAACCACGATCTGAATGCGGCCCTCCGGCTTGCCGGCCTCAATGGCGCGTGCCGCAGATTGACGTGCTTGCTCCAGAAGGAATTCGAGGACCAACACCTGGAGTTGCGGATGCAGATGCGCTTCCGGCTCTTCGACGAGAAAGATCGTCAGGTCGGCCTCCTTGGCTTTTGCCAGTTCGACAACGACCGTGGCCATATAGAGCAAATTGGAGTAGCCGAGGCCAGATGCTCGAATGTCTTCGGGCGCCAGGCCAATGTCGGCCAAGCGGAACCGCAAGTCGCGGGCGACGTCGAGTAGTGTTTCCTCCCCAAAGTCCAACGCTGCAGCCTGAGGGCGGACACCATTTGTCAACATCCCCAGCGCGGTGCCGATCTCCGTATTCATCGTTTTCAGGATGTCGGGTCTCGCGACTGCCCGGCGAACACCTGCGAGAAAGTCCGGCTCTTGCTCCTTCGGCAGGAAGTGGCGTAACAATGCCATGACCCGCGTTCCGCTGCCGGTACCAAGCGCTTGGTGCGCGTCACGCAGCGGCGGTAGGTACACGTGCCGGATCAGATCGGAGGAGCCGGCTTCAGGCTCGTTGGTGTCGAAGCGCCCGGCCCACATCGTGGTCTTGCCGCGTGGGGCGCGCTCGGATCGTGCCTCGTATCGATAGCCAAAAACCGCCTCATCCTGGGTGGGGTCCGGCACAGCCGAGATCAGCAAACCTTTCAACGTATCCCCAAGCCCCCTAAAAGTGCCTTCTATTTGGAAGTTGGGGACGGTGGCGTGGCGTCGTACATCCTCGTCTTCTGGATACCGCTCCCTACGTCCGCTCAGCGGCAGTGTCAGCAGCCTTATCGCATCGACAACGTTCGACTTCCCACCATTGTTCTCGCCAACCAAGACAGTCAGATCGGGACGAAGGCTGATGGTCACATTGTCGAACGACCGGAAACGCGAAATTGCCAAGTTCCCCAGATGCATGATCTCCCCTTATGAGCCCAGAGCAATAACGCTTGCCATGGCAACCGTGGCCGTGTGGCTCGCACTCACCAGCCATCGGACAATCCCCTGTTCGTCCGCGATCTCCACCAATCTGCGGTGCAGAGCAACAGTTGGTGCGCCTTTCCGCTGAGACACGACCTCGACATCCGTAAACGCGATGCCGTCGCCCCAGCCTGTACCAAGTGCCTTCAACACGGCCTCCTTGATGGCAAAGCGCGAGGCAAGCCTCTCGATCCTGTTGCCTCCTTCATTCGCAGTAGCTAGTTCCCCAGGAGTGAAGTACCGATCCAAGAAGTCGCTGGCCTGTTCGTTCATCAGCCGGGAGAAATCTGCTACGTCGACAACATCTATGCCGTGAGCTACAACGTTCCCGAACCTTGATAACTGATGGTTGCCGGTCATGCCAAGGGCCTTGCGTTGTTATAAGCTTCCAACAGCCATCACGACTTGCGCGGAGCTTTCCGCCGGACGCTATCGGGTGGTCCGAGAAAAGTCAGACTCTTAGCATCCTGATCGACAAGTATCTTTCCTCCGCCGGCACTCAGAACCTGGCGCCAGACCTCAAATCCGACCAAGATCGCGCGCTGCCACTCCCCAAGCGACCTCTCTCGCACTTCGAGTAGCGATGTCACACCCTTGATCGTACGCAGCAACTTGTAGTCCAAATCGCCAACACCTTCGAGCCAACGGTGTTCCTTCGCATAGTCAAAAACCAGCGCTGCGACGCCCTCGTCCAGAACCTGGGCTCGGCCACCGTCCTGCACCTCGTCCACTTGAGGGATGCTCTTGCGCTTCCTCTTCAAGAGTTTTCGAATAACCGGCGACCAGCCAAGTACGGCGACATAACCGAGATGGAACACGTCGTGAAACCGATAGCCATCGGGGTCATCCGCGTTGTCGGTCAGGTCGTCACCAATCTTCTTGCCGTTGACGCACATTCGAATCTTCTTGCGCCCGTCAACGGTCACCTCGCTGAGTTCCACCTCGAACCGTCTAGGCAACCGCTCGTGCTCTTCGAACTCTGCATCGAAAGCGAGAGACCCCGTATCCTGCGGCCCCCAGCGGTCCCTAGTCTTCTTCAGATTTGCCTGCGCAATATCCTCAAGTTTTAGATCGAACTTTGCAGCGACGTTTCCGACATACCAAAGCAAGTCGCCCAACTCTTCCGACACTCGCTCCCTGAACAGGAGATGGGAATCGCCGTCTCGAAGGTGCTTCTTGTACTCACTGAGCAGTTCGCCCGTCTCACCTGCCAGACCGAGCAAAGGAACCATGAGGTCGTTTCCTGCATCGCCGCTTTTCCGTCGTGACGGCACGCGATCTGTTTTCTGTGCTTCCCGCTGGTAGGTGTTCAAGTTCATCACGAGTTTCCTAAGTCCAAGGTTGACTGGGCAATTGACCTGTTCGCGGTTTTCCCATCCCGCATCTGGCTGACGCGGCCCGAAAGATCTGCCTCGATTTTTGAATTGATACCCCATTTGGGTGGATACCAAGGCAGGTCCAAGGGTCCGGTGGGAGAAAACTTCTGCTTGATGCGCGTACGCCCGGAAATTCCGGCCACGTCTGGGTGAGCCACCCGCGCGTACTTGTCGACCTCGCAAAAGAGGTTTTGGCAATCTATCAATTGCAGCCGGCGCCCCCAAAGGGATTGGAAGTTGATGCCTAGCCGCTCGAACTCGCGTTCCTGGTTATCGGCCATCAATCGGATCAGTTCCGCCTCGTTGAGACCCGCGCTATCAGCAAAACACTTTCTCAGGCCATCGCGTGCGCCAGGACCCGGGATGACGAAATCCATCTCGGAGAAGTCCGTGACTTCGCTGTAGTTGATGTCAGTCACGAACTGGTATGCCAGGAAGTCCCCAATCGTTGGGTAGCTTCGGAGCAGTTCGAACGCGGTCTGCATTTTCTTCAACTGCGCCAACTGACCTGCAAGGTCATCAGCCATCATTCGCTCCAGCAAGCGCAAATGGTTTTGATGCTTGGCCGTATGCCCAAAAGCGGAGCCGCCGGGCGGCATGATGTAAGCAGCCGAGTAGATGCGGCCCCCGGCCCTCATCGCCTGACTCAGGACCTTGTCATAGTGTTCGAACTTGTAGTTCTTGAAGGTGACTTCACCGAAGGTGTGCTCAAGCAGCTTCCAAGTCTCGATCTTATTGAACAGCTTGAATAGCAAAGTACGGAACAGCACCTCGGACGGCGACGTCGGAAGATCGTCGCGATAGATCACATGCCTGACCAAGTATTGGCTGACACGATCCGAAGCACGATAAGCGTTTGTGAACTTGTGAACAGAGATCACAGGATCGGTAGTCCACGGCGCTGACTTCCCCTTCAACCTTTGGTAAAAGACGTTCTGTCGCTCCACGGCGAATCGCCAGTAGCTGTCGAATACCGGCGTCACTTTGATCGGCAGCAAGTGCGATGGACCGACGATAGATGCAGGCACGGCCATGGAATCACTTTCCGAAGGCTGGTAGCTCTTGCTGATGCCAACCCTCACGCTGCAGTCTCGACAACTGGCGCGGGCACCTCTTCATTCACGGCCGGCGGCTTCAGAGCGAAACTTGCGCGTGCTGCCGTGATCAAGGGTTGCAGATCGACATCGGACTTGGAAATGCGCTCGAACTTGGCGACGCCGACAACAACATTCATTCGAAGTAGCTTGATTTTCATTTCATGGGCCATAAAGGCTCCCAACTGGGCAATGCCGAGATAATTTCCGTATGCCTTCACGAACAGTTGCTGCGTCGCGTAGAAAGCGTTGATGACAAGCCCGTGTTTGGTAGGCTCGAAACTGACATGCTGGAGGCAGGGGAACTGAAGTTGAGCATCGGCGACATGATCTCGGGCTGGATCGAATACGCTCGCTTGGAACATCGATCGCCGTACACCCTCCCGTCCTTCATACTGAGACAGGATCCATTCGAGCTGATTGCCATCGCAGGGGCCCCGGCCATACCCTGTCATTCGCTCGAAATAAAGACCGCGCCGGTTGTCTCGTGGATTCATCGCCTGATAGCGCGGGAATGCATCCTTGTAGTATCGGAACAGCGCCGCGCGATCGCCCTGAGCTACCTGCCACAAGCGTTGCGGGAAGATCGTGAAAGCCACATCGTCAACGCTGCGCATACGCTTGACCGCCAGCAACGTGTCAAGCGCCGAGCGGATGGCCGGTGTTTCCTGCACAACACCGCGTTCATCGAAGCCGGTCACGCTCAGGATAAGCGGCGATATCTCGGGACCAGCGTGATCAATAACGTGGAGCACGGCCTTGGCCCAAGCTCGCGACATGTCTGGCTCGTCGACGAGGAGCGGGCCAATCGAATGGGGAAGCTTAGTCATCTGCAGTTTCCTCAAGGTGACGAAATCGAGCCAAACCAACATACTGGCGCCTTGCAATACGAACATAGGTCGCCCAAGGAGTGCCGGGTATCACCACCCGCGTGATACCGCACTTTGCGGCGCGAAAGAGTCGCCCTGCAGCCATCTCACGTTCGGGCGCGAGCATTGAGGTGTCCACAACCACACCCGCTGGAAGCAGCAGCAGCCCGTCCTGCTCGATGTCGAGCGTCGGTGAATTCCAGTGCTGATCTGCAACCGTAAGCGGCATGGAAACTACCTCACCCAGCAGCTCCGTGCGGATCGCCTTGGGCGTAATACGCCCAAGGCGATCACGCTGCACGTGGTTGATCATGTTGATACCGTAGGCGAGGTGATTCACCAGAGTCGCCTGCCCAACACCGAAGTTGCAGGCGATGGCGTACATGTCGAGGGCCGTTGCGC
>Ga0209426_1001830_pt1 | contig 11379 bp, 13 predicted proteins | sample Deesub1362B_J571_FD_187697 | JGI IMG/M metagenome (GOLD analysis project Ga0209426, IMG submission 187697) | Deep oceanic, basalt-hosted subsurface ecosystem from Juan de Fuca Ridge flank, Pacific Ocean, CORK Borehole 1362B_J2.571 (SPAdes)... ...
ATCTGCACGGCTTGTCTCGGCCACTCGGCTCCGGGCAGGCACCCCTGCGGCACCCAGGAGGGACTCCTTACCGTTGCTTCCTCCCGGACCTGGCGGGGTTCGGAGGCTCCTGCCGCGCAGGACCCACCCTTCAACACCGGTTGACCTCGACAGTCCCGCACGCGCTACGTCCTCCGGGGGGAATTCGACCCCGCTATGGCGGATTGCGGGTACAGGGCACCGCCAGCTCCCCGTCTAGCACGACCACCGGAGTGCATGCTACCGCAGGAGGGGGGTTTTGTCAAACCAGCGGCATAGTCCCCCGCCGCCACTCAGAGACCGTACTGACTCCTCACCAGATCCGCCAGTCCTACCTCCTCCAGCCGTGCCAAAGGTGCCATCATCGTCACCGTGACCACCCCTGGCAACCGCCCGATCTCCACACCACCCGTCAGCGTCACCCGGTTCAGCACTTCCTCCTTCGACATCCCCAACAACTCGGCCAGGCGTGCCACTCCGTTGTCGGTCGCCTCGTTCAGATTGGCCCCGGAACCCACCATCTGGATCGGGGCCGCCTCCTCCAGCACGCTTTGCCCGAATGTTTCGGCCAGCCGCCTCGCGGCCTCCCTCTCGGCCCCGGTCAGGGGACGGGCCAGGTACGGCAGGTCCTCCACCGGGGGAAGGAGTATCGGCCCGCCGATCTTCAGCCCTTTGAGCAGGCTCACCTGCAGCGTCACCTCCGCCGAGACGTCGGTGGTGTGTCCAGCGATCTCCCCATCCCCCTGCATCGCGTGGACATCCCCCACGTACACACCGCCACCCGCCACCTTGACCGGACAGATCAACACCGCCCCTTCCCGCACCGAGTCTATGTCCATATGACCGTCGGTGCGGGCCTCCTCCAGTTGCTCCTTGGTGATCCCGTACTCGTGGGGCGCATCCACAAGGAACTGTCCGAAGTCGCCAGCGTTGTGGGAGTCGGGCATATCGATGGACGGCGTGGTGCCGATATTGCCGATGAAGGGCCGCAGGCGGGTCGCCACGCCGGGGATGTCAGCAGGGCACAGGGCCACGATGGGGTTCTGTTCGGACCCCTTGGGGAGGGCCATCACCTTCGCCGCATCTCTCGCCAGCCTCTCGGCCACCTCCGGCCCCACCGTCACCCCCACCTGACGCGCCTCGTCGAAGACGATGGTGTATCCATTGGTGACCCGGAAGGGATTGACCTCCGCCCCACACACGGCACAGCGGATCGCCTCCGGTCCGACCCCCTCCACCCGAGTGGGCGGATTCTCCGTGCCACACTCGGGGCAGTGGCGCGCCACGAACGGATCGCCCGTGTACCGCCCCTCCACAAAGGACATCGTGCCAGAGGCCGTGGCCGTCGAGGTCACCCGGATCTTCTGGATACGGATGACGACGGCGTCCCCGGGCTCGGCCCCCTCCACCGCCACCGGGGTGGTGACCTCGTGACCGCCCCGGAAGGAGGGCGTGATCATAGGGCCCCAACAACCGGGGGCGGTCTCGGCGACGATGGTGCCGCCATCGGCTACCGGACCCACCATCGGTATGCTCGGACCCACCAGGCCCCTCGTGAACGTAGCGACACGGACCGTTTGTTGTGCCTTCCGTTCCATCTCCTTCCTCCTTTCGTGCTCCCGATTGTCCACCACCCACGACCCAACGACAACGCCATCCTCGACCCTGATATACAGCGTCCGCTCGTACACCGTCTCGAAGCCGAAATGCACGTACTGAAGGACCTCGCCCTGGGGAACGTTCAACACGCCCGTGAACCACTCCGCGAACAGAGGCTCAGTCCCCTCCAGTTTCCACAGGCCGCACAGGTCCACAAGGAACAAGCGCCCTTCCCTGATCTCCCAGGTGCCGATGTAACGCCGCCAACACGCTGTCGAGAAGACCTGCGGAGAGTCGCGCTGAGCCTCCTCCTCATCCACCGGCACGATTCGGGGATGGTCCGTGGGGATCGGTGGGAGGGTCAACAAAGGCACTTTCCGACCGTCTAGGATCAACTGTTCGGGCAATTGAGCGGTCATCTCAGGGCTCCTTCACCACATCCCTACCATCTGACCGTATGCCCCTCCAGCCGGAGCACCCTCACCGCTTTGTCCAGATCCTTCCCCTTCACCAACAGATAATCGGTCCGATAAGTGGACACCGCAAAGATGCTGATGCCCGCCCTCGCCAGTGGCTCCGCCAGCGACGACAGCACCCCCGTCTCGTCAAAATCCAGGGGCCCTTCGACCCTCAGACATCGCCATCCTTTCTCCACCTGCACCCCCGTCGGTATGGACGCTGCAGAACACACGATGGACAGCTCCTCCGGCGTCCTCGTGACGGACACAAAGCCCCCCCGATCCGCCCAGGCCGGCATCTCCGCGGCGCTGTCCAGACAGCAGACGCCGAACTCCCCTGGAAGAACCGACAGCGTCAGCCTTCGGGAAACAGCAGGCCGTTCCACCGCGCACTTCCTGTCAGACGATCTTCCCCCCTCCCCCCGGACCCCCTCGATCATCAACCTTTCTTCTCCTCCAGCATCTCGCGGATCGCACGCAACTCCTCCATAACCTCCTTGCTGGTCGCGCTGTTCTTATACGCCATCACGATCAACTTCACAGAGACCAGAAACACCCCCGTCTCCAGGAACAGATCCCGCGTCAACCCCTTCGCCAACAACGCAGCGGCAAAAAGAACAAAGGTCACTACGATAATAGCCAAAGACCCCCTGTCAAAATGCTCACTCATCTTTCCTCCTCCTCCGCCCTGCCAGCCGCTCATCGATCCGTAGCCACCGCTCCAGCCCTAACACCAACCCCACCAGCACCGCGCCCGCTATCCCCAACAAATACAACCCCGCCCCCACCGCCAATCCTATCCCCCCCACCGCCCAGATTCCAGCCGCCGTCGTGAGCCCATGAACCTCACGCCCTTTTTCCTTCAATATCATCCCAGCACCCAAGAAGCCCAGTCCTGTCACCACCCCAGCCGCCACCCGCGCTGGATCCGGCTCCGGAAAACCCATCAGCGACACCAACGCAAAGATCGCCGCCCCCAACGACGCTAGCGCGTGCGTCCGCTCCCCCGCCGGCTGTCCCGCCAACTCCCGTTCCAGACCGATCAGAAAACCCAGAAACACCGCCAGCAACAACCGCCCCACCAGTTCCAACTCCGAAATCGGCGGCATTTACACCTCCTCTACCGGACCCTCCAAGCGGTGACCCTCCTGAACTGGAAGGAGGAAGACGAATCGACATCCATCCCCCTTGCCATCTTCCACCCAAATACGGCCACCAAGCGCCTCCACCACCAGTTTACAGAAGGTCAGCCCAAGACCGGTGCCCTTACGCGCATCAGCGGGCTGCACCTGGACAAAGCGGTCGAAGATCGCTTCACGGAACTGGGATGGTATACCTGGGCCGTCGTCGCAGATACTGACCTGCAGGTAGCCCGTCTCAGAGTACCCCTCAACTCTGACCTCGATCCGTGTCCTGGCGTACTTCAGCGCGTTAGAGAGCAGGTTGTCGAACACCCGCCGGAGCAGGCCCCGGTCAGCCAGCACCCTGGGAAGGGTTCCGGGCAGGCTCAAACTCAACACCTTACCTTTGGCCCTGGCAACGTCGACCAGGCTGTTTGTCGCCTCGACGATCACCTCCGCCAGATCCAACGGCTCGATCTGGAGCGGCAGGCGGCCCTCCTCCAACCTGGTGACATCCAGCAGATCGCCGATGATCGCCATCCCATGCTCACAGCTCTGCAGAGCCCTCTCCACACACTGGACCTGCCGCTCCGAGAGCGGTTCCTGCACGGTCTGCAGCAGCATCTGCAGGTTGAGCTGGATACTGGACAGCGGGTTCTTGAGATCATGGACGATCATATGGGTCAGATCATCCTTGGTCTGCTGCAGAGCCATCAACCTGACACTCGCCTCCCGCAGGTCAGCGAACTGCCGAGCGATCACCCGGTCCGCCCGATAAGTCAACCCAAGCAGGGAAAGGAAGAGAAGCACCATCATCGCCAAAGAGGTGACGGTGACCCGACCCTGCAGTTGGTACAACTGTCGGCGGATGTCAGAAACGTCCTGATATACCTCTATCACCCCAATGATCTGGTCCGGATTGGTCAGGTCATACAACGGAACGTAGGTTTCCAACACATCAACGACCAACTCGGGCTCGCCGGGTACGTCTACCGTCTCCCGAGCCTGGACCAACTCGGAGGAGACCTGACCAGCCAACGCTCCCTGTACACCGGGGTTGTCCCAGTCGTCGGTACCGATCAACGCGACTACATCGCTATAGACGATCACACCGCGGTCATCGTACAACTTGACTCGCTCCACCCCTAGACCCCGTAAATCCTCCTGCAGTTCCGCCGCCTTCTCTCGATGGGTCATCAGTTCGCGTAAATCCAGCGGCGAGCCGAAACGGTGATGGAGATCCTGGTTGAGGTGTTGTGCAATACGAATCGCATACGACTCACCACGTTCGATCAACTGCTCGCGCACCTCCCGCATCGTGATGAGTTCGGCCCCGCCGATGAGCATCGCTATTACCACCAGACTGACGACGGCAAAGTACCGCATCAAGGGGAAACGTGAATCCGGCATAGCTACCGTGGAACGAGTCATGAACCTCTTCCGCCGAAAGTGAAAGAGTCCAATCCCTTACGCAGCCACATTGTACCGATTATCCCACCATCCACAAGCCTCTGCAGTCCCAACCGGACACACCCCGAATTCCCTCTTTCCTCAGCAACCATCGACCTCAAGATCCCGCGCCACCGATCGCAATGGCGCACTCACCTGCTCAGGGAGACATCGCCTGATCGCCTCCTCCGCCCCCACCCACTCGCACCGATCGTGCTCCTCCCCTAACCGCACCTCGTCGCCCGGCTCTGCTTCGGCCATATACACATACCATCTCTCATCCCCGTACCCTGTCCTCTCCAAGGGAAGCGTCAGTCCCGTCTCCTCCCTCAGCTCCCGCGCCGCGCACTCCTCTATCGGCTCTCCGGGATATCGAGCCCCCGATGGCGGCGTCCATGCCCACTCCCCCTCATAACCCACCCCCTCGTGGGCCCGATGCAACACCAGAAACTCCACCCCTCCCACCCCACGCCGGTACACCACCACCGTCGCTCCATAAGGCGGCTCCGGGCTGACCGGCCGACCATCCCACGTTCTTCCCCCCCCTTGATCCAACTCTACTCCCTCCCCTCATCTCACCCTGGAAGTGGACCCCGATCACCCTGTGAGCGATAGCCCTAAACAGGCCGCTGGCGTATCTTGTCGATATGAACGTTCATCGGAGCCACGCCGATTTCCCCCATGATTCTGAACAGAGTGTTAAAACGCATTCCCAGGACAACATGGCGGTACCTCTTGTCGCAGAAATACGCCTCTAGATCATCAACCCGGCCGTGGTCTTCGATCATTATGCTCGAGTTGAACTGAGAGAACGCATCGCCCTGGCCGTCCCAGGCATTGATTGAGCCGGTGCGCACGCCGTAACCAAACCGACGACCCTCCCGGGCAATGGCATTCAGCGCACCTCTAAGCAATGGGGTATCCACACGGTCTGTGCCTTAGGCATTCTGTATCTCCTCGTTAACACGCCTGTCGAACCAAACTACAAACCCCATCGTTTTACCCCTTCCCTATGTACCGTACCCCCTCCTTTCCCTCAAGGTCCCCATTCTGCGTCCACAACTCCGCCCCACACACGCGCGCTGTCGCCAGCATCACACTGTCCGTCATCGGCAACCCTTCCGCCACCGACAGCCGTGCCGCCTCCAACGCGATCTCCGCCGTCAACTCCACCACCTGCCCCTCCATCATCACCGCCACCGCCTGCAACGCCTCCCCTTCCCCACGCTGCTGTAACACCCGCTTGAAAACTTCATACAAACTTAACGTCGGCACCACCAACTCCTCAACACTCTCTATCGCCGATGCGAAAAGGTCAGCATTCGGCCCATCCCCAAAATACTCCAGCCACCCACTCGAATCCACTACCTTCATACCCGACCCCCCTCCCGCTCCACCGTCGTGTCGATTCCCTTCAGAAACCCCCGCGCCTCCTCCACCGACCGGACGGGGATCAGTTCTATCCGATTGTCGTACAGAATCACCCTTACCCTCTGTCCAGGTCGCACACCCAGCAATTTCCGAATCCGGCTCGGAATGACCACCTGAAACTTGGGCGAAACCGTCACCGTTTCCATCGCTGCCTCCACCTCGATTCACGAATTGTATTACCCATGTTCATCTTACCATACACAATATAGATCATCAACACAACAACCCAACACCTGAGGCATGGATTGCCGTCCACTCCGGCAAAGTTGTCCTTGCTGGCGATCCCAGACGTGGGCAAGCGACTTGAGGGGAATCCTCCCGGAGAGCGCAGGTGTGATCCACCGCTGCGGTCAACACCCACCGATGGAGAAGACAGCAGGCCGCCGGCCCTCGCTGCGTTGTCGTCTGCGTTGAGGCCGGCGGCCTGCTCGGGGACGTATTATACGCATTTTCTCATTGTTGTCAAATTATCGCTATCACTCATGTAAAATGTCGCAAAGGGCATCATCGTTCACGCAGAATGCTGCTCAGACAACTACTCACCTGTCTCCGGGCTCGGTAGCGGCAGGCGAGGAAACCGCTCGAGCGGCTCCACCCTCTCGCCGCACAGCACAGATCCCCACACCTCCCCCTCGATCTCGAAGAGGTTGAGCAGGCAGACGGTACGGCCTCCGTCCCGGGTGTAGACCCCGCCCCAACTGGTACCATCCCCACTCTCGACGTCCACCTCCCACCCGCCCTCTACCAGTGTGGCGGAGTAGAAGGCCACCACGTCGGAGAGGGGGTGCGTAGTGGTGAAGGTGGTGATCTCCAGAAGACCCTTCCAATCCGACCCCGCCGGAGGACTCTGGGTGCGCACGTCCACCTCCGCCGCGGCGGGATACACCGGCAACCGCGCCCGCGGCGCAGCGCCGGGGAGGCCACCTGTCTCCCATGCGAGCCTTACGGCCCAGATCCCCACCGCCCCCAGCGCTACCAGCACGGCGAGGGCGACCGCGGTCGCCCAGAGGCGTGGACGGGGCCGTTCCCGTGGCTTCCTGGCCGTCCCCTCCTCCGCCAGGGCGCGCGCCTCCAGATCCGGCACGCGATCCAGGCAGGCGACCAGCCCCAGCGCAAACCAGAACGTCACCACGGGCTTGGAGCCCAGCGCCACCGCGTCGGTGAGACCGTAGGCGTGCAGGCCGATCAGCCCCGCCATCAGGCCCAGCGCCAGCGGCCGGGCCAGACGGTCCCCGCGGCGCGCCCACCGCCAGCAGACCGCCCCGGCCACGAGCAGGAGGGCCAGGTAGGCGATCAGCCCCGGAATCCCCAGGTCCAGCGCCGTCTGGAGAAAGATATTGTGGGCGTGTCCGATGTCGGCGTCCGGACCGATCCGGAACAGGGGATACAGCACGTGAACGATCCGCCGGAACGCCCCCAGCCCGCAGCCGGTGAAGGGGAAGTCCTGGATGGCGTAGAGGGCGCGGCTCCAGATCTCCAGCCGACCGCTCATCGAGATGGTCCCCACAGCCGTCTCGACCCCCTCCGGCGCACCGACGGCCTCCAGCACCCCCGCCAGCCCCTCCCGCGCCACCCACACCCCCGCGCTGACGACACCGGCTACGGTCAGCAACAAGGCCAGAACACCGATCGCACGGGCCCACCGGCTCCGGGCGGTCAGCCCAGCCAGAGTGACCAGCGCCAGAACTCCCGCTGCCCCGCCCATCCACCCGCTGCGCGACTGGGTCAGCAGCAGCGTCCCCGCCACGAGCGCCAGGAAGGCCAGCGACGGCAGCAGCGCCGCAGCCGGACCCGCCGTGACCCGCCGCGCCAGCGGCCATCCGACCACCAGCGCCAACGCCAGCGGCAGGTAGAGGGTCAACATCCCCGCCAGGTGGTTCGGGTTCACCCCCGGCGTCCCCTGATCCTCCGGCAGCGTCTCGATCAGGTGAGGGACCCGCCCGCCCAATGCGCCCAGCACCGGCACCTTCGCCGACCAGCGGGCACCGAGCAGCCCAACAGTCGTGATCAGCGCCCCCAGCAGGCAGAAGGCCAGCACCGCCAGAGCCAGGCCTCGCCGGTCCCGCACCGCAAACGACACGGCCCGGAAGGCGATCAGCCCCAGAAGGACGCGGACCGCCTCCGGAGCGGTGACCTCCGGCACCGCCGAGGCCCAGATCCCCACCGGGACCATCAGGGCGAAGAGCAGCAGCGCGCCGTTGAAGGGGGTCACCGGCCACGGCTCCCGCCGGACCATCCAGCGCAGGAGCCAGAGAATTACCAGCAGGGCCAGCGCCCCCGCCGTCCAGAGCGGCCGGACGGTGGGAAAGACCAGGAGGGGAGCGGCAACGATCGCCATCAGCCACTCCAGCCCGGCCACCCAGCACAGAACGGCCAGCAACCCGTCCAGAACCCGGCGGGCGAACGGCTTACTTCCCCACACCTACCACCTCCGGGTGGGTTCGGCCCGGCAGCACGGCCCGGTACAGGAGAGCGGCCAGCCCGGCATACTCGGCGACGTGGCACAGTCGGCCCACCAGCCCGCCGTAGGGAGTGTCCGAAAGAGGACCCAGAGGCCTGGAGAGGGAGGAGAAGATGAAGATGCCGGCCATCCAGAGGAGGACCGGCCCCCAACGGTACGCCGCGTCACCCCAGCGGCTGGCGGCCGAGGCCCGGCCGGGCAGATCAAAACCCTTCGTCTCGCCCTCCACCTACAACCTCCTTGAGTAGGTGAAGTTTCACGCCTCCACCGCCCGCAGCAGGATCACCATCGTCGCCGGATCACACTCTTCGGTGCCACTTCTGAACAGCCGACGCACTTCCACGCCATCGACGCCCGGCGGGTTCGTACCCGAGATGTCGATCACGGCCTTAGACGGCCAGCCATCCCTTCGGGCGGAAGCCTAACCAGACTGTTGGAGTGCGCTTCTCAACTGGGCCTGGAAAGCCCGATGGCGCGGAAAGCGGTTGCGGATCCCCTCCACCCACTGCCTCGCCGCCTCCTCTCCCCCCCGCAACCGCAGCACCTCGGCACATGCCACCGTCAGCATCGCCGCCTTCCCGTAACTGCGCCGGTGTTGATTGCCCACGATGGCCTTCACCCGCCGGTGGGCCACACCCAGGCACCACGCCAGGTACGCCCGCTCCCGCTGCCCGTCGAGGTCCAGCCGCCCACTCTCCCGCCCCCAGGCTAGACACTCCCTATAGACCGCGTTCAACCGCCCGGGAAGTTCCTCCTCCCCCTCCCCCGGTTCACCGTAGCCCCACAAGCCAAGGCTGGTGGCCAGAAGACTCCACGACCACAAGGAAGCCAGGTTAGGAGGAAGTTCCTCCAGCGACCGACGGGAGAGCAGAATCAGGATAAAGGAGAGGACCAGGGCCTGATCGCTGCTTCGACCGGACCATCCCAACACCGGCTTGTTGATAACCGGCCGACGCGCGGCCTCCACGTCACACGCCAACAGCCGAGCGTGGACAAGCAAATTGTGATCGGGATCGGCAGACTGTTCGAGCCCGTCCGGCTCTACATAGGGAAACGGGGCGACGGAGGGAGAAGGCCGCCGTCCGCCCGCGCCCTCAACGTGCTTGACGGCCCGTTCCATCCAGGCGATCCGCTCCCGGAAGGTCGGAACCGCCTCCCACAGGTCCAGCAGGCGGGAGAGGGTGGGCTTGGCCCGGAAGGCCTCCCAGCGGCCGAAAAGGAACCGCTCCGGATCGCCCAGCGCTGCGGCGGCGGAGCACAGATGGTCGGCAATGGCAGCGCGGATGGGAAGGTCGGGCGGCAGGCCCTCCAGGGCCTCCTCCGCAGCGACCAGCACCTCGGCGTACCTCTCCTCCTCCTCCAGCGCAGCAAACCAGTCCAGGTAGGCACGGGGGTGGGCCCGACCCTCGGCCCGCGCCAGGGCCTCCAACCCCGCCACCCCTTCCGCCATCCGCACCGCCTCCCGCAGCCAGGCGTCGGCGTCCGCCCCGCTCTGCGTCCGCAGGAAACCGATCCAGTCGGTCAGGAAGGCCTCCAGATCAGGCAGAGGGTGAGGAGAGATCTGCACCAGGTCGTCCAGCATCGGCCGCTCGAAGGGGCCCAGCCAGAAGCGGGCCTCGCGCATCTGATCATAGAGCGCCTGCGGCCGGCGATCGGGCGACGCGGTCTCGTAGACGGCACGCAGGTACCGGCCGACGGTCTCCCGATCGTCCACACCGGGCAGGTCGGACAATCGGATCCCCCGCCCGTAGTCGTCCTCCAACCCCAACAGGTCGAACAGTTTGTCATAGGCCTCCAGGGCAAGACCGACCTCCCCGCTGTCGAAGGCCACCGCTGCCCGCTCGAACAGAAGGGTCAATGGCTCCACAAACCGCTCGTATGGCCCCAGGTCCGTTTCCTCATACTCGTAGTCCCAACCGTGCCGCTCCTCCCACTCATCGGCCGAATCCATCGCCTGCCGGATCTCCAGGGCCAGGTCGTCGATGTCGGAAAGGAGATGCTCCCAGACGGCCTGGGGCGGAGGGACGGCAACCTCGCCGACGCCGAGTTGGGCCAGGAAGGCCTGACGGTCGGCAGGGGGGATCCGCTGGGCCATCGCCCGCAGGATATCGCGCAGTTCGTCGGCTGAACACTCCGCCAGCCGCCGCTCCACGGCTTCCAAGAAAACCTTGAGGGGCATCTTTTCGCTCATCGTACGATCTCGACTGCCACGGCGCCAACCAATCTATTGTGTGAAACCACCCGAGGATGCGTGTTTATTATACACCAAAAACACGGTCAGGCTATCGCCCTGTACCGGCGGCTCCTCTTCCTCCGACGAGCACCGATCTCCTGGCCGAGATGCGACGGTAGGAGAGACCTATGGCCGATATCTACACGGTGGACGCCAGCGTCTTCCTCAACGGGTTCAACCCCCTTCCCTGATTGCCCAAATCAAGATTGTGGGGTATACTGGGAGCAGACATTCTGCATCTTCTGAAAAGCAGCCGAACGTTGGATCTCAAAGGAGGGACCCGTGGACGAGACCGTTCGAGTACGACAGCGGGGCGTGTTGACCCTGCCCGCCAGCCTGCGGGAAAAATACGGTATCCGGCCCGGCGATACCTTCCGCCTGGTCGATCTGGACGGCATCTTCGTGCTGACACCGATGGTGCCGATGGTGCCAGAACTGGCCCGCGAGATCGAGCGAATGCGGCGGGAAGCAGGGCTGACCATTGAGGAGTTGCTGGCGGGACTGCGGGAGCAGCGAAAGCGGTACTACCAGGAGCGATACGGGAATGCCGAGGACGCGTAAGCCCCGGGTCTTCGTCGACGCCGACGTCCTCTTCGCCGGGGCCGCCTC
>Ga0209426_1001831_pt1 | contig 11372 bp, 9 predicted proteins | sample Deesub1362B_J571_FD_187697 | JGI IMG/M metagenome (GOLD analysis project Ga0209426, IMG submission 187697) | Deep oceanic, basalt-hosted subsurface ecosystem from Juan de Fuca Ridge flank, Pacific Ocean, CORK Borehole 1362B_J2.571 (SPAdes)... ...
GGCTCGAGCCGCGGCCCTTCGCCGACCTCAAAGCGCACCGACCGTCCGAGTGCATGCGGGATCACCAGAATGTCTGAGAAGATGATCGCGGCGTCGAACCCGAACCGCCGGATCGGCTGCAGCGTCACTTCAGCCGCCCATTCGGGATTGAAGCAGAGATCGAGAAAGCTGCCCGCCGTCGCGCGCAGTTCACGGTACTCTGGAAGATAACGCCCAGCCTGTCGCATCATCCACGCCGGCGGCACCGGCTGCCTGCGACCTGAGAGGACTTCCATGAACGGCTTGACTGCGGGGGACTGGCTCAAACGAAATTCCATTGGCTTGGAGATAGGCTTATCTGCGGCCCTGATACACGCTGCCTCCGGTTTTGGCCACCGGTTGACGATCTGGATCATGCTGATACGTTCCTTTTCGGAACGGATGGCATAACAGCCCTGCCGAGCCGAACCATTGTCGCGCCGCGAACACCTGCGGTATCGATGGGGCATAACCGGAGGAGAAAAGTATATGAAAACGGCGATTACGGAACTGTTCGGCATCCAGCACCCGATCATCCAGGGCGGCATGCACTTTGTCGGCTTCGCTGAACTGGCATCTGCTGTGTCGAACGCGGGTGGGCTCGGCATTATCACAGGCCTGACGCAGAAGACGCCCGAGCTGCTGGCGAAGGAAATCAAGAAGTGCCAGGACATGACCGACAAGCCGTTCGGCGTAAATCTTACTTTCCTGCCGACGTTTGCAGCGCCTCCGTATCCCGAATATATCGCGGCCATCAAGGAAGCCGGCATCAAGGCAGTCGAGACCGCAGGCCGCAGTCCCGAGCAGTACATGCCGGCGCTAAAGGCGGCAGGCATCAAGGTTATCCACAAGTGCACCTCGGTTCGTCACTCGCTGAAGGCTGAAGCCATCGGCTGCGATGCGGTCAGCGTCGACGGTTTCGAGTGCGGTGGTCATCCTGGCGAAGACGATATGCCGAACATGATCCTCCTGCCGCGCGCGGAAGAAGAATTGAGAATTCCGTTCGTGGCTTCGGGCGGAATGGCCGATGCGCGCAGCCTCGTTGCCGCGCTCGCGATGGGCGCGCAGGGCATGAACATGGGTACGCGCTTCATCGCCACCAAGGAAGCGCCGGTGCATGAGAACGTGAAGCAGGCGCTGCTCAAGGCGACCGAGCTCGACACCCGACTCGTGATGCGCGCATTGCGCAACACCGAGCGCGTGCTGAACAACAGGAATGTCGAGAAGCTAATCGAGATCGAGCGCGAGAAGGGCAGGGACCTGAAGATTCAGGACATCATGGATCAGGTCGCCGGCGTCTACCCGAAAGTAATGCTGGAAGGCGAGATGGACGCGGGTGCCTGGAGCTGCGGCATGATGGTCGGCCTGATCAACGACATTCCGACCTGCAAGGAACTGATCGACCGCATCATGGCCGATGCCGAGTTCATCATCCGCAAGCGCCTGACCGGCTTCCTCGACGGCACGTTCGCCGTGTCCGAGCCGCGTAAGAAGGTGGCGTAAGCTTCTTTACCTTCTCGCAGCTAGATTGCTGATCTCTCTACGTCATGCCCGGCCTCGCGCCGGGCAACTCGTTTGTACGATGTTTGAAATCCTGACCACCCTCCGATGGAGTAGGGGCATTATTTCCTTGAGCCTGGTATGGGCGGGGCGGGCGAAGTCGCCGGTGCATCGCAACCTGGTCCCGAAGACTGGTTGAACATGCCTTTCACTGGCCCGCTATCGGATTCCACCCGCGACACGCCTGTCGTCATGTTCACCAGAAGGCGGTCACCACGCAGCACGTTCTTGCATTGAGTGAGTATCACTCCGCCGCGCACGGTGATCAGGTTAGCTGCGGTGTCGAACACCGCAGTCTCGCCGCTCACGATCTGATCCTTGCGGGTCACGATGACATGGCCGCGTGCTTCCAGCCGCTTGATCGAAGAATTTCCACCGGGCCCCGGCGTGGCTGATTTTAGCAGCGGCGACGATGGAGAAGGGCCACCTGCTCCAGTTGGAGCCGCCGATGAACCTTGCGAACTGGGCTCATAGAAGACGACCAGACTCTTTGACGTCATGGTCGTGTCGCCTTGCACCACCTTCACATTGCCGGAAAAGGTAGCCTCCTTTTTTCGATCCTGCATCTCTAGCGAAGCCGCCTCGATCTGTATGGGCTGGTTACGGTTCTGCGAAAAACCTTGCATGGCGTTCGGTACACCTTGCGATGCGCTCTGACAGATTGCATCGCTGGCCATGCTGAGCACGAGGGCGAGGGGCATGGCGTACGCGAGGAACCCGCTGCGGTGGCTCCGAATGGGTTTCGTTGTTGCGAGATGCTTGTACATAAACCCGATCCTACGGGAATTCGGTTCGAATGTAATCACGTCGCCCGCTCTGTCGAGGAGGGCTGATATATGGGCTGGATCACTGATATCTCAACGGCGGGTTTTCTGCGCAAGTATGTCAAATCTGCCCTACGCCAACCCATACGCCTCGCGCATCTCATCAATGGCCTTAAGCTTGGCGTAGAACACTGACCAGTCGTCGCTGTCGGCGATTGGTTTCCAGATCGCCTCGACTTCTTCGATCAGCATCGAGCATGCAGCGGGCTTACTGAAATACGCGTGGTTGAGATCGACGCCATCGCGTGGAACGAAATCTTTCAATGCATCGCGGACCCCGCTGAACGCCGGATTCGCGTAGAAATCCTTCGACGGGCTGCTCGCCGCGCGTTCGGAGCTCGCGAGGCCGCCGAACCAGTCAAAGAAGGTTTGCTCGAACGGCGCTTTCGTTTCCGACAGGAATATCCACAACGCGCGCACCAGTTCGTTGTCGCGTACTGCATCGAGTGACTGAACGCCGAGCCGTTTCACCATCGCACTGGTGAATTCCTGACGAATGGTTGGCTCGAAAACGCCGAGCGCCTTCTCAAGGCTCGGTTGATCCGCGATACCAAGCAGGCACTCCGCCAGCCGCGTGACATTCCAGAACAGCGCATCGGGCTGACGTCCGTAGGCGTAAAGTCCTGTTTCGTCGAAATAGGCTGCGGTGAAGGCGGGATCGAGCATAGGCAGAAACCGCCACGGGCCGTAATCGAAACTTTCGCCGGTGACATTGATATTGTCGGTGTTGAGAACGCCATGAACGAATCCGGCGGCCATCCATTGCGCGCCGACACGCGCGACGCGGCGGCAGACCTCCTCAAGAAATGTAACGGCGCGCGCCGGCACGTCGTCGCGCCAGACGTCAGGCATGTAAGTCTTGATGGTGTAGTCGAGCAGCTTGACGATGTTTTCGGTGCTGCGATGAAACGCTTGGCGCTGGAACGTGCCGATCCGGATATGCGAATGGCTCAGCCGCACCATCACGGAGGATCGTGTGGGCGAGGGTTCGTCGCCGCGCTCCAGCGCTTCGCCGGTCTCAACCAGGCTAAAGGTTTTCGAGGTATCGACACCGAGCGCTTCCAGCATCGAGGTCGCCAGCACCTCACGTACACCGCCCTTGAGTGTCAGGCGTCCGTCGGCAGTGCGCGACCACGGCGTCTTGCCGCTGCCTTTAGTGGCAAGATCCAGCAGGCGGCCCTTGTCGTCGTACAATTGCGCGAACAGGAAGCCGCGCCCGTCACCAAGCTCCGGGTTGTAGACGCGAAACTGATGGCCGTGATAGCGCAGCGCCAGCGGCTGTTCGAAATTTGCGCTCAGCGGCACGAAGCGTCCGAAATGCGCGATCCATTCCTCGTCGCTGAGCGTATCGAGCCCGACGGTCTTCGCCGCCCGCTGATTGCGATAGCGCAGGATGTGATCGGGAAACACCGCTGCCGCGACGACGTCGTAAAACTCCGGACCGAGCGCGGCGTGGCTGGTCGAGGCGCGGTAAGAAGGCGAGAGGGGCATCAGAAATCCGGATTGCCTTGTGACGTTTTCAGAACGGCAGATGACCGGTCTTGAAATAGGTCATGGCGAGGAATCCGATCACCAATCCGACGATGACACCGAGCGCGACTTTCATGGAGCAAAACCTTCCGTTGATTGCGTGTTGCGAGAAGGCTTGCGCCATCGTCACGCGTTAGTGAATCTCCGCGGCCTTGGCGAGCGCTTCCTTGAGCTTCTCCACGGTGAAGCCGGGATCGCGGGCGATGCCGAGGATCGGCTCTTCGCGGCGCTCGCATAGTCGCGCGGCATCGGGGAGTTTCTCCGCGATGTTGGCCGGAATCACAACCGCGCCGTGACGGTCGGCGTAAATGAGATCGTTCGAACTGACCGTCATGCCTGCGACGCAAACGGTTTCCCCAAATCCGGCAAGATGAACGAAGGCGTGCGAGGGGCCGATGCTGCCGGCCAGCGCCTGGAATCCCGGCGCCCACGCGGGGATGTCGCGGATCGATCCATCGGTGATAACGCCGAGGCAGCCGAGCGCCTTGTGCACCGAGCTGTTGACCTCACCCCAGAATGCTCCGAAGCCGATGTTCGCGCCATCGAGATCCTGAATCACGCTGATGCGCGGGCCATAACCTGTGCCGCAATATTCGTAATAGGCGACGCGCTGGGCGCGCTGATCCGCCGCCGATAGGCTCGAGGGCGAGGTGGCACGGATTGTTGCGGTGCGGGCGTAGCCGACCATCGGCGGCAGATCCGGAAACGGGCAGACCAGCGGCTTGACGGTAAAACCGGTGAGGCGGCGTTCGGGCGCGACCACTTCCAGCGCGTTGCAGATGGTCGGCGTGTCCCAGCGCGCCAGCGCTTCGAGAAGGGATGCGGGATGGGGCGCGGGCTGGGTCACGGGTTGATCTCCTGTTGTTGTTTCTGCCGATCCGAACGACGCGGCGCGGGGAGTGTGCCTTTGCAAAGTGACGGCTGCAAGGGCGCGGTTCGGCTCCTTTCCCGGCTTGCGGGGAGGCGTGAAACAAGGCGATGATGGGCGGCTTGCGCCTCGCGGCGGAATGAAAACCAACAAACCATCAGGGGATGAAATGGCCACCAACAAGAAGAAACTGCTGATTGTGGAAACCATGTCGCCGGGCGGCTGGGCGCTGTTTCGGGAGCGCAGCGACATCGAGGCCATCGAGTTTCCCAACACGATTTCCGCGCCGGATTTCAATGAAATGCTGAAGCAGCACGCCCCGGTTAACGGCGTAGCGCTCGGCGGCACTGGCTTTGGCGCCAACGAGATCATTTCCTCCGGGGAAATGATGGTGGTTGCACGTATCGGCGTCGGCTACGACGCGGTGGACGTGAAAGCCCTGAGCGGCAAGAAAATTCCACTGATGACGACCGGCATCGCGAACTCGCCGTCGGTCGCCGAATGCGCGCTGTTCATGATGCTGTGGCTGGCGAAGCGTTCGACCGAACTGGATAGCATCGTCAAGAGCGGCAACTGGACCAAGCGTCTCGGTGCGATCCCGTTCGACCTGCTCGGTAAGACGGCGCTGGTGGTCGGCTTTGGTCGCATCGGCACGCGGACGGTGAAGCGGCTGGTTGCGATGGAGATGAACGTTCTGGTCTATGACCCGTTCAAGTCTGCCGCTGCGGTCGAGGCAGCTGGGGCGGAGTACGTGACGGATCTCAACACGGCACTGCCGCGCGCCGATTTCGTCTCGATTCACTGTCCGAAATCGCCGGAAACCGTCAACATGTTCAGCATGGCGCAGTTGCAGTTGATGAAGCCCACGGCCTATCTCATTAACACCGCGCGCGGCGGCATCGTCGATGAGGACGCGCTTCATGCGGCGCTCATTTCGGGTAAGATCGCAGGAGCCGGCGTCGACGTGTTCGCGCAGGAGCCGCCGCGGCCGGATCATCCGCTATTCAAGCTCGACAACGTCATCACGGCGCCGCACCTGGCGGGCGTGACCCGCGAAGCGCTTGACCGCATGAGCCTGCAAACCGCCAAGAACATTCTCAGCGCGCTCGACGGCAAGCCGATCCGCGAGAATGTCATCAATCAGGATGTGCTGAACTAGTTCATGCCTCTCCAGAACCGCGTATCGCCGTTCGGTGAGATCGTAGCGACCGGGCATCGCGGCCGCTTCACCGGCAATCGCGGCATCATCCACGATCCGGTGACGCGCACATTGTTGAATCGTCGCTGGTCATCGAAGGCGTGGATCACCTGCGTCTGCGAATTTCGCGGACGCCGGCGCAAGGTGATGGGCGGACGAAGCTGGACCGAGCTATTCTTCCTCGACGAAGCGACATCTTTCGCGGCGGGACATCGTCCATGCTTCTATTGCCGCCGGGACGATGCGACGACATTTCGTGATGCATGGGCCAAAGGCAACGGCTACGCAAAACCTTACGCGACCGAGATGGACGCCGTGCTTCACGGCGAACGGATCGATCGCCGCGAGAAGCGGCTGCATCCGTTGCACACCGCTGCGCTCAAGCTGCCGAATGGGTCGATGGTGACCAGTGAAGGCGAGAGTTACCTGATCGCGAACAATGAGGCCTGGCGCTGGTCATTCGCTGGTTACAGCCGGACGTTGACGAGTCTCACTGACGCAAAGCTTCTGACACCGCCATCGATCGTCAATGCGCTGCGCGAAGGCTATCCGGTGCAGATCGGGCTTTAGGCTGCCTTCGCGATCCGGTCCATGCGGCCCGCAACGGCGCGGATCTTTCCGGGAGATGCGAGCCAGATTGCGGCGGCGGACAATGCGCTCATCGCAATGCCAATGATGAAAGCCAGCGTATAGTCGCCGTAGATGTCGTGCAGGATGCCGGTCACCCAAGGCCCCGCTGCGCCGCCGGCCAGTGCGGTGAACCCGATGGTGCCGAAGATCGTCCCGAAATGCTTGCCCTGGAAGATTTCGGCGACCACTGCGCCCATGATGGACGTGAAGCCGTAGCCGAGGAATCCCTGCACAATGACCATGACGTATACCAGCAGCAGCGTCGGTGTGAACTGCAAGGCGATCAACGCCGCGAAGCAGATCGCGAAGCCGAGACTCGATACGGTCCAGATCCATTCACGGCCGATGCGGTCCGAGAGATAGCCGAGCGCGATCTGTCCCGGAATGCCGATCAGACTGACCATGCCCAGCGCCCATGCGGCGGAGGTCGAACTGAACCCGATCTCGACGAGATACTTGGTCTGATGCACCTGCACGGCGTACCAGACATAGAGGCCGCAAAAATAGCCCAGCGAAATCCACCAGAACCGCGCGGTGCGCACGGCGAGGCCGAGCGTCCAGTCGGTTGCGGCCCATGCCGGATCGACGATGTTCGACGGAGGTGCAACCGTCGTTGCGGTGGGCGCAGCGTCGCCGTCCGGCTGCAGCCCGATGTCCTCGGGGCGTTTGCGCAGCAGCAGATTGAGCGGGATCAGTGCGACAAGAACGAGAATGCCCATCGCCCAGCTCGCGGCGCGCCAGCCGCTCTTGTCGATCAGGAACTGCACCCACGGCAGGATAATGATGGATCCGATGCCGACACCGGCGAAGGCGAGGCCCACCGCGAGGCCCCGGCGCCGGACGAACCAGTTCGGCAGAAACAGCGACTGGCCAGAGTAACCGAGACAAATGCTGCCCGCACCGACGAGGCATCCAATCGTGACATAGAGATGCCACGGCTGCGTCGTCAGCGGCGCGAGCAACAGGCCCGCGCCCATCAGCACCACGCCAAGCTCCATCACGACGCGTGGACCGCTGCGGTCCATCAGCTTGCCTATCAAGGGACTGAGCAGCGCCGAGACCAGAAAGCCGACGGAGAAGGCGCCTGCGGTAATGCCGCGATCCCAGCCGAACTCGTCAACGATCGGCGAAAAGAACAGCGAGAACGAGGTGCGGGCATTCACGCCGATGCCCATGGTGATGAAGGTTACGGCGACAATGATCCAGCCGTAATAGAAGGGCAGGCGGAGCATGCGGGAATTCCGGACAGCAGGCGAGTCGGAAGCGTAGGAGTATGGGCGGAGAACGGCGACGCGTCATGACGCGCTGCAACGGAAGCGGATTTCATGGTGCGTGATACGGGCGCGATGAAATTACCCGAGAGATAAGAGGAAATGTTTCCACGACCGGTCCCGGCACAGGACGAGACCCGTCGTCGCTGCAGTTGGTTGGAGAAATTTCAACTCCTAACCGAAAGTGCTATCGATGTTGTGACATTGAATGTGCGTCGGAGAAATCGGTTTTATGAGCCTGTGTCCGCCAATCCTACCGCCCATAATGCAAATGCATAGGCGATTGCGATTTCGTCCAGCCGGTTGAAACGCCCGGACGCGCCGCCATGGCCTGCGCCCATGTTGGTGCGCAGCAGGACCGGCCCGCCGCCCGTCATCAGCGGCCGCAACCGTGCGATCCATTTTGCCGGCTCCCAATACGTCACGCGCGGATCGGCGAGCCCGCCCATCGCGAGAATGGCGGGATAATCTTTCGCGGCGACGTTGTCGTATGGCGAATACGACAGAATAGTCTTGAAATCGGCCACGCTTTCGATCGGATTGCCCCATTCGGGCCATTCCGGCGGCGTCAGCGGCAATGACTCGTCGAGCATGGTGTTCAGCACGTCGACGAACGGCACTTCGGCGACGATGCCCGCAAATAGTTCTCCCGAGCGGTTCGCCACCGCACCCATCAGCATCCCGCCGGCGCTGCCGCCGTGACCGACGATCTTCTTCGCCGAGGTGTATTTCGCTTCGATCAGCGCGCGGCCTGCGGCGGCGAAATCGTCGAAGGTGTTGGTCTTCTTCTCGCGCTTGCCGTCGAGATACCAGCCCCAGCCCTTGTCCGCGCCGCCGCGGATATGCGCGATGGCATAAACAAAGCCGCGGTCGACCAATGACAGCCGGTTGGCGGAGAACGACGCCGGCATCGCGCTGCCGTAGGAGCCGTAACCGTAGAGCAGCAGCGGCGCGCTGCCGTCGCGGTTGAGGTCCTTGCGGTGGAGGATCGACACCGGTACCTGCGCGCCGTCGTGGGACGTCGCCATGACGCGCGTTGTCACGTAGTTCGCCGGATCGTGACCGGAGGGGATTTCCTGGCGCTTGCGAAGCACGCGCTCGCGGCTGACCATGTTGTAGTCGAATACTTCCGACGGTGTCGTCATCGACGAATAGGAAAACCGGATCTGCGTCGTATCGAATTCGTAACCGCCGATGGTGCCGAGCGAATAGGCAGCTTCATCGAAGGCGATAGCGTGTTCCTGCAAGGTCGCAAGATCGCGGATGATAATGGAGGGCAGCGCGTTGGTGCGCTCCATCCGCACCAGATGACCGGAGTAAAGCTCGACATCGATGATGTAGGTGCCGGGGCGGTACGGGATCAGGTCGCGCCAGTTCTTGCGCGCGGGCGAAGCCAGCGGTGCAGTGACGATCTTGAAATCGATGGCGTCGTCAGCGTTTGTCAGGATGAAAAGCTGATTGCCGCGGTCGGCAATCGAATACTGCACGCCTTCCTCGCGCGGTGCGATCAGGCGCGGCTGAGCTTCGGGCGCGCTCAGATCGATCAGCCGCTGCTCGGACGTTTCGTGATCGCCACCTGCAATCACGCAGAAGCGCCCGCTCGCGCTTTCATGGATATGCGTGAACCAGCCGGAATCACTTTCCTCGTAGACCAGCGTGTCGTTGGACTGCTGGGTGCCGAGGATGTGGCGATAGACCTGCATCGGGCGGTGGTTGTCGTCAAGCTTCACATAGAAGAATGATTTCGAATCCGCAGCCCAGACGATGCCGCCATCGGTCTCCTCGACGATGTCGGCGGAATCATTGCCGCTCTCCCAGTCGCGCACGCGAATGGTGAAGTATTCGGAGCCGCGAACATCCGCGCTCCAGGCTTCAAGCGTATGGTCAGGTGAGTGTCGCGCTTCACCGAACCTGAAGTATTCGGTCTGCTTGGCCAGTTGATCGCCGTCGATGATGAACTGCGCCTCGCCGCCGTCACGGGGCTGCCGTGCGATCTGCTCGTGCTGACCACCTTCGCGATATTTGTGAAAATAGGCAAACGGCCCGTCGGGCGAGGGGACGCTGGAATCGTCCTCCTTGATGCGCCCGCGCATTTCCGCGACAAGCTTCTGCTGCAACGGAGCCGTATGGCCCAGCACGGTGTCGGCGTAGGCATTCTCGGCTTCGAGGTAGGCGCGGATGTCCGGCTTGAGCACTGATGGTTCGCGCAGCACCTCCTGCCAGTTCTCGTCCTTCAGCCACGCATAATCGTCGGTCACGGTGATGCCGTGGTGCGAGAAGCTGTGAGGACGGCGCGGGGCGACAGGCGGATTGGCAACTTTTGAAGTCATGCGGAACGGAGCTTTCAGTCGATGGAAGAAATTTCGCTGGTCGTCCGGGCGAAGGCCGGGACCTATCCATGTCGCGGAATATTGTGCGGGATGTATGACGTGTCTTGCTGAGAGGCTAGGGGCGATGGGTCCCGGCGTTCGCCGGGACGACGCTGAATGTGCATCTTATCGAGGTCAAATTCTAGCCACCCGCTTTCGGCGCAGATGCAATGCCCGCGAGCGAGAGAACGGTATGCAGCAGTACGTTTGCGCCTGCGGTGCAATCGGCCTGTGTCGCATCTTCCAGTTCATTGTGGCTGATGCCGTCCTTGCAGGGCACGAAGATCATTGCCGCCGGAACCACGCCTGCGAGGTTGCAGGCGTCATGTCCCGCGCCGGACGTGATGCGGCGATGGCTGTAGCCCATCTCCTTGGTTGCGGCCTCGACCGCATCGACCAATTTTGTGTCGAACACAGTTGGCTCCTTGCGCCAGATTTGCTCAACCGTGATCTTCACGTTACGACGAACTACAATCTCTGCGACCGCGCTTTGCAGCGCATCGTGCAGTTTGTCCAGCGTGGCTGACTCTGAACTGCGAATGTCCACGGTGAAAGCGAGGTCACCGGGGATGACGTTGCGCGACGGATTGTCGATCTTGATTTCGCCGATGGTGCCGACCGCGTTCGGCCCGAGATCACGCGCGATTCTTTCAACCGCAAGCACAACTTCGGAAAATGCTGCGAGGGCATCCTTGCGCAGCGGCATCGGGGTGGTCCCGGCATGGCTGGCGAAACCGGCAATCGAGCCGTTGTACCACATGATGCCCTGGCCGCGATCGACCACGCCGATGGTCTTGTTTTCTGCCTCTAACAGCGGCCCCTGCTCAATGTGCAGTTCGACGAAGGCGCTGAACTGCTGCTTCCCGACCGCCTCCGCGCCGCGATAGCCGATGGTGTCGAGCGCGTCTGCGACGGTGATGCCGTCGGCATCCTTGCGGCTGAGAATATCGTCAGTAGTGTAGTCGCCAGCATAGGCGGCAGACGCCATCATCGCCGGCGCATAGCGTGAGCCTTCCTCGTTGGTCCAGTTGCAAACGCAGACAGGAATGTCGGTCTCGATCCCGGCGTCGTTCATGGCGCGGACGACTTCCAGCGCGGCGAGGG
>Ga0209426_1001833_pt1 | contig 11362 bp, 8 predicted proteins | sample Deesub1362B_J571_FD_187697 | JGI IMG/M metagenome (GOLD analysis project Ga0209426, IMG submission 187697) | Deep oceanic, basalt-hosted subsurface ecosystem from Juan de Fuca Ridge flank, Pacific Ocean, CORK Borehole 1362B_J2.571 (SPAdes)... ...
ATTAAAGGCATCTTTTGACCAAATCTAAGGTAATCTTCTATCGAAAATACCAAATCCTTAGTGGCATCTTCCAGTTCATAGAATGGAGCTTTTGAAGGACTTCTTCTGAAGTAATGCCATTGAGCATCTGTATCTATTGAGAACTCCTCAAGTATCGGTAATATGGCCCTTTCTAATGCCAACCCTCCACAGTAGCCATCGGTGTCAGCATGATGTCTTATTATTATAGGTCTTCCATCCAATACTGCTCTTCTTATTCTTTTTGCAACATCTGCCATTTTTGGCCTTAATTTTTCTAGAACCTCACTTTCAACAAGGAATTCAATGTCCCTTGCAGGTTCTGCTTTTCTATCTATTTCCTGTTCGATTTTATTTTTTACACGTTCTGCTTCTTCTCCTTCAAGTTTTGCCATTTTAATTCTTTCAATTTGGAGTTTTCCATCCCTTACTGAAACAGAACCTACAACATCTACAATATCTCCTACTTTAATTTCAGGGTGAGCTCTTAAACCAGCCATTTCAAATGCAGCTACCCAGGTTACATCGGTTCCATCAGTTACTGTAAATACTGTAGGACCTGGAGTCTGGACAACTTGAACTATCTCACCTTGGATATGGACAACTTTATCCTTCATTTCAAGTATTCCTTTATCTATTATTTCTCTTAGGGTGGTTAATTGAACTTCTTTCTCAAGTTTTTCAATTTGATAGTCTGTAATTGGCAGGTATCTAAAATCAACTTCTCTTTTTCCAAGTTTAAGTTCAGAAACTTGGACTATTACCTCGTCCCCTAATTTGAAATCGTTTAGCCTTTTTCCAACCATTTCTCTTGCCCTTAACAACCCCCTTGTCTGGTTGTTTAATGATATGAATATCCCGTACTTTTCAATCCTTGAAACTTTACCTTTGTAGAATTTACCTTCCTCTAAATCTCCCATCCCACATAATTCGTCTATAACATATACTGTTTTTAAATTACTTCTACGTGATTCTTCTTCCTTTTTACATTTTTCACAGAGTTTTTTGTCTTTATCTTGTGGATACCTTCCAATTTCTTTTCCACAATTATCACATTTGACTACTTTACCGCTTCCACCGCAGTAGTCACAATCTCCATATATTGGCACTTTTCCAGAACCATTACAGTTACTACAAGGCACTTCTGCAATATCCAAATCATATTTTGTGTTTTTAGAAGCCCTTTTAAAATGTTCTTTAGTGTTAAATTCCTCTAAAAATCCGGTCCCATCACATTCCGGACATGTTTTATAATTAATAATTTTTTTTCCAGATCCACCACATATTTTGCAGTTATCTATCATCGTTACACCCGTAATAATTATTTCATATTGTTTTAATGATAAGTTGTGAAAATTGAGTTATCCACATCAATATTGTTAAATATTGTAGAATAATTAGGTCTTTAGTTATAAAAATTTAATGAATATATATGGTAGATACCATATAGTCAAAAAAGTAGATTTTTTGATTTTTGAAATGAAATGATTTATTCTTATATAGTCCGGTGCATAACAATTAATACTACCTCTGACATAAACGGACTAAAATATATCTACTCAACGAAGTTGAGTAGGTATCAGATTTTGGAATCAAAACCTTTTTCTAAAAGGTTTTGCCCTATATTATAATCTAGAAATAATCGTATCCTTTTTCAAACGCTTTGATGTTCTTTTCTTCGGTTCCTTTAGGTACGCTATCAAGTATGGCTTTTTCCATGGATTCTTTTGAAACAAGTTTGGTTATTTTTGTTAATGCTCCGAGCATAACAATATTTGCAACTATCCCTAATCCTACTTCTTTGTTTGCAATTTCTGTAAATGGGACTTGATAAACTTTGAAGCTTCCGTTGTCGTAGTTTTCAGGAATGGTTACAAGGTCTTTATCGACTAAAACACATCCTCCTTCTTTAATATCCATACCGTATTTATCAAATGCTGGTTGTGACATACATACTAAAACATCTGGTACTATAACTTTAGGGAAGTCTATTTCCTCGTCTGAAATTACCACTTCAGATTTACTTGCTCCCCCTCTTGCTTCAGGACCGTAAGATTGTGTTTGAACGGATTCTTTTTTATCGTAAAGGGAAGCTGCCCTACCAAGGATAACTCCTGAAAGTATAATTCCCTGGCCACCGAAACCGGAAAATCTCACTTCTTTTCTCATTTTATTCACCTTTAATGATGATATTTTATTTTCAGTTACATCTCCATATAGGTTTTACTGCAATTAATGTAATAATTCTTTCAACTGTTCAATGTACTCTGGTTTTTCAATGTTTAAAAACTCGCCAACTACTACTTTACCATTTAATTCTTCATTGGATAATGTTTCGGCCTTTTTAATGTTAACTGAGTTTTCCTTTAAGAATTTAATCATGTCGGCAGGTTTTCTTGAAACATTAAATCTCCCATAGTATGTTGGACATTGAGATACTACTTCAATAAATGAGAATCCTTTCTTTTCCATACCTTTTTTTATTGCATTTACAAGTTGGATCGGATGGGCAGTTGTCCATCTTGCAACATAGGTAGCTCCTGCAGCTTCTGCAAGTTTACATAAATCCATATTATTTTCAGGGTTTCCATACGGTGCAGTTGTGGCTTTTTCATCATGTGGTGTTGTTGGGGAGCACTGACCTCCGGTCATTCCATATATGTTGTTGTTTATACAGATGACAGTAATATCTATGTTTCTTCTACATCCGTGTATGAAATGGTTTCCACCAATGGCTGCTAAATCACCGTCTCCAGTAAATACTACAACTTTTTTGTCAGGTCTTGATACCTTAATGCCTGTTGCAAAGGCTATTGGTCTTCCATGTGTGGTGTGGATTGAATCACAGTACAAGTACCCAGGAACTCTTGAAGAACAGCCAATTCCGGATAATGCAATATAATCTTCAGGCTTTATGTCTAATTTTTCAATTGCATTTACAAAACAGTTTAAAACAATACCGTTTCCACAACCTGCACAGAATATGTGTGGGAGTCTATCCTCTCTCATATATTTTATTGCTGGATGCATATTATCACCTTAATCTGAATATGAAATATATAGTATCTTAAATTAATGAGTGTATGACTTTATGATGATTATATAATATATGGATGAATATATCGTATTATAGAATGTATCGTACCTACAAAATATTATGATCAATAGTGTCATGTAATGGATTGATTTATAATATACTTTATGTCTATAAAAAAATATGGTAAGTTATAGATGGAACTTTAAAATAAATAGATTATTCTAATCATTTTAAAATTTATTTTTTCTTCATGGTAGCTGCAGCATGGGATAGTTCGAAAACTGCACCTCCTAAATCATTTCCTATGTCCTGCAATTCCAAAGCGTCAATTTCGATATCTTTATTTTCAATTGAAATTGTTACAGGTAAGAACTTGTACGCCAATTCTACAACATCGAAAGGTTTGCAGAATATTTCAACTGCAATCAATCCATGAAATCCTTCTTTGCTATCATCAATTTCTTTTGTTATTATTTTATTAACTAACATTTCTTCATTTAATGACATCAGTATTTTTTTGACAATATCCTCTTCTGATTTCCCTTCCCCTTCAAAAACAGCCTTTATCCTTAAAAGACTGTCTTCATCCTGAAAAGCAAATATATCATCTTCATCATATATTCCTTCTTTGTATTTATCGAGCTCGAACTCTTTTTCCTCACGTACATATACATTAAACATAACTCCGTATTTATTGCAAAATATTCGGAAAAAATCTATAATATGTGCTATAGCTTCTCCAAACTCTTTTGAGCTTATTTTTAGTTTTGAAGGCTCAACAACGTCTAAATCTACGCCATATTTTAAACAAAACTTGATATAATCTAAAAAAGAATCGAATTTTACCTTTAATTCTCCGACTTTTGTGTATAGTTCACCCTCTTCTTCATCCAGGGATAATAGTTCAGCATTGTAATTGGTTTTTAATTCTTCAATTAGTTTTTCAAATTCGGAGTTTATGATTTCTTTATCGTTTCCTTTAAACTCCTGATAGGCTACAACTTCGATCATTTAATCACCCATATGGAAAAATGGTGTTTTTAACATATTATATTAAAATTAGACCTTAACTCATTGATAAAAAAAGTATACCACAATAGTATATAAAATTCCCGCAAGATTATAAAAAAGTAATAAAATGTAAATAAATATTTGTAAGTTAGTTATCTAGAAAGACAATACCTATCTACAACAAAGTCTTTGTTTAATGAAGCAAGGAAACTTCCTAATTTAGGGCCGTATTTTTTTCCAAGTATTATCTTGTAGGATGCTTGGAATGCTTCTTTTGGATTTAATTCCAAATCCTTTGCACTGTTGTATATCAGTTCATGGAGAGTTATTGCATCGAATTCAACATCCTTTAATTTTTCGCCAAATGTTTTAATCCATTCCTTCTGTTTTTCATTTAGTTCTTCGTATATTTCCTTTGCCTTATTTATGTCTATTATTTCCAACTTTTCTCCATAGGTTAAAGCCCAGTTTCTAGACATTGAAAGCCTTGTTTTTAATCTTTCTAGGTCGTATTCATCAACTGATTCTAAATCGTAATTGTTTCTTCTGAGTATATCCATTACTCTTTCCATGTTAATTTCTTTTGATTCCATATCGTAGGCTATCTGGGCTATTATTGAACAGAATCTATAAGGCACCTGCAAAGGTAACTTCTCAGGTATATTAGGTGTTATAAGTTCGTAAAGCCTAATTTTATCCTTTTCATTTTCATTTAATTCTTCTTTTTCCGCTTTATCTTTTAATGCAAAGTAATTTCTTTCAAGTTCGTCGTAGTCATCCACCAAGTTTGAAATAGCCTTTAAATCAAAGTCTATATGTTTTGTAGGCTTACTTCTCAATAGTAAGAATCTCAATACTTCTGGATGGCATACTTTCATCCAGTCTTTAACTGCAAATACCACACCTGATGAAGATGACATTGGAACTGCCTTATCCCCAATCTTCAACTGTATCCATTCATAAACTATTTTTTCTGGAGCTCGGTAGTTGTAAATTTCCCTAGCTATCTTTAATCCTGTGTCGTATGAACCACCTGAAGCGGCATGGTCTTTACCCATAGGTTCAGCAACAACATTGAATATGCTCCATCTAGCAGGCCAGTCAACTCTCCACGGTAGTTTTGCCCTTCCTTTAAATGGTTTTACAGTGTTTTTGAAACCACATGAACATTCATAGGTTACAGTTTGATTTTCACTGTCGTATTCTATAACTTTTGTGGAGCTCTGTTTTCCACATTCTTCACAAATAACATTCAAAGGGTACCAGTTTTCAGGTAATGGTTCCTTTCTATATTTGTCCAGTATTTCCTTGATTTTGTCCCTGTTTTCAAGTGCCAAAATTATTTTTTCATCATATAATCCATCTTTATAGCACTTGTCTGCTCTGTAGGTTGTTAAGTTTATACCCAAATCTTCCAAACTGTCCAAAAATGGCTTTAAAAAATGCTCTGCATAACTTTCACAGCAACCCTCTGGACATGGAATCTCACTAAGTGGCATTCCTATGTATTTTTCATATTCCTCTGGTAGAAATGGATACACCTTTCTAAGTGGGTCGTAGGTATCTGCAACAAAAATAAGTTCAGCATTAACCCCTTTACTAACTAATCCTTTGTATATGGCATCCGCAGTTAGTGTTTCCCTTGCGTTACCTATGTGGATGTGTCCTGATGGAGTAATACCGCTTGAAACCACGTATTTTTCTGTTTCTCTTTTATTCACTATTTTTTCAGATATACCATCAGCCCAATGCAAATAATCGCCTCCTTAAAATAATAAATAATATAAAATCTAAAATGTTTTTTAAACGAACAAAATTAAACTATTGTTTTTGCATTTAATATATTGTATTTTATATATATTTGCACTATGACTAAAATTAATATTATTAATTTAAATATATAGATTATTACTAAAATAAAAAAAGAGCCAGGGAAGGGATTTGAACCCTCCTAAAGCGGATCTGCAGTCCGCTGCCTCGCCGGACTAGACTACCCTGGCACTTAACCAACTTCTGACTTATTTTACGTGATTCATCATCTGTTCGTAAGATTCACAATAAAGATTATTCTTCTAATATATAAACTTTTCGGTTGTGATTGTCTTGACTACAATTTAAGACACTAAAAGATACCAATAGCTAATAGTATATATTAATTAAAAAATTTAATATTTAAGTATATTTGATTAATTAACACACCACATGTGTAAAAATAGCTGGATATATTATTCCATTATACATTCAAATTGCAAAAAGGTGTTTAAATGACTTTGAGATATGCAGTCCGCATGAATGAAGTTAGAACTTCAGAAATTCGTGAAATATTGGAATTAACATCCAACCCAGAAATTATATCTTTTGCAGGGGGACTGCCAGCTCCTGAGCTCTTTCCAATAGATGAAATGAAAAAAATTTCAGTTAAAGTTTTAGATGAAGATGGTCATGGAGCTCTGCAGTACTGTCCTACAAGGGGATTTTTGCCCCTGAGGGAAAAAATTGCAAAAAGGATGAGTAAATTTGGGGTAGATGTAACAGCTGATAATATATTGATTACAAGCGGTTCTCAGCAAGGACTTGATTTTAGTGGAAAAATATTTTTAGACGCTGATGACGTTGTTATATGCGAAAGTCCCAGCTATTTAGGGGCGATCACTGCATTTAAAGCGTATCAATGTAAGTTTGTAGAGGTGCCCACTGACAATAATGGAATGATTATTGAAGAGCTTGAAAAAATACTAGAAAATACTCCAAATGCCAAACTAATCTATGTAATCCCTGATTTCCAAAATCCCTCTGGAAGAACTTGGTCGATAGATAGACGTAAGAAATTGATTGAATTGGCAAATAAATACAATCTACCAATAATAGAAGATAATCCATATGGGGATTTAAGGTACGAAGGTGAAATACCACCTGCAATTAAATCATTTGATAAAGAAGGAAGGGTTGTATTTCTAGGAACATTTTCGAAAACTTTCTGCCCGGGCCTAAGAATAGGTTGGGTATGTGCAGATAAAAGTGTTTTAGAAAAGTATGTTTTAGTAAAACAGGCTGCAGACCTTCAAAGTAATTCAATGTCACAGAGAGAGCTCAACGCATTCATGGAAACTTATGATCTAGAATTACACATTGAAAAACTTAAAAAAGTTTATAAAAAACGCCGTGATTTGATGATTGAAGCTATTGAAAGGTATTTCCCACAGGATGTAAAATACACATATCCAGAAGGTGGATTATTCATATGGGTAGAGCTCCCTGAACACATCAATGCAAGGAAGTTGCTGGTAAAATCGCTTGAAAAGAATGTGGCGTTTGTACCCGGGGGCCCATTTTTCCCGAATGAGGGACATGAAAATACTCTCCGTCTAAACTACTCAAACATGCCTGAAGAAAAAATAGTGGAAGGGATTAAACGATTGGGTAAAGTTTTAGATGAAGAATTATCTAAAAACTAAACTGGTAATTACATGGTTCACATGTTTTTATAGTGAGCTGTAGTACAACATATTAGAAAGATATATAAGTGATGCCAGCATAGTACAAAAGAGAAAGTTAAGGGTTTAAAAACACCAATTGATATGGATGGAAACAGAATTTTCAAAATCAATTATTTGAGAGATTAAGATTAATATCCCACATGTCTCTCATCTTTTTTAGCATGGAAACTTCCAGTACCTATTTTAAGTTTGGAAGTTTTTAAAAGTCTAAGCTAAAATATAGGAAATAATGCTATTTTATGCAATATACATATTTTAAAAGTATTATGTAAAATAGATAGGTTATTGTGTTTTTAGGGCCTTAACTCTCTTTTAAAGATTGGAGTTGTAGTAACACAGGCATATTTGTTGAATAGGAAAAATATACGAATTACCTTGATGAATTTGAATTACATGCTCCAAAAATAGTTAAAATTGAAAGAAAAGAGGAATAAGTATGGAAACATTGAGTGAATTTAGAGCACTTGGTTTATCAGAAAATATATTAAATGCATTAGAGAAGAAAGGTTTTAAAAAACCTACGCCGATTCAAGAAAAAACTATCCCACTTCTTCTAAACAGGGAACTGGATGTTGTAGGGCAGGCTCAGACAGGTACTGGAAAGACTGCAGCATTTGGAATACCATTAATTGAAAATATAGATGATACGTCAAGAACTGTTCAGGCCATTATCCTTACTCCAACTAGGGAATTGGCTATTCAGGTTTCAGAAGAGTTAAACTCTTTAAAAGGTAATAAAAGATTAAATATATTGCCGATATATGGGGGCCAGTCAATAGGAGAACAAATTAGAATGTTAAAAAGAGGAGCTCATATTGTAGTAGGGACTCCTGGAAGGGTATTGGACCACATTAGCAGAGGAACTTTAAAACTGGAAAACATATCATATGCAGTTTTAGATGAAGCAGATGAAATGTTAAATATGGGTTTTATAGATGATATTGAAGAAATTTTAAGAAATACAAATCCAAACAAAAGGATGCTTCTATTTTCTGCTACAATGCCAAAAAGAATATTGGCCCTTGCCAAAAGGTACATGGGAAAGTATGAACTTGTATCTGTAAAAAAGGAACAGCTCACCACAAATTTAACAGAACAGCTTTATTTTGAAGTATCTCCTTTAGATAAGTTTGAAGCACTGTGTAGAATCATTAACATTGAAAAAGAGTTTTACGGAATTATATTTTGTAGAACAAAACTCGATGTAGAGAATGTTGCAAACAAGCTTATAGAGAAAGGCTATAATTCAGAGGCTTTACATGGTGACATATCCCAGTATCAAAGAGAAAGAATATTAAAAAAATTTAAGGGGCAGAGAATTAACATCCTTGTGGCTACCGATGTTGCAGCTAGGGGCATAGATGTGAATAATTTAACTCACGTAATAAATTATGCATTACCACAAGATCCTGAATCCTATGTACATAGAATAGGAAGAACTGGAAGAGCAGGAAATCAAGGAACTGCCATAACTTTCATAGAACCTGGGGAATATAGAAAACTCAGTTACATTAAAAAAATAGCAAAGGCAGATATTAGAAAAGGACAACTACCTCAAGTGGATGACGTAATAAATGCAAAAAAGTCTAAAATAAAAAATGAAATTGAGAGTATCATTGAATCGGGAGACTACAACGAGTACCTTAAACTTGCACAGGACATGCTGAACGTAGATGATGCTGAAAAAGTTTTAGCCGCTCTCTTAAAATATTCATTCCAGGATGAATTGAATAAGGAAAAATATAATGAAATAAGGGAAGTTCGTACAGATAAAAGAAGAAAAAACAGACCTTTCCACAACAATAATAGAAGAAGAAGGTAAGGAAGTATTTTTACATTTTACTTTTTTAATATTTTATTTTTAGTCATTGTTTATTGCTTCTTTTTTAAAATGGCCAAATTATTGGAATTAATGTTATGCTCAAAATCGCAACTATAACTTGTAGTATCCAGCCCGCTTTTAGATAGTCTATAAATTTGTATCCTCCATACTCTAAAACTATGGTATTAGGTGGTGTGGCGATTGGTGTCAGGAAACAGGCTGAAGCTGCCATGGCTATGCCTATAACTATAGGTTCTGGATTAACACCAAATCCATTGGCTAATGCAATTCCAATTGGGGTCATTAGAACTGTGGTTGCAGTATTGGACATGAAGTTTGTAACTATTGCAGTAATTATAAAGGTAGCTGCTAAAAGGGCAATTGGACTACCAACATGGGAGACCACTATATCGGCTATTAATTTTGCAGCTCCTGTAGTGTTCATAGCAGTACCTAGTGGAATCATTCCTGCAAACAGAAAGATTGTAGTCCAAGAAATGCTATCAAATGCTTCCTTCATAGTAATGCATCCGGTAGATACTGCTAAACATGCACCTAACATAAAGGCAGTTACTAACGGTATCATCTTAGTGGCTGTCATTAATATAACGAACACAAGTATTGCAACAGAAATCCACATTTTTTCAGTACGGTATTCTAAACGCTTGTTTTCAAATGATTTTGTAATGGGGTCGGTATCTGGCAATAATCTGTAACCTATTAATGCATGGTAAAGAACACCTGCAATAAATAAAATAGCACCGATTTTGGCAAATTCAAAAAAACCAAATGGTTCCAAACCTGCGCTTTCTAATGCACTATTTACAATCGCGTTAGGAGGGGTACCAACTAGGGTCATAGTACCTCCCAAGGATGCAGCAAATGCCATTGGCATTAAAATTTTACCTGGTTTTATGTTTGCAGATGCGCAGATACCAATGACTATGGGGATAAAAACCGCAATGGTCCCCGTATTTGACAAAAATGCAGACATAAAACCTATAGTGATCATTATTAAAATTGTTAATTTAAGCTGGCTGGCATTTGCCGCTTTAACTGTGGCCCTACCTACTTTATCGGCAAACCTTGTTTTAAAAACTGCTTCGCCAATTATAAATGCGGCCATGAATAAAACTACCCATTTATTACCAAACTCTTTAAATGCATCTGCACTTGTTAGTATGTCAATACCTGGAAAACTAAGTGTAATTGGAGCAAGCATTGCAGTTATTGGTAGCGGCAAAGCATCTGTAAGAAATAGGACAGCTACCATGATAAGTATAATAATTGTCATAATGGCTTTACTGTTGAAAGCGTTCACTCCAGTGTAGGTATCGGCAAATGTTACCGATACAAAACCAAGTATCAGTGCAAATATTGAGATAATTATAAGTGCTTTTTTCACGAATTCACCCTCATTTTATAGGTATTTTTTAACCATCTTATTTTGAGAAAGTACGTTTATTAAGGTTTGTTTTAATTTTTATATTATTTTGCGTTATAAATTAGATAAAATCTTTGAATTCTGTAGCTCGAACTTTCGTTCGATGATCACAATCTTCAATGAAATTAAAAGTATAATCATACTTTATTTATTTTTCACGCATAATTTATTGTTATTTCAAAAATTTATTTACTGAATGACTACGTAAATCCGCAAACAACCAGGTGTATATAATTAGTGTATTTACAGTACTAATGTATCAATAAGTGATCATAAAATAGAAAAGGATATATACTATAATATCGTTATTTATACTGAAAATCATCCGATATGAAACACGAGGCAGAAATACGAATATTTAATTTATATATGTGTTATACACAAATCGAAACATATATAAATGAAATTGCCAAGATATTGGTTGGTAAAAAAACACGAGAAAGTGACTGAAATAATAACATACTATTAGTCTAGACATTATGATCGAGCAGAGGTAGTCTAGCCTGGAAAGGCGTGGGACTGGAAATCCCATG
>Ga0209426_1001834_pt1 | contig 11362 bp, 5 predicted proteins | sample Deesub1362B_J571_FD_187697 | JGI IMG/M metagenome (GOLD analysis project Ga0209426, IMG submission 187697) | Deep oceanic, basalt-hosted subsurface ecosystem from Juan de Fuca Ridge flank, Pacific Ocean, CORK Borehole 1362B_J2.571 (SPAdes)... ...
GGTCGGAGGAGGAGCGGTCGGTTGCGGGGCCTGCGGGGGTGGCAACTCGCTGGCCCGGTAGAGGTCTCCCAATTCCTTTGTAAGGTTGAGGTAGAACTCCCCGTAGCCTATGCTGGGCTCGATCTGGGTCCCCTCCATCCACTCGTTGAAACTGGTGATGATCACCCAGTCCGCTCCGCTCTGGATGGCCCCCTCCCAACAGCGGCGGTAGTAGGCCCCGCCGGCCCGATCCCGCACGAAGGCGTCCGGCCTGCCCGTGACCCGGTCGTCGTAGCCGGGCATCACGGTGGCGACCCAGTATCGGGCGACCCCGTGTTCGCTGTTCCAGGTTCGGACGCGGTTCCCCCATCGGACCAGCGTCCCCTCCGGTTCGGGGTCCCACGCCACGCTGTAGAGGTGGTTCCCGTCGAAGACCTCCAAGTAGTCCAGGTCGGTCCCCTCGGCGATCCAGATCGAGGTGCGGTCGGGGTCCACCTGAGCGCGGATGGCAGCCCAGGTGGCCACGGGATACTGGTCCTGCCGCCAGAAGAAGACGACGGGGCGCCCTCCTACCCGCAGGTATGCCGGGTGCCGGGCATGGACGGTGAGGAGGTGCTGGAGGGCGGCGATCAGGTCTCCTTCGGAGTGAATGAAGGGGCTGGTGACCTCCAGATCGACCGCGGCGGCGAGGCCGTGCTTGGCGGCGATGTCGAGGAGGAGGGCGAAGTTGGTCTCGGTCTGGTTGTTCGTCACCTGGGGGCCGTACCAGGATTGGACGAGCGCGTCGATGCCGGCCTGCTGGGCCCAGAGGACGTGCCGTTCGATGGCGGCGGGGTCGGCCGACGCGTAGGGGTAGAGGGGCTGGTCGGGCAGCGGCTTCTGCCAGGTGGTCATGTCGTACCAGGCGTAGTAGAAGGCCAGGACGAGCCGCTCGCCCAGGGCGTCGGAAGGAGCCGGACGGATCAGGCCGACGAGGAGGAGTAGCAAGACCAACAGTGAGCGGGCCGTTCGGTGTTTCATAAGGGCCGATTGTACCACGGGCGGACGGTTTCGTGAAGTAAATGGTTGCACCACGGAGACGCAGAGAACACAGAGTTCCAATTATTTTGGAGATCTCTGTGCCCTCTGTGTCTCCGTGGTTTTCTGCGCGGGCCGCCGTGAGGAGGTCGCGGTGCTCAGCAGGTCGACCACCCGGTCGAGGACGGCTTCCGCGACGGCCGATTTGCTCATCAACGGCAATTCCTGCGCGCCGCCCTGCGGGTCGAGGATCACCACCTGGTTGGTCTCCACGCCGAAGCCCGCATCGGGGGCGGTGACGTCGTTGGCGACGATGAGATCCATCCCCTTGGCCTCCATCTTGGCGCGGGCGTTCTCGATCAGGTCCTGACTCTCGGCCGCAAATCCGACGACCACGCGGGGATGTCCCGTCTCCGTCCGCTGCTCCGCCACCGCCGCCAGCACGTCCGGTGTGCGGGTCAGGTGGAGGGTCAGGTCCCTCTCCCCCTTCTTGATCTTCTGCGGCGCGGTCTTCTCCGGGCGGTAGTCGGCCACCGCAGCGGCCATCAGCAGCACGTCCGCCTCCGCAACAGCCTCCAGCACCGCATCGTGCATCTCCTGCGCGGAGACGACGTCCACCCGCTCCACTCCGACGGGCGTGGGGAGGTGGGTTGGACCGGCGATGAGGGTGACCCGCGCGCCGCGGTCCAGTGCCGCCTGGGCCAGCGCGAACCCCTGACATCCGGAGGAGGGGTTGCTGAGGAAGCGGACCGGGTCGAGAAACTCGCGGGTCGGTCCGGCGGTGACGACGACGCGGCGGCCGGCCAGAGGGCCGTTCCGTCCCAGGATGAGCCGGATGTGCCCCAGGATCTCCTCCGGCTCGATCATCCGCCCCTCCCCCTCCAGCCCGGAGGCCATCCGTCCCCGGGTCGGCCCGGCGAAGTGGACCCCTCGCGCCCGCAGCGTCTCCACGTTGGCCTGGGTCGCCGGGTTGGACCACATCCCCGCGTCCATCGCCGGGACGGCCAGCATCGGGCAGGTGGCGGCCAGGGCGAGGGTGGTCAGGAGGTTGTCGGCCAGGCCGTGGGTCAGTTTGGCCAGCGTGTTGGCCGTCGCCGGGGCGATCACCACCAGGTCGGCGCTATGGGCCAGGCCCACGTGAGCGATGTGGGTGGGCAGCCCTGGTCCGGGCGTGGACCACAGATCGGTGTAGACCGGGCGGCCTGTGAGGGCCTGGAAGGTGAGCGGAGCGACGAACCGGGTCGCTGCCTCCGTCATCACCACGTCCACCTCCGCCCCGGCCTGGGTCAGGTGGCTGGCGAGCGCGCAGATCTTGTAGGCGGCGATTCCTCCGGTCACACCTAACAGGATTTTCCGTCCCTGTAGCACCCCGATCGGTTCCATTTTCTGCCTCCTGCCTCTTGCCCCTTGCTCTCCTGTTTCCTCGGGCTACGGTGGCCCCGCCAGCCTCAGCGCGATGAACGCCGGCCGCCAACTCCCGTCCGGCCGCAGCAGGCTGTAGGCGGATTCCGGCCGTGAGTTGCCGTAGATCACAGCGGTGTTGAGGTTCCAGACGAACATCGGACCGACCCAGGGGGTGTTCCACCCCATCTGGAGGGCGCGGACCAGGTACTCGGCCTGCTGCTGTTCGGAGACGTACAGCGCGTACTCCCAGCCGGTGGTGTCCATATTCAGCCCTTCCATCGAGGGCCAGCCGAACTCGGTGACCCAGATGGGTTTGTCGCCAGCCCCGTACTCCAGCAGGATGGCCCGGTAGTCCTCCAGGGTGTCGCGGAAGAAGAAACTGGGGTGGTCGTTGTGGCTGGGGGCGACGTGATGGGGGTCGCGTGCGCTCTCCTCCGGCGGGTTGGCGAAGCCGTAAGGATGGGCGCCGATCCCATCCACCCACTGGGCCACCCCGGCCTCCAGCATCCCGCGCAGGAAGGCCCGATCGTCAATGGCGGTGACGCCGTCGTCGATGCCGGTCACGCCGGGCGCGCCGCTGATCACCAGAGCGTCCGGGTCGCCCGCGCGCACCCCCTGCGCGCCTTCGGCCACCAGGGCGGCGAACCGGGCCGGGTCAAGCACGTCGCCGCCCCATTCTCGGGCCAGGTTCGGCTCGTTCCACAGTTCGTAGGCGTCCACCTTTCCCCGGTACCGTTCCGCGAGTTGTTGCATAAATCGTCGGTACTCGGTGTAGTCCACTGGCGGGCCGGTGACGGAGGGATCGGCACGGAGATAGGTTGGCGCGTTAACGACGCTGAGCAGGACGCGGAAGTGGTATCGCTTGCACCGGTCGATCACGTAGTCCAACTGCACCCAGTCGAAGTTACCGGGCCCCTGTTCGACGAGGGCCCAGTCGAGTTGCTGCTTGACCCATCCCACCCCCAGTTCCTGGGCCCACTGGAGCGTCTGGTCGGGGTCGCTGGCGAGGATGTCCACCTGGACCCCGGTGTTCGGTTTGGGGACCGGTGGAGGAAGCGGGGTAGGGCTTCTGTCCTCGGGGGTGGGAGGGATCGGCGTGGGGGATGGCTCTGCCCCGGTGGAGACGCTGGGGATGTATAGACGGTAGGTCTCCGGCGGGAGGGTGGGGGTGGGGGAAGGAGCGCCAATGGAGGGCAGTGTGCATCCTCCCAGGACAAGGGCGAGGAGGAGCACGGAAATGGACGCGCTGCGTTTGATCGATCTTTTCATCGCCATCGGGCTACCCGATGATTTGCCGGCCTCTCGCAGGTGACGGAAACCTGTGAGAGGCTCCTCATCAGATCAAAGAAGGCCACGAGCGGGGCGTGCCGCGTGCGGGATTGGGCGACCCCTGCGCGCGACACGCCCTCCGTGGCCTTCGCGTCGGATCGCGGGACGAACCCTACGATTCCTGTGTCTCTCGGTGGCGCAGGGCCGCCTGAGCCGCCGCCAGCCGCGCGACCGGCACGCGGTACGGTGAGCAACTCACGTAGTCGAGGCCGATCCGATGGCAGAAGTCGATGGAGTCGGGATCGCCGCCGTGCTCGCCGCAGATCCCGATCTCCAGGTTCGGATTGGCGGCCCGCCCCTCCTCTACGCAGATCTTCATCAGACGCCCAACGCCGTCCTGATCCAGCGTCTGGAAGGGGTTGGCGGGGAGGATCTTGACCTTGATGGGGTTACCCTCCTCATCCACCTTGCCGGTGTCGATGCCCTCCACGTACTGCATCAGGAACTTCCCCTCGGCGTCGTCCCGGCTGTAGCCGAAGGTCATCTGGGTCAGGTCGTTGGTGCCGAAGGAGAAGAAGTCGGCGTACTTGGCGATCTCCCCGGCGGTGAGGGCGGCCCGCGGCACCTCGATCATCGTGCCGAACATATACTCGACCTCGATGCCTTCCTCTTCCATCACCTGCTTGGCCACTGCTTCCAGTTTCTCCCGCTCGACCATCAGCTCGTTGACGTGGCCGACCAGGGGGATCATCACCTCGGGGATGACCTTGATGCCCCGCTTGGCGCAGCGGCAGGCGGCCTGGAAGAAGGCGCGAACCTGCATCTCGGTGAGGCCTTTGTAGAGGAGACCCGCCCGGCAGCCGCGCAGTCCCATCATCGGGTTGACCTCCCACAGGGAGTTGACAACCTGGAGCATTTTCTCCTTCTCGGCCAGTTCCGGCGAGTCGGGTGCAGTGATCTTCAATTGGGCCACTTCCTCGATCAGTTCGTCGCGGGGCGGGAGGAACTCGTGCATCGGCGGGTCGATGAGCCGCATGATGAGCGGCTGACCGTCCATCGCCTCGAAGAGCCCCTCGAAGTCCTTCTCTTGGAAGGGGAGCATCTCGTCCAGGGCTGCCTGCCGCTCCTCGTCGGTCTCCGCCATGATCATCCGCACCACCGCGTCGCGAGCCCGCTCGTCGAAGAACATGTGCTCGGTCCGGCAGAGGCCGATCCCCTCGGCGCCCAGTTCCCGGGCCCGGCGGGCGTCCTTGGGGTAGTCGGCGTTGGCGCGGACGCCCAGTTCGCGGATCTCATCGGCCCAGGTGAGCAACTCTACCAGTTCTTTTTGCTCCTCGAAGGAGACCTCCTTGGTGGGAATCTCGCCCCAGAAGACCTCGCCGGTGCCGCCGTCGATGGAGATGACGTCCCCTTCCTTGACGACGCGGTTGGTCTCCCGGACGGTGAACTGGTTGCGCTCCGTGTCCACGATGATGTCCTCGCAGCCGACGACGGCGGGGAGGTTGTTCCCGCGGGCGACGACCGCCGCGTGGGAGGTCATCCCACCGTGCTGGGTGAGGACACCCTTGGAGGCCAGCATCCCCGGGACGTCGTCCGGGTTGGTCTCCGGCCGGATGAGGATCACCGCTTTGCCCTGGCGTGCTAGTTCGGTGGCTCGCTTGGCGTCGAAGACCGCCATCCCCGTTGCTGCCCCTGGCGATGCGTTGATTCCCTTGGCGAGCAGATTGCCCTCCTCCTCGGCTTTCACCTTCGCCTGGGGGTCGAACGAGGGATGGAGCAGCTGGTCCACCTCCTCCGGCTTGACCCGCATCACGGCCTCTTCTTTCGTGATCAGTCCCTCGTGGACCATATCCACGGCGATCTTGACCGCCGCTGCTGCCGTCCGCTTGCCGGTACGGGTCTGGAGCATCCACAACTTCCCCCGCTCGACGGTGAACTCCAGGTCCTGCATATCCCGGTAGTGGGCCTCCAGCCGTTGGGCGACCTCGACGAACTGCTCGTAGACGTCCGGCATCACTTCCTTCAGCTGGGCGATCTTCATCGGGGTGCGGATACCGGCGACCACGTCCTCGCCCTGGGCGTTCTCCAGATACTCGCCGTAGAGCACCTTCTCGCCCGTGGCGGGGTCGCGGGTGAAGGCGACGCCGGTGCCGCTCTTCTCGCCCATATTGCCGAAGACCATCGTGCAGACGTTGACGGCGGTGCCCCAGTCGTGGGGGATCTTGTTCAGTTCCCGGTAGGCGACCGCCCGCTTGCCGTTCCAGGAGTCGAAGACCGCCTTGATCGCCAGCCGCAGTTGCTGGTAGGGGTCGGAGGGGAACTCCTCACCGAAGTGCTCCCGGTAGAGGGCCTTGTACTGCTCGACCAGTTGCTTCATCCCCTCCAGGCTGACCTCGGCGTCCGTCTTGACCCCCTCCTTCTGCTTCAGTTCGGTCAGCAATCGCTCGAAATGCTCCCGATCCAGCCCCATCACGATGTCGGAGAACATCGTGATGAACCGGCGGTAGGCGTCGTAGGAGAACCACTCGTTGCCGGTGAGCCGGGCCAACCCCTCGCGGGTCTCGTCGTTGAGGCCCAGGTTGAGGACGGTGTCCATCATTCCCGGCATCGAGACCCGGGCGCCGGAGCGGACGGAGACCAGCAGCGGGTTCTCGGGGTCTCCGAACCGCTTGCCGGTCATCTTCTCCAGTTCTTTCATCGCCTCCAGCACCTGCTCCCACATCCCGGGCGGGAAGTCGCCGGTCTTCATGTACTCGACGCAGGCCTCGGTGGTGATGGTGAAGGAGGGGGGAACAGGCAGGCCTGCCGCCGTCATATCGGCCAGACCGGCCCCCTTGCCGCCCAGGATCACCTTCATCTCATCCAGCGTGGGCTGGTGCCCCAGTGTCTCGGTCAGTTCCTCACTTGCTCTGGCTGCCAGGTATACCCATTTCTTGCTCACGGTTTCCTCCTCCCTGCGACTTCGTGGAAAGGCCGGGACCTCGTCTCTGGCAGGTCGGCCCCGGCTGTTTACCGCACGGTTCTCTCGGTGCGGTCGATGGACTAATATTCGACGATCGACCGGGTATTATACCTCTGAAAGGCCCGAAGTCAAGGTCGCCTGGGGTTTAGACAGGAGTTCGGACCCACCTGATCCGCCCCGCCGTAAACAGGCGGGGCGGGCGGGAAATCGGCCCAGCACCGGCTCTTCGGGCCGGTGCCAGGTCCGCCGAGTAGGTCTCCGGTTGACTTAACGGCAGAACAAGGTAGAATCAACCGCCTTAGCGAGCATTTAGCCCTGGAGCGGATCGAGCAATGTCTCCATCCTCAACGAGACCTTCTATAAGAAAGGCCGAACGATGGGCGCTGGTAGCGCTTTTCCTGATCGCCTTTCTTCCGCGTGCTATCTACCCGGTATCCCGGCCCCTTCAGTGGTACTTTCGTTCGGCCCGGTTCTTCCAGGCGGTGATGGAGGGGGACTGGGCGGGGACCCTGTTCTCGGAACATCCCGGCGTGACGGTGATGTGGCTCTCGGGCAGCGCGCTGTGGGGATGGTATGGACTGCAATCCCTCCTTGGTTTGCATCCTCCCACTCCGTTGGAGACGGAGGGGTACGCCTTCGCCGACCGGGTGGCGGTCGGCGTTGTGCCGTTGGCAGCGCTCGTCTCCCTGGGGATCGTGTGGGGATGGTTCCTCCTCCGCCGCCTATTTGGAACCCGGGTCGCGTGGACGGCGACGGTGTTGTGGGCGGTTGACCCTTTCCATCTCACCAACTCCAAGGTGCTTCACCTGGATGCCACGCTGTCCATCTTGATGATGCTCTCTGCCCTGTGGATGCTGATCTACGTGCGTGAGCACACGGTCAAATCCCTCGTTGTCTCGGCGGTCCTGGGCGGCCTTGCCCTGCTCACAAAGATCGCCGCCCTTTTCCTTGTCCCCTTCCTGGGGCTCTGCCTGTTGACCGATTGGCTGTCGTCGCTGAGGTCCTCCCCATCTCTACTTCAGGGGTTGAGGCCCGCGCTCTCCCATTTCCTCCTCTGGTTGCTCATCGCTGTCGTTTTGTACGTGCTGCTCTGGCCGGTGATGTGGGCCCAGCCGCGGGCCACCGTTGAGCAGGTGGTCCAGCAAGGCATCGTACGCAAGATCAGCCGCGCTCACTCTCTGCCTCGGTTCCACCGGGGTCGGTTGATGATCGGGGATCCGGGGTCCCTTTATTATCTCGACACTTTGCTCTTTCGGACCACCTTTCTCACTCTGCCTTATTTCTTCGTAGGGATCGCTGCGGCGGTGAGGGGGCGCGAGAAGCGATCCTGGTTCCTCTTGGGGGCGTTCGCTGTTTTCTATTTCATACAGATGACCCTGGCCAGCCGAAAGGAATCGCGGTATATGCTCCCGGTCCTGCTGGCGATCGATGTATTCAGCGCGGGAGGGATTGTCTGGTGGGTCCAGCGCGTCAGCGGGAGGAGGCTCCTGCGTCCGGCCTACCTGATCGGCCTACTGGTGCTGGCCCAGGCAATCGTTGTGCTCCCCCGGTTTCCCTACTATGGGACCCATTACAACTCTCTGTTGGGGGGGGCTCGGGCTGCGCAGCGGGTCCTTCCGCTGGGGTACTTCGGCGAGGGGTTGGATCTGGCGGGGCGGTATGTAGACAGCCAGCCGCGGGCCGAGGAACTGACCGTTGCGACCCAATTTCTGGCGAACGAGATCCTTGCCCAGTACGTCCGCGCTCCAGTCTACGACGTTTCGAACGTGGGGGAGGAGGCGGATTTTCTGATCTTCGGTGTCCAGTTCACGACGCGGGGAAGGGATTTCCCCCGCTGGGGAGCGCTGTGGGAGCGGATCTACAAGTTCCGCGAGCCGGAGTTCGTGGTCTCCTTCGATGGCATTCCCTATGCCTGGGTCCACCGACCTGACGCTGGTCCGGCGATCCCTCACCGACTGGACGTTCGCCTGGGGGATTCGATCCGGTTGGTGGGCTACCGGCTGGCCCAGAACGAGGTTGCTCCCGGTGAACCGCTCCTGCTGACGCTCTACTGGCGGGCTGAGGCTCCGGTCGAGGGGTCTTACACTGTCTCGGTCCACCTGTTGGGAGCGGACGGGGGGGTGGTGTACGAACAGGCCAGTATGCCTGTGCGGGGCACGCGCCCGACGGACGATTGGTCGGTCGGCGAAACGGTGGAGGACCCTTACGAGGTCCTGATCCCGGCGGACGTGCCGTTTGGCGACTATCGTCTTGCTGTGACGATGCTCGATCCGAACACATCGCAGCCGCTGCCTGCATACGCTGCCGAGGGCCACCGGCTGGTTGACGAGCAAGTGCCGCTGACAGCGGTGCGGGTCGTGCCAGTGGTTCCTCGCTGGCAGGAGGCCCTTTCCGCGCTATGGATGACGGTAATCCTCGTGGGCGTTATAGCTCCATGGCTTCGGAGGCAGAAGTGAATAAGCGCATCGAACAGATCCTGATCCGTGCTATCCTGGCGATCTTTGCCGTCCTCGGCGTTACCTACAGCGTCGTCGTTCCCCCCTTTGAGGCCTCCGACGAGGTGTGGCATTACCCAATGGTGAAGTACATCGCTGACCACTGGGATCTGCCGGTGATGGATCCGAACAACGTCGGCCCTTGGCGGCAGGAGGGGGGGCAACCTCCCCTCTATTACGCCCTCGGGGCCGCGATCACGTTCTGGATCGACACCTCCGATATGGAGCAGGTCCGACGTCTCAACCCGCACGTCGATGCGGGAGTGGCCACGCCGGATGGCAACGTCAACCTGGTGGTTCACAACCCCGCGCTGGAACGGTTCCCGTGGCGCGGGACGGTGCTGGCAGTCCATCTGGTCCGGTTCCTCTCCGTGCTGATGGGGACCGCCTCGGTCTACTTCACCTACCGAATCGTCCGTGAGATCGTTCAGGATGACCCCCTCCTGCCCTTGGCGGCAGCCGCGGTTCACGCCTTCACGCCGATGTTCGTCTTCATCGCTGGCTCCGTCAACAACGACAATCTGGTGGTGATGTTGTGCGGATTGGGTCTGTGGATGTTGCTTCGCCTGGCGAAAGAAGAGGCCTGGACCAGCAGGCACGCTCTTGTCCGTTACCTCGTCCTGGGCATCGTGCTGGGCATGGCTGCGCTTTCCAAGACCAGTGCGTTGGGGCTGACCGTGGTGACGGCGGTGGTGGTGACGATGCGGGCGGTCCGGCGGCGGTCGTGGCGGGAGTTCCTCCTGGGTGGCTTTGCGACGCTTCTGCCCTTCCTTGCTGTAGTCGGGTGGTGGTACCTGCGCAACCTGCGGCTCTATGGGGATCTCACCGGTCTCAACGTCTTCACTCAGGTCTCGGGCAGCATCCGTCCCGTCCCGGCGGACCTGGCGCAACTGTGGCGTGAGCGGTACAGTTTCCTGGCGGGCTATTGGGGCAACTTCGGTGCCCTCAACGTCCCGATGTCGCCGTGGGTTTATACTCTCCTCAATGCTCTGCTTCTCCTCTCCCTTCTGGGTCTTTTCCTTCGCCTTCTTCGTCTTCCCGACTACCCTGTTTCCCTGTCCCCTCGTTCTCTCTTCCTCGCCCTCCTTTGGGCTGCGCTTGTCTTCATCCCCTGGATTGGCTGGTCCCGCGTCACCTGGTCGTCCCAGGGGCGGCTGGTCTTCCCGGCGATCTCTGTGTGGTCGTTCCTCCTGGTCCTGGGGCTCCATTCCCTCACGTCTGGCGCGTCGCGCGTCATACGTCATACGTCGCGTATCACGGCCGTTGTTGCCCACCTTTATCTTTTCCTACCTGCAATGCTGCTCGCGTTGGCAGTTGTCGCCCCCTTCGCCTGGATCGCACCGGCCTATGCTCTGCCCGAGCCGCTGGGCGAAGATGAGGTTGCCGCGATCCCCCACCGTTTGGGGGTCGAGTTCGGGGGCGTGATGCGGCTCCTGGGGTACGATCTGGAGGCCGATGCGGTGGAGCCAGGGGGGCGACTGGGGGTAACCCTCTACTGGGAGGCGCTGGCTCCGACCGATCGGGATCACACCGTCTTCGTGCACCTGCTGGGGGAGGGGGATCTCATCATTGCGCAGCGGGATACTTTCCCGGGGGTGGGGCTTCTGTCCACGACGTGGCTGGAGCCGGGTTTCCGGTGGGCCGACCGGTATGTCCTCCAGATCCCCGCTACAGCCTACACGCCTGATGTGGCCCAGGTCGAGGTAGGGGTGTACGACGCGACGACAGGATCTCGCCTCCCCGCCAGCACTGGCGGTGACCAGGTCCGTTTCGGTCGAGTCCTCGTTCAACCACTGCCGGGGGATGTTCCCAATCCCATCGAGATCAACTTCGGCGACCGGATGGCGCTGGTGGGGTACCGACTGAGCGATCGGGTGGTCCGCCCTGGCGATACGATCACTCTGACGCTCTACTGGCGGGGTTTGCGGCCGATGGACGTCAATTACACCATCTCTGCGCAGTTAATAGACGCGCAGCAGCGCAAGGCCGCGCAGAGCGATGGATGGCCTCGAGGGGGGGAGGCGCCGACGGCAGCATGGCAGCCAGGGGAGATCGTGGCCGATCCCCGATCGTTAGAGATCGCCCCGGATGCCCCTCCCGGGGTGTACGATCTTCGAATCGTGGTCTACGTGTTACAGGAAGAGGAGATCGTCCATCTGCCGATGATCCCCGAGGGGGGGAGGATGTTGGAGAACTATGTCGTGTTGACAAAGGTGCGCGTGGTACCGTAGAAAGC
>Ga0209426_1001835_pt1 | contig 11357 bp, 12 predicted proteins | sample Deesub1362B_J571_FD_187697 | JGI IMG/M metagenome (GOLD analysis project Ga0209426, IMG submission 187697) | Deep oceanic, basalt-hosted subsurface ecosystem from Juan de Fuca Ridge flank, Pacific Ocean, CORK Borehole 1362B_J2.571 (SPAdes)... ...
TCTGCTCATCACAAAGCGCCAGTGTCTTTTACCAAAACCTGCAGAGTCGGCGATTATTTTTGCATATTGCCAGTATATTAAGTCTCTAACTGTTTTTATCGCCCGTGGCGGCATGCATTACTCCCCCACGTTCGTGCCAAATATTTCCCTGAATTCCCCCATTTTGAAGGTAACCACACCATCGATTTTTGTTTGTAGAAAGCTTTTACTTAAATATTTTGGCGGGTTTGCAAATCTGGAAGATTCGCTCCTACGTATTTTAAGAAGGCGTAAATGCATATCAAGACGAATTGCTTAAACCAGGATAATAAGTTAGAAAAAAATGTGATGCAGGGGAAGGGATTCGAACCCCCGATGGGCCTACGCCCAGCAGATCTTGAGTCTGCCGCCTTAGCCGCTCGGCCACCCCTGCATGCTAATGATTAGGTTAGAGAGTAGCGAGTTTAAAAATAATGATTACAGCTCCTTCGCCATGTAGGGGCCTAAGCGGGAGTAACCCCTGCGGCGGTAGTATGGGCGCGTGCCTATAGCGCTTGTCACAAGCACGCGCTTAAAGCCGGCTTCGCGGGCGAGTTCTTCCGCCTTCTCGAGGAGCCTGCCACCGTAGCCGCGGTGCTGCTCTGCTCGCGAAGCACGCCTTCCCAGAGGCAGAGCCTCGCCCAGCACGCGGAGTTCGCGCACTATCGCCGAGCCTTCAACCTCGCTCCTGTGGGCTCGCTCAGAGGGGAAGCGCAGCCTCAGGTAGGCTACCAACGCGTCGCTTGCTCTGTCCACGATGCTAAGGAAGTGCTCCTCACCCGAAGAAGCGTCGTAGCTTTCCATCTCAAAGGTTAGGTTCTCCTCCCTTATCTCTATGCCCTCCTTGTAGGCGAGGTGCCCCGCATCGCGGCAGCGTATGCACTGGCAGCGGGCGTTCATCTCCTTTAGCTTGCGCTGCACCATCTCAGCGAGGTTGCCATGCTTGACGCCAGCAATAATAAGCTGCGCGGGTATATCGCGCTGAATCCGCATGGTGCGCACCCAGCGCGGCAGCAGGCGCTTCACCTCGGCGATAAGCTGCGCTGCCTCCTCGTCGGTGTAAGGGTGGAACTCGCCACGCTTCCACATCTCATAAAGCTCTGTGTCTGCCACTACAAGCGTGGGGTATATCTTCAGCGTGTCTGGGCGATAACTTGGGTTTTCAAAGAGCTCGCGGAACATCGCCAGGTCTTCCTCAAAGCTCGAGAATAACCCCGGCATCATGTGGTACCCCACTTTAATCCCAGCGTCCTTAAGCACCCGTGTAGCTTCAACCACGTCGGCTACGGTGTGCCCTCGCCTAACCCTGCGGTATACCTCATCGCTGAGCGTCTGCACGCCGAGCTCAACCCGGGTTACACCCAGACTGAGCATCGCATCCACATGCTCCTCCCTGCAGAAGTCGGGGCGGGTCTCGAAGGTTATCCCCACATTTCTTACCCTCGCAGTTTCATTCTTCCTCGCCGCCTCCTCAAAGCTGGCGCTGCGCACGCGCTCACCAGGAAAGCTGTTCATAGCGTCGATGCAGTCTCTAACAAAGCTATGCTGATATTCCCAAGGAAGCGCCGGGAAGGTGCCCCCCATCACAATGAGCTCCACCTTCTCCACACTGTGCCCTATGGTGGAGAGCTGCTCCAGGCGGGAGTAAACCTGGGTGAAGGCGTCGTAGTCGCTCGCCTTTGCGCGCAGAGCGGCGGGCTCATAGCCGGTGTAGCTCTGGGGTGCATCCTCGCCGCGGGGGCAGTAGATGCACTCTCCAGGGCAGGGCGCTGGCCTTGCCATCACAGCCACGACAGCGATGCCAGAAAGGGTGCGCACCGGCTTGCGCTTTAGCAGGGGGAGCAGAGCCTCGCGCTCTTCCTGGCTCGCATAACCCAGGATTTCGGCGTTGGAGGGCAGTCTGCCGAGCCCAAGCTCCCTAGCTACCTGAGCCTTAATGCGCTGAACCTCGCTTCTCGAAGGCTTTGCTTCAAGCAGCCTTGCAATTATCCTGCGCGCAGCTTTAGCTTGTGCCTCCACCTTTGAATCACCTGCATTAGTAGGTTAGCTGTAACACAATATCCTAACATCTATGAAAGAGCTTGCCTCTCAAAAACTCCTCCCCTTCTCAAAGAGGTATATGCCGTTCCTCGCCTTCACCGGCGTCCAGCCCATCACCTTGAATTCCCTCGAGACAACGCGAGCGCCCTGCGCAAGCTCCCTCTCAATCAGGGGCTTAAGCTCCTCCTGCACCCACAGCGTGAGGTAGTAGGTAACCACATCTGCATTGGCGATAGCAATGCTCGGGTCGCCGCCAAGGTGGAGCCAGAAGCGGGGCTCAAAGATGTTACCATGGAAGATTTTTATCCTGTCGCCGAGGCCGCGCTTCTCTACTTCCTCCCTCGCCCACTCCACCAGGCGGGAATTCACCTCTATGCCAAAGCACTTCGCCCCAAACTCCTCTGCGGCGACTATGAGTATCTCCCCAGTTCCGCAGCCCAGGTCATAGACCACTTCGCCCTCCTTCACATTCGCCAAGCTGAGCATCTCTCTCGCCCTGGCTTCGCTTGTGGGCACATAATCGCAGGTCGCCATCAAAAAATACTTAGGCTATGAGGCTAAAATAATTTCTGGGCTTTTGGAAGGTGGCGCAGTATGGAAGAGGATGCAATCCTCTACTCCTACGGAGGTAGGACTCTAAAGTACATCCTACCCCCGCCTCAGGACGGGGAGGATGAGGGAAACGCTGACCTAGGCGAAGTTGAGGTCGCCGGCTTGGTCATTGCGGGCAGATTCTTCAGGCTTGGTAAAAAAGTTGCAAGCCCTGAGAAGTGCAGGCGCTGCGGCGAGTGCTGCCTCACCCTGGGAAGCAGAATTCAGGCTTCGCCAAGCGATGTGGAGCGCTGGATTCGCGAGGGCAGGGAGGAGGTGCTCCGCTACCTTAAGATGGAGGAGAACGGTGGAGCTTTAATCACCGACGGGACTCTTGAGATGGGTGACAAGAGCGGGCGGTGCGTCTTTCTTACTAAAATCGACGGCGCTTATGCATGCGCCATCCATGAGACAAAGCCAGAGGTGTGCCAGGAGTATCCCCTCAACGTGGGCGGAGTGTGCAAAGGTGGAGTGGATTTCAGGGAATAGCGCCTCATGTACCTATTCTCCCACCTCAGCCAGCGCTCGCTGGAAGGCTGAGAAAAGCTCCTCATCGAAGGCTACGAGAATCACCCTCTCCGGCAGCGCTTCTCTTGCAAGGTGCGCCTTAATCTCTTCAAGCATTGCCCTTGCCGCCTCATCCTTGGGTACGCCGCCAACGCCTGTGCCCATGCCAGGGAAAGCTATGCTTTTGAAGCCATGCTTTGAAGCTTCTCGCAGCGCTGCCCTTGTTGCCAGGCGAACCTCGTTTACGCCCACCCTCTGCGCTGGCTCTTGCATTGTGCTGGCGTGAATCACCGCCTTTGCTTTCAGCTTGCCTGCTGTTGTCACCGCGGCGCTGCCAACGTTGATTGGAGCCTTCGCCATTGCCTCGCGCTCTATCTCCCCGCCGCCGCTGCGTTTGATTGCCAGCGCCACGCCTCCGCCCATTACGCCATAGCTGTTGGACGGATTCACTATGGCGTCTACCTCTATCGGAGTTATGTCGCCCTTTACAACGCTTACCCTGTCCCTGAGGCTCATAAGCATTTCAAATAATTCTTCCAAGCCCATTACACTATAATTTCCAGCATTTTTCAGAAGGCTTCTGTCTCCTGTGAGTATTGGAATTCTCAACACCAAAGATAACGCTACAAATGGAGTATCTTTTTCATCAAAATTTTTACAGATGGCGTATGCTTCATGGATTTTGGCAAGATATAATTTTTCTGGCTCAAATATAATTTTTGAAAGCAATTCTTCCTTAACAAGCTCGAGATTAGATCTGCTAACACCTCTCTTCTCAGCTTTAGCTATAATCAATTCCCAGTATTTCTCAAGTTCTTTAAGTAAATATTCTGGAGCATAAAGTTTGAGTTTACCTGAAAGGATAATATCTCTGAGTTTCGAATTCTGTGGGATTAAGGCAGAAATAATAATGTTTGTGTCTACAACTACAGCCCCAACCTTTTCTTCTCCTCCTTCCATACATCCTCCCTCACCCTTTCAAGCTCTTTTAAATCTCCCTCATCAATCGATAATTTTTTCAGAGTTTCTTCTATGAGTTCCCTTCTTCTTTTTTCTATGCTGATTATTCTCTCAATCTGCAGCTTAATAAAATCTTCATCTATCCACTCAGGAACTCTAATTAAAATTTCTCTCATAATCCTCACCTGCTTTGTGGTTACATGTGATATTCTTAATAAACATATAAAAAACTATCATGCTTCATCTATCTAATATAAGCGTGGGACTGTACACCGAAAAGTCCACCTGGTGATGTTATTAATAATTTATCCGTTATAAAACTATGTTTGCCCATGTAATAGAAATAAAAAGACTGGAAAATGGCATAAAAAACTAACCCTGCCCATCAGACTTCCACTTCTGCTCTATAAAGGCAGGGATGCGGGAGGAGTCTATTGGGCCCACGAGCACCTCCCAGCCAGTGAGGTCTTCGATCTCGCCGCTTATGCGCGCTGCCATGCCCGGGATTATCAGCTTGCGGTGCTTCACCTTGTTCTCGACGCCGCTCTCCTCGATTGCCTCCTTAACAAGGCTGCCCGTAAGCTTTGCACCCGCCATCGCTGGTTCGACAGCTAAACCCTCGGTGTTCACAACGAGAAGGTAGCAGTCCACCTTGCCAGCCTCTATGTCAGAGGCGACGGTGTAGTAGGTAAGGGCGAAGTTCGTTGTCAGAAGCACCGGCGAGTTCTCGTCGGGCTTACCAATCTCATACAGCTTCGCATCCACCTGAATCGGCACTCTCGGGTCGGTGTAGATGTTCTGCCTCAGGGTGAGCAGTGGAAGCAGGGAGAACATGTCCATAGAGTGGAGCACCAGCAGATCTGCGTAGCGCAGTAGCTGGGCGCTCGCTATGATACACTCCTGCATCGCGGCTTTGGCAGGGTCGTCGCCATTTAACCAAGCGACGAGGGGCACGCCCATTATGGGGTAGCCCGCTAACTTCTCCCCCTTCTCAATCGCCAGCCTGCGAAGCATCACCATGTTCTCTAAGCTTGAGCCGAACTTCTCGCCCATTGGATAGGTGCCAACGTCGAGAACAATATCCTCCACGCCCTTGCTGCGCAGCTTCGCCACGAGCTCGAGTAAGCCCTGAATATCACCCGGCGAATGGGCTACGACCGGTGCGCCGTGCTTGGCTGCAAGCTCGGCTACCGCATCCACATTCTCCTTGGTAGCGGCGTAGATTAGCGGTCGCCGCTCTATTGCTATCTCAAGGCCAACCTCTAATTGTTCTGGATCAAAGGAGCACAGCATTAAAGGCATGTCCGAATTTTCCACCGCAGTCACGACTGCCTCGCCGAATTTGGCAGCGTCGCCGCTCTTCGCGCGAATCGCAATGCCGTCAAGGCGGAGCTTCTGCCCCACGCGCTCTATAGCAAACTTGCTTATCCTGGCAACGCGGTCCGCGAGTTCATCCGCTGGTAAGTCGTCACTCACGTCTATGAACAGCGCCGTTGGATTAAAGAAGGTAAGCTCGTGGCGGTACATCACCTCTTCCCCGCCTATTATGCATGCGCGCTCGCCTGTGCCTATCACCACTTCCTTAACCGGCGGGGTCACAAGCTCTATAAGCTTCTCCAGCTTCTTCTTGTACTTCTCATCTTTAACCAAAGGCGAGCAGTCCTCGTACTTCTTGCTGCGCTCTATGAGCGCGCTCGCAAAAGCCATGCAGGAGTCTTCACCACACTCCTTGCAGTTCAATCCGGGTAAGTGCTTGTATATCTCGAGGGGTGATACCTTTGCCATGTTTCATCGCCTCACGAAATTCTACATAAACTCAATCGCCCTGTAGGGGCATGAGTCCACGCACACGCTGCACGGGCGCGACTCGCTTCCCTGCTCTTCGAAGCGTCGGCACGCCTTGACATTCACCACTTTCACCACGCCATCCTCTATCTTGAGCACCACGTCCTCACTGGCGCTGCCCTTGCCTCCGCTAACCTCTAAGCTCACAGCCACGTTCGCAGGGCACGCATCGACGCAATTTCCGCATCCTGTGCACTTATCCTCGTGAATCACGAATTTTGTGGGCGTCGCTGCAAGCGCCTTGCTCAGAAGCTCCTTTAAGGCGAGCTTCTGGCGCAGGTAGCGTGCATTGTTTATCTCCGGACAATCCTCCAGGTAAGCTTTTCCGCTCACAAGCTTTACGGCAAATGCCATGCAGCTGGCGTTGCCGCACTTCTTGCAGTTTGTTCGTGGCAGGAGTTTGTGAACTTCAATAGGTGAGAGCTTCGTCATGCCTAGACCTTCAGCCAGTCCTCGTACTTTATCTCCACTCCTTGGTAGTCACCGAAGATGGAGTCGATTATGGTCTTGATAGCCTGCACAGCGCTTGGGTGGAGCATCATCATTATATCTGCGCCCGCGAGCATCACCGCGAGAGCGTTGACAGTCTCCCAGAGGGGACCGCGGTACTCACGGGGACCCCACTCTGCGACGTTCATCCATGCCTCGCGTGCCGCCCAAGCGTTGGTAACGCCGCAGCTTACAGGGAAGGCGAGTTCCTTCTCGCCCTTGAGGGCGTTGAGCTTAATGCGCTCTATCATGGTGTAGGTGTACTCCAGACCATAGCCCAGGGCAGCGGTAGTCGGGTCCTGCACAAGCTTCTCGCGAGGTAAGCCCTCCTCAAGAAGCAGCTTGTTCAGCGTCTTCTGATCGTTTATGTCCAGAGATACCCAGCTCAGCACATTGTGGTTGTACTTGACTGCAGCATCCACGATGCGCTTGTGGTCGAGGTCCAAATTTGCGCTCGCAAGCAGGCAGCGCTCATTCTCAGCTACAGCAGCAACCTTCTCGAAGAGCGCAGGATCCTTCTCCGGGTTGCCAGAGCCACCTATCACTATAGGCACGTCTACCGCCTGGAGCACCTCTTCGACGGTCTTTGCTGCCTCGTTTATTGGCGTATCCTTAACCTTGGGGTCGGTTGATACCAGGTGAATGGTAACCAGGTCAGCGCCCCGCTTCACAGCCTCGCGCGCCCACTCCGCAGGCGAATCCCACACCTCGCTCCACGCCTCGCGCAGAGCCTTGGGGAACTGGGGCTGAGGGATATCGAAAACGTCGAAGCTCACCACGGGCTTGTTTATCCACCCTCCCTCAAAGTGGTAGAGGGTGCACTGCCCGCCTATCTTCAACACCTTGCCCCTGCTTCCACCTTCACTTCTTGTAGCGCCAAGTGTAATCTCTTCAACCTGCCCGCGGTACTCCTTCACCGGCTTCTCAAAGGTTATCTCAGGTAGCGCTTCCAGCTTCTGCTCCGGCTTTGCCTCCAGCGTAGCTGCCGCCTGCGGCTGAAGCTGCTGAAGAATTGGCATCAGCATCGCCTGCTTTGCCTGTATCACAAGCTCCTCCACGTCCAGCTCCACATTCTCCAGCTCTATGCTCTCCACGTCCATCAGGCTTTTTATTATGTCCTCAAGGTTGAGTTTCATGCTCCTACCTCACGATCTTTTCTGCTATCTCGCGCACTGCCTTAAGCGCAGGCGTGTCAGGAGGGAGCTCTACAAGTGGCTTCCCTTCGTGATCATAGCGCCTGACGTTCTCATCCTCAGGCACAACGCCTATAACCTCTAAGCCTATTTCGCGGGCATACTCTTCAAGCCTCTCCTTTGTCTCGGCGGTTGCGCGGTTTATCACCACGTATATGCTCTTAAACTTTATCTTAAGCTCCTCAGCGAGCTCTTTTATGCGCGCAGCGGTGGTTATGCCCCGCTTTGAGGTGTCTGTTACCACCAGCATCACATCCACGTTCTGCGTGGTTCTGCGCGAGAGGTGCTCCAGCCCAGCCTCTGTATCTATCACCACGTAGTCGTAGTTCTTGGCGAAGGTGTCAATTATCTCGCGAAGTACATGGTTGGCGGCGCAGTAGCACCCTGGCCCCTCGGGGCGACCCATGCTGAGCAGATCGAATGCCTGAGTTTCCACTATGGCGCGCATCGCCTCGTACTCCAGCTGAGAGCGCCAGCTCATTCCAGGCGGCAAGCTGTCACGCTTCTCAAGCAAATCCTCGCGTATGTCGCCTATGGTGCGCTCCACGCTTACGCCGAGAGCCTCGGGGAGGTTGGAGTCCGGGTCACTGTCTATGGCTAGGATATCGTAGGCGTTGCGCTCTGCCAGGGAGCGCACAAGTAAGCTTGCTATAACCGTTTTGCCGGTGCCACCCTTACCAGAGACAGCGATTATCATCCCTTTCTCCTTATTATTACCTTTTCTGCGTATATCTTGGCATTCTTAAAGGTGATTGTGAACTCAGAGGGAGTACCGGCGACGGGCATAGCCTGCGCTGGCAGCGTGAGTTCTGGCAGTGTTGCTACGGGCTGCGCCTCCTGCTCGCGCGTCTCCTCTTCTGCTGCCTCTTCTTCAGCCTCCTCCTCAGCAAGGCGCTCCAGCACGGGGTGCTGCTTCTGCTTCAGGAACTCCTTGAGCGACTCTAAGTCAGAAGCCTCGAGTTCTGTGGCAATTTTATCGTACATCTCCTCGGGGATGGCGTCGCGCACGCGCTCTTTTAGCTGGGAGGGCATCCACACAATGCGCTTCCAGCCGCCGTCTGCCTGGAGGAACTTGGGAGAGCGCAGGTAGGCTATGCCTATGCCCAGGAAACCCTGGCTCTGCACGCCGCCGCCCACCTGCCCGGCCATAGTGGAGAAGGGTATACCAAAGGGAGTAACGCCCTGGAAATCGCGATGCACAATGCCTATGCCATCCACCTCGGGTATGTAGAAGGCGATAGCCTCAAAGCACCCGCAGGAGGTGTGGGGATAGTCAAAGACGCTGTGGAGGTAAACCCGCTCTATTGCTCCATTGCTCTTCTCTTTGACCACTTCATTTATTCCGGAGTACTCGCCCTTTATCGGGTCGAGCACCTCACCCTTTGGAATCTCGAATATGGGTCCATTCGGGTCAACCTTTACTGCAGCCCTACCCTCAAACCATGATATAGCTCCGCAGCCTGAGGTTCTGCTTGGCGTGATTGCGCATACGTGCGTGGGCGCGAAGCTCTGGCAGAGCAGGCAGCCGTAGAACACGTCCACCTCCTCATCCTTAAGCGCCGCCGCCTTTGCATCGCGCTTCTCGTACACCTCTCTCGCCCTGGCGATGTGCTCATCCACAGCTTTCTCATCGGTATAGAAGGTGACCTGCATCTTCTCTATAACATCGAACTCGCTCTTGTACAGCTTTATAAGCGCCTTGCCCACGTGGTAGAGCTTTAATCCCTTCTTTGCAGCGTCCTTGCTCACTCTGCACCATATTATATCACGGGAGTTGAGATGCATGAAACCCTGAACATAGTTGGAGAAATCGTGAATCCTGCGCTCAAAAACGCCCTCGAGGTCCTCTTCCAGCTTCTCCCCAGCAACCTTAATGAATATGCCCAGAGGGTAGCGTCCACCTTCCTCCATCGCATCGATGTCAGGTCCAACAACCTCAACCTTGCCGTCCTCAACCTCTTCAGGAGGTGCAACCAGCAGCAGCTCCGCACCCTTGCTTTTTGGCCCGGCGAGGTCCACGTACATGTTGGACTTTCTTATCCTCTCGCCCTCGTAGATTAACCCAACGTCGACGGGAATTTCCTCATCCATCACCTAGCACCTCTCGCATAAAGTTCATGATTTTTCATGATATATATCTTTTTTGGTAACATCTTGCCAAGCATTTGCAACCCCCTCTGAGGGGAGGTTGACCTGTCAGCGCTTCTTAACAACATAAATCTATATTTATTTAACTCGGGAATTTCAGGAATTTAGGTTACATGTTAGAATCGTTGGCTATATCAGACTTTTTTTGCAGAGAACTGAGAACACCCAAGGGTGGTGAATAAGATAGGCACAGGCGAATATGTTGTGAAGTGCCCGGAGTGCGGAAGCACCGATCTGTACCATGACTATGAGAGAGCGGAGATTATCTGCAATCAGTGCGGCTTAGTTGTGGATGAAGATATCGTAGATGAAGGCCCAGAGTGGCGCGCCTTTGATAACGAGCAGGCTGAGAAGCGCTCACGCACAGGTGCGCCGATGACGTACCTCATCCATGACATGGGCTTAAGCACAACAATAGACTGGCGCAATAAAGATTCTTCAGGGCGCGATATACCCTCTCAGCAGCGCGCCCAGCTTTACCGCATGCGCAAGTGGCAGCAGCGCATCCGCGTGAGCAACGCCAAGGAGCGCAACCTCACCATAGCGCTAACCGAGTTAAATAAGATAGCGTCGAAGCTCGACCTGCCCAAGAATGTGCGCGAATCTGCAGCGGTGGTATACCGCAAGGCTGTGGATAAGGGCTTGATTCGTGGGCGCAGCATCGAGGGCGTGGTTGCAGCGTGCATCTACATTGCGTGCCGCCGCTGCTCTGTGCCCCGCACCCTCGATGAAATAGCTGAAGCAAGCATGATGGACCGCAAGGAGATAGGGCGCATCTACCGCTTCATTCTGCGCGAGCTGGGTATAAACCTCTCGCCAACAACGCCTCTGGATTATATCCCCCGCTTCTGCTCTTCTCTTGGCTTATCTCGGGAGGTGCAGATGAAGGCGATGGATATACTGAACAAAGCCATGAATCTGCAGCTAACCTCTGGGCGTGGCCCCACTGGCGTTAGCGCGGCTGCGATTTACATCGCCTCTGTGCTGGTGGGCGAGCGCAGGACGCAGCAGGAGATAAGCGAGGTAGCGGGCGTTACTGAGGTTACCATACGCAACCGCTACAAGGAGATTGCGGAGAAGCTCGAGATTGAGATTACGATGTAGCTCTGCATCTGTAAAACGCGAGTATGGCTCCTTCTGGCTTTCCAGAAAGTCCAACTCTATTATTTTGACCTGACGCAACATTTTTCATAACCGAAATTATACTAAAAAGAGGTGAGAGTATGCCAGTAGTTAGGATAACCATGTGGAAGGGTAGAACAAAGGAGCAGAAGGCAAAGCTTGCGGAGGCGATTACAAAAGCGATGGTGGACATCGCCGGCACTGCGCCGGAGCATGTGCACATAATCTTTGAGGACGTGGAGAAAGAAGACTGGGCAATCGCGGGTAAGCTGTGCGAATAGGAACCAACATTACCTTTGCCTTACGAGGCGATGCGCCTTGCTGTTATGAAAAATTATGAAAATTTCATAAAATTTCATAAAGGTTCTCAAACAAGCTTTTATATATTGTAACAATCTTAGAAAGTTGTGGTGATATACATGGGCGAGAGAAGCGAGAAAATAA
>Ga0209426_1001843_pt1 | contig 11283 bp, 9 predicted proteins | sample Deesub1362B_J571_FD_187697 | JGI IMG/M metagenome (GOLD analysis project Ga0209426, IMG submission 187697) | Deep oceanic, basalt-hosted subsurface ecosystem from Juan de Fuca Ridge flank, Pacific Ocean, CORK Borehole 1362B_J2.571 (SPAdes)... ...
GACGGTGATCTGCTGCAGTCCGGTGCTGACCTCCGTAGCCGTGATCGTCACGGTGTAGCCGGGCGGTACGTTCACTGTGGGATACGCACCGGTTGGGTCGTAGGCGGCGTGCTTGACCACCTCGATCTGGTCGGCGGCCAGGTTCGTGGCGGTGGTCAGCCGATGGGCGGATCGTACCCCCAACGCGCCGACGGCCAGCGATCCCACGAGGATCGCCAGGGCCAGGCTGATGATCCCTATGGCGACCAGGATCTCCACCAGACTGGCCCCCTCCTCCGATGGCGGAGGCGGGTTCAACGGGATCGGCGCTCCATCCGCAGGTAGACGGCGATCCAGCCGCCGACGATGGTCGCCGCGATCACGCCGAACACCGCGTGCACCAAGCGATCCTGTGGTACGGTCCGAACCACCAGCCATAGTAGCACCCATTCCGCCGCGAACAGCGCAGCCAGGAAGAAGACCAGCCATAGGCCACAACCGATCCGCCGCCTCACCGGAGTGCCCTCCCTACCGGATCGAGGAGAGGACGGAGTACATCGGCATCACCATCGAGAGAGCGATGAAGCCGACGATGAGGCCGACGAAGATGGTCAAGGCGGGCTCTACAAAGGAGACGAGGAGCCGCATCTTTCGATCCACCCCTTCCTCGTAGAAGTCGGCTACCGTCTCCAGGTTCTCCTCCAGTGTCCCGCTCTCCTCTCCCACGCGTGTCATCTGGGCCAGGAGGGGGGGGAAGAGAGGCTCCGCGGCCAGCGGTCCGGAGAGCCCCTGTCCGGTGAGCAGCGCGATCCGCACCCGTTCCAGTGCCTCGGCCACCACCGTGTTACCGGCGGTGGAGACCGCCAGTTCCATCACCTCCGAGAGCGGGAGCCCGGCTCGGATCAACGTGGCAGCGGTCCGAGCGAATCGGGCGATCTGTCCTTCTAGGACCACTTGGCCGATGAGGGGCAGGCGCAGCATCACCGCGTCGCGGACCCGTCGGCCGGAGGGGCGCGTTCCCCACCACGCCAGGCCGATCGTCAGCGCCAGCGCGCCGAAGAGGACGTAAAGCCCGTAGGCCGTGGTCCATCGCGTGAAAGCGATCAGCGCCCGCGTGGTCCAGGGCAGGTCTGCCCCAAAGTTCTCAAACAACTGGACCATCGGCGGCAGGGCGACGGTCAGCATCAGCACCACCACGAAGATGGCTACCGCCAGCACGAACACCGGATAGGCCAGCGCCTCCCGTAGTTTCCGGGAGAGTTCCTGCGCCTGCTCCAGGTAGGTCGCCAATCGGCGCAGCACCTCTTCCAGGTTGCCGGTTCGCTCGCCGATGGCGAGGGTCCGGGTGTACAGGGGCGGGAAGGCGTACGGATGGGCGGCGAGGGCGGCGGAGAAGGACTGCCCCCGCTCCACGGCCTCGGCTACCTCCCCCAGGATCTCGCGCAGCGGTTTGCTGGTGGATTGCTCCGCCAGGAGCCGCAACGCGGGTAGAATCGAGATGCCGGAGGTGAGGAGGGTGGCCAACTGGCGGGAGAAGATGATCAGATCCCGTCGCTTGACACCGAAGAAGGTAGGGAACAGCCGCCAGAGCCGCAGTTCCTGGCGGGCAGGGACCAACTGGGCGACCGTGAGGCCCCGCTCCCATAGGATCCGCTCGGCGGCGGCCTCGTCCGGCACGTCGATCCACCCCTCGACGCGCTGCCCCTCCTGATCGAAGGCGATGTATCGATATTCCATCGGTCGGCCTGCTGATAGAACTCGCGCGGTCCGGTTGATCTTACCACAGAGACACGGAGAGCGCAGGGCTTCCCTGACTTCTCAAGATTTTTCCGTGTTCTCTGTGTCTCTGTGGTTATTGGATGGTGTAGACGTTGCGCATCACCTCGCGCGGGGTGGTGATCCCCTCCCGCACCTTGATCATCCCGTCCCGCCGCATTGTGATCATTCCTTCACGGATCGCCTGCTCGCGGATTTCATCGGCGCTGGCTCCGTCCATCAGAAGGCGGCGGATCGGCTCGCTGAGGGTCAGCACCTCGAAGACGCCGGTCCGTCCCCGATATCCGGTGTCGGCGCAGAAGTGGCATCCCTGGCCTTTGTAGAAGTGGGTGAGGGGGGTCCCCATCTCTTCCTCATACACCCGGCTCTCTTCCGGCGATGCCTCCACCATCATCCGGCAGTGCTCGCAGACCCGGCGGACCAGCCGTTGGGAGATGACGCCGACCAGTGCCGAGACCACCAGGTAGGGCTCCACCCCCAGATCGACGAGGCGGAAGAGGACGCCGACGGCGTCGTTAGCGTGGATGGAGGAGAGGACCAGGTGGCCGGTGAGCGCGGCCTGCACCGCGATCCGGGCCGTCTCCTGATCGCGAATCTCGCCGACCATGATGACGTCGGGGTCCATCCGCATGATCGCTCGCAGCCCGGTGGCGAAGGTGATCCCCGCCTGTCGGTTGACCTGGATCTGACTGACCCGCTCGAACTGGTACTCGATGGGGTCCTCGATGGTCATAATGTTGAACTCCTCCCGGTCGAGCCGGTTGATGGTGGCGTAGAGGGTCGTCGTCTTCCCCGCGCCGGTCGGCCCGGCGACGAGGATCATGCCGAAGGGAAGGGAGTACAGTCGCTCATACGCCTCCATCGCTTCCGGGAGGAACCCCAACTCGTCCAGTTCCATCAGGGAGAGGGATTTATCCAGGATGCGCAGGACGGCCATCTCGCCCCGGACCGTGTCCGCGGTGGCCACCCGCACGTCCACCTCTCCGTGGTCCCCCACGAAGACGAACTGGCCATCCTGCGGACGCCGCCGCTCGGCGATGTTCATCCCGGCCAGTACCTTGATGCGGCTGATCAGCGGCGCGTGGACCGAGAGGGGGACCTCCAGGGCGTCGTGGAGGATGCCGTCGATCCGGTAGCGGACCCGGAGGAGGCCGTCGTCGGGGACGATGTGGACGTCGGAGGCGCGGTCGCGGATGGCCTGCCGGAGGATCAGCTCCACGACCCGGCTGACCGGGTTCTCGGCGACCTCCTCCGGCGTGAGGCGGGGGGCCTCCGGCAACGCTGTCGGCTCCGGAGCGATCTGGTCGATCTGCCGTTCGATCTCGCCGCGGCTTTTGTAGTAGAGGGTGATCGCCTCGTCGATGTCCTCCCGCACGCCCAGGGCGGGCCGGATCCGCATCCCGGCGCGGAGGGAGATGTCCTCCAGGGCCCGGATGTCCTGGGGGTTCTCCATCACGACGATCAGTTCGCCGCCGATGATGTCCAGCGGGATGGCGTGGTAGCGACGGGCGATCTCCTCTGGGATAAGGGCCAGGGCGCGGGGCTGCACCACGTGCCGCTTGAGGTCGATCAGGGGCAGGCCCAGCTGGAGGCTCCGGGCGACGGCCACGTCGCGGGGGGTAATCACCCCCTGCGCCAGGAGCACGTCGACGGCGCTCTCCCCCTCTTTTGCCGCGGCCCGGGCCGCCTCCACCTGCTCCGGGCTGACCAGGCCTGCTTCTACCAGGAAGTAAGCCAGGTCCTGCGGCGACGGCTCATCCGGCATCGTTACCGCCTTCCTCCACAGAGCACAACAGGCTCTTCAGCCGCTCGGCGAGGGCGCGGTACGACCTCTCGTCCTCCGTGCCGCGCTCCGAGACGACACCCAACACCGGTCGATCCAACCCCTCCGGCAGCTCCGAAGAGGGGGAGCCGAGGAGGACCAGGTGGATGCGGTCCTTGTCCACCCCACCCTGCTCCATCAGTGTCAGGGCGGTGCGGGCCGCCGCCGCGGAGGTCATATCGTTCCGGGCGACCAGAAGCACCGCCCCGAGGAGTTCCATCGCTGTCAGAAGCAGTTCCAGTGGATACAGGGGTAGGATGGAAAGGACGCATCCTGGCTCGTTCAGCAACAGGTCGAGCACGAACGTGACATCCTCCGGCTCCATCTGGCCTGCCGTGCCTCGACCCTTCAGGTTCCCCAGCACGCGGAGACCGCTGGGATGGCGTACCGTCGCTGCCAGGAGGGCTGTGCCGGCTCCGACGTCGGAGAGGGGAAGCGGTTCGGAGGGGGCCGGGATCCCCAGCACCAGGAAGGGCTCGACGGAGAAGGGACGGAGGTCCGCCAGCGTGACGGACATCCCTTCGGAGGCGAGCGTGGCCCCCAAACGTGTGCCTACCTGTGTCGCTTCCTCTCCGTATGCTCCGACCAGAAGCACCCCAGTGCTACGCCGCCCTCGGTCCGGCCCCTTTCGCATCAGGGAACGGACCGTCTCCAGCAACTCGGCCCGTTGGAACGGCTTGGTCAGATAGGCATTGGCCCCCATCCGAGTTGCCATCTCCTGGTCCGCTGGGTCGGTCTTGGCGGAGACGATGACCACCGGGACCTCCGCGGTGCGTGGATCGGACCGGAGCCGACTGAGGACCTCGAAGCCGTCCATTCCCGGCAGCATCAGGTCCAGCAAAACCAGATCGGGCTGCTCCGTCTGGCACATACGGAGGCCTTGGAGTCCGTTGGAAGCGATCAGGATTCGGTACCCTTCTGAGCTCAGCTGGCGCTCCAGGAGTCGGGCTGCGAGGAGGTCGTCCTCGACGATAAGAATTGTGCCATCCAAGCCGGTACCCTCCGTAGTCTCCTGATGATCTCTAAATCTAAGGAAATTATAGCACATTGTCCAAGCAACTCCAACATAAGGCGGGGCAATCGCATTTTCCGTAACTGTAGGGGCGCGGAGAACGCAGAGACCGACTTCTCCCCTCTCTGCTATCCTCTGTGCCTCTCTGCGGTGAAATCCGGCTGTCACCACTTGCTCTCCAGGAAATGCGGTAGCCCTGAACAAGGTGCGGGGGATAGACAATCCACCGAAATCGCGTATAATACCTTCACACTGTTGCAGAGGCTGGAGAGATGCCACGCTTCCAACGTCCAACGGGCACGCAGGATATCCTGCCTGAGGAGCAGCCGTATTGGGACCGGGTGCGCACGTTCGCCGTGCAATTGGCGGAGCGGGCCGGGTTCGAACGGATCGACGTGCCGATCTTCGAGGCGACCGAACTCTTCGCCCGGGGCATCGGCACTGCCACCGACGTCGTTGAGAAAGAGATGTACACCTTCGAGGACAAGGGGGGAGACTCTCTCACCCTCCGTCCCGAGTTCACCGCAGGCGTCGTCCGCGCCTACATCGAGCACGGGATGCACGTCCGCCCACAGCCGGTCAAGCTCTACTCCATCGGCCCTATCTTCCGGTACGACCGCCCCCAGGCTGGCCGGTACCGTCAATTCCATCAGTTCAACCTGGAGATCCTGGGTGCCCAGGACCCGGCGGCCGACCTGGAGATCATGCTCCTGGTCTGGGACCTCTACGAAGGGTTGGGATTTCGGGACCTTTCCTTCCAACTGAACTCCACCGGTTGCCCCCGCTGTCGGCCCGGTTATGTGGAGGTGCTGAAGACCTACTACCAACAACACGTTGCGGAGGTCTGCGACGACTGTCGCCGTCGTTTGCAGACCAACCCGCTGCGGGTGTTGGACTGTAAAGCGGAGCAGTGCCAGCCGATCATCGCCGCCGCTCCAACTATTGGCGAGCACCTGTGCGACGAGTGCGCTGACCATTTCGCCACGCTCCGGGGGTATCTGGACCTTTTGGGCAAGCCCTACACCCTCAACCACCGACTGGTGCGGGGGTTGGACTACTATACCAAGACGGTCTTCGAGGTGTGGGCAGCGGGGATCGGCGCGCAGTCGGCTGTCTGCGGCGGCGGTCGGTACGACGGATTGGCGGAGATCCTGGGGGGTCCGCCCACCCCCGGCGTGGGCGTCGCGGTGGGGATCGAGCGGATCATCCTGGTGATGAAGGCCCAGGGGGTGGAGGTCCCCACGCCGCCCGGCCCCCTCGCCTTCATCGCCCACCTGGGCCCCGAGGCGCGCAGGGAGGCGATCCGCCTGGCGGACGAACTGCGGCGGGCCGGGCTGAGCGTTTGGCTGGCCTTTGGGGAGCGGGGCCTGAAGAGCCAGATGCGGGAGGCGAACAAGCGGCGGGCCCGTTATGTGGTCATCCTCGGCGAGGAGGAACTAGCCCGCGGCGTGGCCGCCGTCCGCGATATGGGAGCCGGGGAGCAGGTCGAGGTCCCGCTGGAGGAGTTGGCGACGTGGCTCCAGGGGCAGGCCGGCCCATAAAGACCGTCGGCATCTTCCGGCACCCCCACGTCCCCCGCGCGACCGCCCTAGCGCAGGAGATCGCTGCTGCTCTGCGCCGGGAGGGAGCGGAGGTCTGGGAGACCGACCGGCTGGACGGGGAGGGGGTGGCTCAGGAGGTGGCCCGGACCGACCTGCTGGTCACCCTGGGCGGCGATGGGTCCATCCTCCGCGCGGCCCGCGTCGCTGCCGGGCACGACACCCTCATCCTGGGGGTCAACCTGGGACGGATGGGCTTCCTCACCGAAGCCGAACCCGACGGCTGGCAGGCGGTCCTCCCCCGCGTCCTGGCGGGCGACTACTGGGTGGAGGAGCGGATGATGCTGCGGGCCTGGGTAGGGACGCAGGTAAGGGCGCAATTAATTGCGCCCCTACCTGCGCCCTTACCCACGCCCGTCCAGGGGAATGCCCTCAACGACGTGGTGGTGGGCCAGGGGGTGCTGGGCCGGGTGGTGCGGCTGGAGGTCCGGGTGGACGGAGACCTCCTCACCACCTACGTCGCCGACGCCCTCATCGTCGCCACCCCCACTGGCAGCACCGCCTACGCCCTGGCCGCCGGGGGGCCGATCATGCCCCCCCAGCAGCGGAACATCCTCCTGGTCCCGGTCGCCCCCCACCTGAGCCTGGACCGGGCGGTGGTGCTGGCGGAGGGGGCCTGTGTGGAGGTGACGGTGCGAGGTCACTCACCCGCCGCCCTCACGCTGGACGGGGAGAGAGCAGCAGACCTGGCTCCAGGCGACACGGTACGGATCGAGGCCAGCCCCCACGTCGCCCGCTTCGCCCGCGTGCGGGAGCGGGACTATTTCTACCGGACCTTGATGGCGAGGTTGGTGCCGAGGGAGAGACAGGAAGGGGGCTCACCAAGGAGGTGACAGACACGATGATCGCACGCATCTGGCATGGCCGCGTCCCCACGTCCAAAGCAGAAGCATACCGCAGATTTCTGAACGAACGGGCCATCCCGGATTACCAGTCCGTGGAAGGGAATCTCGCCGTCTACATCCTGGAACGGCGAGAGGGAGACGTCACCCACTTCATCACCCTCACCTTCTGGGAGAGCCTGGAATCGATCCGGGGGTTTGCGGGCGACGACATCGAAACCGCCAAGTATTACGAGGAGGACAAAGACTTCCTGCTGGAGTTCGAGCCAAACGTCGTCCACTACGAGGTCGTAGGGCGGTCCCCCAGGGGCGACCTTCCCTGAACGACTGGCGTGACCGTCCACGAGGAGCGTACTCACGCGACACGGAACACGTAGCACGCAATACGTAATACGCAACACGCATCATGACCGAACCACTGTACTGCATCAACCACCCAACTGTAGAGACCTATCTTCGCTGCGCCCGCTGCGAGGTGCCCATTTGCGACAAGTGCGCGGTGCAGACGGAGGTAGGGTACATCTGTCCGGCCTGCCTCAACCGTCGGCAGCGGGTTTTCTACGCCGACTTCCGGCCCATCTACTACCTGATCGCTGCGGCTATAGCCCTTCCGCTAGGGCTGGTCGGCGGCTGGATCCTGCCGGCCACGGGCTGGTTCGTCGTCTTCCTGGGTCCTCTGGCTGGCGCGGGCATCGCCGAGGCGGCCCGCTGGGCCGTCCGCAGGCGGCGCGGCCGGTATACCTGGCTGGTCGTCGGCGGGGCGATCGTCGTCGGCGGCCTGCCGCGGCTCCTGCTCAGCCTGGCCCCGCTCATCGCCAGCCTCGCCGACCCGTCGCTGCTGACCGTCGGCGTGTGGCCGTTGATATGGACCGGCGTCTACCTGTTCACCGCCGTCGGCACCGCCGTCACGCGGCTGCGGACTTGAGGACGTCTGACGTTTGACGTATGACGTTTGACGCCTGACGTATCAGTGCCAGGTCACCCGTCACCCGTCATCCGTCATTCGTCATCCGTCACCCATCGTTCATAACACATCGGTCGTAAGGGGACTATGCTGAAAGAACTCCACATCCGCGACTTCGCCATCATAGACGAACTGCATCTGACCTTCCCCCCCGGCTTCATCGTCCTCACCGGGGAGACCGGGGCGGGGAAGTCGATCATCATCGACGCCGTCGAACTGGTCCTGGGCGGCCGGGCCGATACGACCGTCGTCCGGGCCGGGGCGAGGCGCGCGTTGGTGGAGGCGACCTTTCAACTGGAACCGGCTCGCCGGGCCGCGCTGCGACCGTTGCTGGAGCGGGAGGGGCTGGAGGGGGACGAGCCGGACCTGCTCACCCTCTCCCGCGAGGTCCGCGCTGAAGGCCGTTCCGTCTGTCGGGTCAACGGCCGCGCGGTGACGCTGGCCCTGCTGCGGGAGGTGGCCCAGGGGCTGGTGGACATCCACGGGCAGAGCGAACACCTCTCCCTCCTGCGGGTGCGGGAGCACCTCGACCTGCTGGACCGGTACGGAGACCTCTGGGACCTGCGCCGTCGGGTCGCCGACCTCGCCTCTCGGGTCCAGCGGGTGCGGCGGGAGCGGGCCGATCTGGAGCGCAGCGAGCGGGAACGGGCCCAGCGGATCGACCTTCTGCAGTACCAGATCGCGGAGATCGAGGCGGCAGCGCTGGAACCCGGCGAGGAGGAAGCGCTGGCCGAGGAGCGGACCCGGTTGGCCAACGCCGAGCAACTGGCGGAACTCCTGGCCGACGCGCTGCGGGCGATGGACGAGGGGAGCGAGGAGGCCCCGGCGGCGATGGACCTGCTGGGGACCGCCGTACGTGCCCTGGAGGGGCTGGCCCGCATCGACGGGACGCTGGAGCCGCGACTGCGCGAGGCCGAGGATCTGATGTACCGGCTGCAGGACCTGGCTGAAGCGTTGCGGGACTACCAGGACCGGGTCGAGTACAATCCCCGGCGGCTGGCAGAGGTGGAGGAACGGCTGGACCTGATCCGTCGCCTGGAGCGAAAGTACGGCTCCACCATTCCCGAGGTCCTGGAGTACGCCCGCCGCGCGGCGGAGGAGTTGGAGACGCTCACCCACAGCGAGGAGCGGATCGAGGAACTGCAGGCGGAGGAGGAGCGGCTGCTGGCCGAACTGGGCGAGGCCGCCGGAGAACTCTCCCGCCGTCGCCGCGAGGCCGCCCAGCGACTCGCTGAAGAGGTCGAACGGGAGTTGCAGGACCTACGGATGGAGGGTGCGCGGTTCGGGGTGGAGTTCCAGTGGCGAGAAGACGCTCACGGGGTACCCCTGCTCGCGGCAGTCTCAGGTTTGAGGTGTCAGGTTTCAGGTTCTGGTATAGAGCCGATCGAACCCTTCAACCGAGAACCTGAAACCTCAGCGAGAGTGGCCTTCGATACGACGGGCGTGGACCGGGTCGAGTTCCTGGTCTCCCCTAACCCCGGCGAGCCGCTCAAGCCCCTGGCGAAGATCGCCTCCGGTGGAGAGACCTCCCGGCTGATGCTGGCCCTCAAGGCGGTCCTCTCCCGCGCCGACGAGACCCCCACCCTCATCTTCGACGAGATCGACCAGGGAATCGGCGGGCGGGTCGGCGCAACGGTGGGGGAGAAACTGTGGCGGCTGACCCTCGCCGAGGAGGGGGCCGTCTCCCACCAGGTCCTCTGTGTCACCCACCTTCCCCAACTGGCAGGGTTCGGAGACCTGCACCTCAAGGTGGAGAAGCGGGTCGTAGAGGACCGGACCGTCACCCGGGTCCACGCGCTGGAGGGGGCTGACCGGGTGGAGGAACTGGCCCAGATGCTAGGGGCTGGAGGAGAGGAGGGACGAAGGAGTGCAGAGCGGATTCTGCAGGAGGCAAGAAGCAGGAAGCAGGAGGTAGGAAGCAAAAGACGGTAAGCAGCAAATATGATCCCACGGAAACTCTCTCTCACTAACTTTATGTGCTACCGCCAGGCGGTGGTGGACTTCACCGGCATCCACGTCGCCTGCCTGAGCGGGGAGAACGGCGCGGGGAAGTCGGCGCTGCTGGATGGGATCACCTGGGCGCTGTGGGGAAAGGCCCGTGCCCGGCGGGACGACGAACTCATCCGTCTTGGACAGAGTGAAATGGAGGTAGACTTCACCTTCCAACTGGGGTCCGACCTCTACCGGGTGATCCGCAAGCGCCGCGCGGGGAAGCGTGGGCAATCCCTGCTCGACTTCCAGGTGCAGGACAACGGGCGCTGGCGGTCGATCGCCGAAAGCACTCTCCGCGGTACCCAGGCGAAGATCGAACGGGTGCTCCGGCTGGACTACGAGACCTTCGTCAACTCGGCCTTCCTCCGGCAGGGTCGTGCCGACGAGTTCACCGTCAAGACCCCCGCCGAGCGGAAGCGGGTGCTGGGGGAGATCCTGGGACTGGACATCTGGGCGATCTACGAGGAGCGAGTCAAAGAGCGACTCCGAGCGGTCCAGCAGGAAATGAACCTTCTGGAGATCCGGTTGGGGGAGATCGAGGCGGAACTGGCCCGCCGCCCCGAGTACGAGGCCCAGGTCCACGCCGCTCAGGCGGAGGTGGTGGAACTGAGCGCGGCCCTCCAGAAGGCCCAGGAGGCCTGGCAGGCGATGGAGGCCGCCCGGGCGGAATTGCGGCATGTCCGTGCCCAGTTGGACCAGGTGGCCGCTCAGGTCGCCCAGGCGCAGCGGGAGCGGACCGCCCTCGAACAGGAGCGGGCGGAGCGGCAGGCCCGCCTGGCCGAGTACGAGGAGGTGCTGGCCCAGGCGGAGGAGATCGAAAAGGGGTTCGCCGCCTACCAGGAGGCCCTGGAGAGGGAACGGGCGCTGAGTGAGAAACTTTCGGCGCTGACAGAGTTGAACGAGCGGCGGAACAGGCTGGAGAAGGAGATCGAGGAGGCCCGCCACGCGCTGGAGACCGAGCGGGCGCGGCTCGCCCAGCGGATCCAGGAACTGCAAACTCGGCTGGTCCCGCCGGACCTCCTTCAGCGGCACGAAGCACTCGAAGCGGAGATCGCCGCGCTACGCCAACTGCAGCAGCGACACGAGGCAATCCGAGACCGGCTCTCTCAACTGGCAGAGGAACAGGCCGCCCTGCAGGCTGAGAACCAGGCCTTGAAGCCGGAGATGCAGGCCCTCAAGGAGCGGATCGACCTCCTGGAGCAGGCGGCGGCGGCCTGCCCCCTGTGCGGACAGCCGCTCTCCGAAGATGATCGCTTGCGCCTGATCGAGGAACTGCGCGGGACCGGGAAACAGAAGGG